>Ga0208357_1000461_pt1 | contig 33283 bp, 13 predicted proteins | sample NGESurdeep092012_6_FD_184487 | JGI IMG/M metagenome (GOLD analysis project Ga0208357, IMG submission 184487) | Arctic peat soil microbial communities from Barrow, Alaska - NGEE Surface sample F52-2 deep-092012 (SPAdes) | ecosystem: Environmental > Terrestrial > Soil > Wetlands > Peat ...
CGAGGGTGTGGGTGTTTTGTTGTTGGAGCGTTTGGGTGATGCGGTTGCTAATGGTCGTGTGGTGTTGGGTGTTGTGCGTGGTGGTGCTGTGAATCAGGATGGGGCTAGTAATGGGTTGACGGCGCCGAGTGGTCCTTCTCAGCAGCGTGTTGTTCGTCAGGCGTTGGCTAGTGCTGGTTTGTCTGTTGGTCAGGTTGGTGTGGTTGAGGGTCATGGGACGGGGACGCGGTTGGGTGATCCGATTGAGGCGCAGGCTTTGCTTGGGACTTATGGGCAGTCGCGTGGGGATCGTGGGCCGTTGTGGTTGGGGTCTGTGAAGTCGAATATTGGTCATACGCAGGCCGCTGCGGGTGTGGCTGGTGTGATTAAGATGGTGATGGCGATGCGTCATGGGGTGTTGCCGCGCACGTTGCATGTGGATGAGCCTTCTAGTGAGGTTGATTGGTCTGCTGGTGCGGTGTCTTTGTTGCGCGAGGAGGTTGTGTGGGAGCGTGATGGTGAGCCGCGTCGTGCTGGTGTGTCGTCGTTTGGTGCGAGTGGCACTAATGCGCATTTGATTTTGGAGGAAGCGCCTTCTCGCGAGGGTGTTGGGGGGGATGCTGGTTCTGTTGTGAGTTTCAGTGGTGGTGTTGGTGGTGATGGTCGCAATGGGATGAGTCTTGAGGGTGAGCGTGCTGTTGGCGATGTGGATGTCGCCGAAAGAGTTTCTGGTGAGGGAGATGTCGCTGAGGGAGTTTCTGTCGGGGGGAGCGCTCTTGAGGGGGCTGTTGGGGAGGGTGGTGTTGGTGGTGTTGGTGTGTTGGGTGGGGGTGTGGTTCCGTGGGTGCTTTCGGCTAAGGGTGAGGGTGCGTTGTTGGGTCAGGCTCGTCGTTTGTTTGAGTGGGTTGAGGGCGATCCTGGTGTGGGTGTGGGGGATGTGGGGTTTTCGTTGCTTTCGCGTTCTGTGTTTGAGGATCGTGCGGTTGTGGTTGGTGGTGAGCGTGATGGGCTTTTGGGGGGCCTTGATGCGCTCGCGAGTGGTCGCTCGGCGCCGAGTGTGGTGCGTGGTGGAGCGCTCGATGGTGGTGGGGCGGTGTTTGTGTTCCCGGGTCAGGGTTCGCAGTGGGAGGGGATGGCTGTCGAGTTGTTGGATAGCTCGCGTGTGTTCGCTGAGCGTATTCATGAGTGTGAGGTGGCGCTCGCGCCGTATGTGGATTGGTCGCTTGAGGGTGTGTTGCGGTGTGTTGAGGGTGAACCGTCTTTTGATCGTGTGGATGTGGTTCAGCCCGCGTTGTTCGCGGTGATGGTGTCTTTGGCTGGATTGTGGGGGGCGTGTGGGGTGCGACCGGTCGCGGTGATTGGTCATTCCCAGGGCGAGATCGCTGCTGCGCATATAGCGGGTGCTCTTTCCCTGGATGATGCTGCGCGTGTGATCGCTGTTCGCTCTCGCGCGCTGGGGGAGCTCGCTGGACAGGGCGGCATGATGTCGGTCGCGCTCAGCGCTAAGGACCTCACGGAGCGCCTAGCGCAGTGGAAGGACGATCAAGTAGTGATCGCAGCCATCAACGGACCCACCTCCGTAGTCCTCTCAGGCGAACTACAAACACTCCAACAACTCAAGGAACAATACGAAAAAGAACAGGTGAGGGCGCGCATCATTCCTGTGAACTACGCCGCGCACTCGCCGCAAGTCCAAGCGATCCGCGAGCTGCTGCTCGACGGTTGCTCGGGGATTCGTGCGTGTGCAGGAAACGTTCCGTTTTACTCGGCGGTCACGGGAGGCTTGCTCGACACTAGCGGCCTGGACGCCGATTATTGGTATCGCAATCTGCGCGAGCCCGTCCAGTTCGAGGGGGCTATTCGTGCGGTGTTGGAGGAGGATTACCGGACGTTCATCGAGCTGAGCCCGCATCCGGTCCTGACGGTTGGGCTGGAGGAGATCGCCGACCAGGCGATTGCCGACGAGCCAATATCTAGCGACCCGCGAGGTCAAGGTGGCTCTGACAGCCAGACACGCCATCGCACGGAGGTCGCGATCGTGTGCTCATTGCGTCGCAACCAGGGAGGTCCCCAGCGCTTTGCGACGTCCCTGGCCGAGGCCTGGACGCAAGGAGTGACAGTGGACTGGGACTCTGTGTACCGCGGCTCGGGGGCGCGTCGTGTGACGCTGCCGACGTACGCTTTTCAGCGGCGCACCTATTGGCACAAGCCGCTCCCGGGAACCGCTGATCTCAGTTCTGTGGGTGTGGGCGACGCAGGCCACCCGCTGCTGGGTGCAGCGGTTGCTCCAGCTGACGGGGATGGCTTGATATTTACCGGATGCCTCTCGCTGAGGACACATCCGTGGCTTTCAGATCATGCCGTGATGGGGATGGTGCTCTTGCCCGGCACCGTGTTCGTGGAGCTCGCGCTGCATGGAGGCGCCCAGTGTGGCTGCGAGGCGATCTCCGAGCTGACGCTCGAGGCCCCGCTGGTGCTCGACGAGCAGGACGCCGTGCGGATCCAGATGGTGGTGGGAGAGCTCGACGAGCTTGGCATGAGGACGGTGAGCATCTACTCGCGCTCAGAATCCGCGGCGCTCGGGGGGACGGAGTCGGCTTGGACACTCAACGCAAGTGGTGCGCTCGCCCCCCGTGGGCAACTGGGTGTCGAGCGGGCGGATGAGCTCGCCGGCGCGACGTGGCCGCCGCGGGGTGTGGAGCGGATCGAGATCCTCGATGCATATGACCGTCTAGCGGAGATTGGGTTGGACTACGGTCCAGCCTTTCAGGGATTGCGGAGCGCCTGGCGTCGGGGCACGGAGATCTTTGCCGATGTGTCGCTACCAGAGGATCAGCAGACACAGGCTGCGCTATTCACCGTGCATCCGGCATTGCTCGACGCGGCCTTGCACGGCTTTGCGGCGAGCCTGCTCGATGGGGACACGAGCAGCGAGCAGGCTGGAGTGCGCCTGCCTTTCTCGTTGAGTGGTGTGTCCGTGGACGCGCTTGGCGCGAGTTCGCTGCGGGTACGCGTCGCGCCGGCTGGAGAGGACGCCGTCTCGGTCGTGGCCGCCGACGAGGCGGGCACGGTGGTCCTTGCTTTGCGTTCGCTGAGGATGCGCCCCGCCTCCGAGGCCCAGCTCGGCGCCGCCCGCGGTGGTCACACTCGCGACTCGCTGTTCCGCCTGGACTGGGTTGTGACTCCCGCCGTCTCGCAAGTTCCCGTGGGAGCCTGGGCGGCGCTCGGCTCGGGTTCGAGCGGGCTGGCGCATGCGCTTGCGGACGGCGATTCAAGCGTCGATGCATACGTCGGGCTGACCGCGCTCGGCGAAGCTCTCGACGAGGGCGCGGCTGCTCCGGAGGCTGTGTTGGTGAGCTTGTTCGCGCAGAGCGCTCCCAGCGGTGGCACTGAAACCGCGACGGAGGATTCGGAGGGGACGGATGTACCTGAGACGGATATGCGCGAGACGGATGTACCTGAGACGGATATGCGCGAGACGGATGTGCGCGAGACGGATGTGCGCGAGAGGACGGACGTGCCTGAGGCGACTGATGTGTCCCGAGTGAGCAGCGCATCCGAGGGGATGCTCGCGGCCGCACACACGGCCGCACACGAGGCCCTGTCGTTGGCGCAGGCGTGGCTTCTGGACGAGCGCTTCGTCAACTCGCGGCTTGTGTTCGTCACACGGGGTGCCGTGGCGGCGCGTGCGGGTGAGGATGTCGATCTCGCGCTGTCTCCGGTGTGGGGCCTGATCCGATCGGCTCAGGCCGAGGAGCCCGGTCGCTTCACCCTCGTTGACCTCGACCGGGACGAGTCGCCGCGGTCCGCGCTGGAGCGAGCGCTGGCGACCGAGGAGCCCCAGCTTGCGGTACGCGACGGCGTGGTGCTCGCGGCTCGGCTTGCCCGTGCGGGCTCCGGATCGCTGCTGGCACCTCCTCCTGGTGTTTCGCAGTGGCGTCTGCGGGCTGGAGGGGGAGGTACGCTCGAGGACCTTCGGATGGTCGAGGCAACCGACGTCGGAGTGCCGCTAGCGCCGAACGAGGTACGTATTGCGATACGGGCCGCCGGGTTGAATTTCCGCGATGTGGTGGTTGCGCTTGGCCTCATCTCCTTGCGCGCCGGGGAGGATCTGATCGGCAGCGAGGGCGCGGGCGTGGTGCTCGAGGTCGGAGCGGAGGTCGAGGGGCTTCAGCCCGGAGATCGCGTGATGGGAATGTTGTTCGGATCCTTCGGCACGGTCGTGGTCGCCGACCACCGCATGGTCGTGCCGATGCCCGCCGGTTGGTCGTTCGTCCGAGCCGCATCGCTCTCCGGTGCGTTCCTGACGGCCTACTACGGTCTCGTCGAACTTGCCGACTTGAAGCGTGGTGAGCGAGTGTTGATACATGCCGCTACCGGCGGTGTTGGCATGGCGGCTGTACAGCTGGCCCGGCATTTGGGCGCGGAGCTGTGGACTACGGCAAGTCCAGGCAAGTGGGGGGTGCTGAGGCGCATGGGGATCGACGACGCTCACATCGCGTCCTCGCGCGATCTCCACTTCAAGGAAAGTTTCCTGCGCGCCAGCGGGGGTGAGGGCGTCGACGTCGTACTGAACTCGCTGGCGGGAGAGTACGTGGACGCCAGCTGCGAGCTGCTGCCCCGCGGCGGGCGCTTCCTCGAGATGGGCAAGACCGATATTCGTGACCCCGACCAGGTGGCCAAGGTATATCCCGGCGTTGCCTACCAGGCCCTTGATCTGCCCCAAGCGGGCGTCGAGCGCATACAGCAGATGTTGCGCGAGATCCTTGAGCTTTTCGAGCGCGGCGTACTGGACCCGTTGCCCGTCAGGACATGGGATGTGCGGCGCGCACCCGAGGCATTCAGGTTTATGAGCCAGGCCAAGCACGTGGGCAAGATCGTGCTGAGAATGCCGGCGGGATCGATCGAACCGGCCGGCACGGCACTGGTCACCGGGGGCACGGGCGAGCTCGGGGCGCTCGTCGCGAGGCACCTCGTCACTGAGCACGGTATGCGTAGCATCGTGCTCGTCAGCAGGCGGGGCCGGCAGGCGCCCGGTGCGGATGCGCTGGAAGCCGAGCTAGTCGCTCTCGGCGCCCAGGTCACGATCGCCACTTGCGACGTGTCTGATCGCGATCAGCTTGCGGAGGTACTTGACGCCGTGCCAGCGGACCGGCCGCTCAGCGTGGTCGTCCACGCTGCCGGTGTGCTCGACGACGGCGTGCTCGGTGGCCTCACCGACGAGCGCCTGGACCGTGTACTCGCACCCAAGATTGATGCCGCCTGGCATCTGCACGAGCTGACCGAGCACATGGACTTGCAGGCGTTCGTCCTCTTCTCATCGGCGGCTGGCACCCTTGGGACACCAGGCCAGGCCAACTATGCCGCGGCCAACGTGTTCTTGGACACACTGGCCGCCTACCGTCAGACTCGGGGGCTGCCGGCGGTGTCGATGGCCTGGGGAGCATGGGCACAGGTCAGCGAGATGACAAGTGCTCTGACCGAAACCGATCTGCTGCGGTTGCAACGGGGCGGAGTGCGGGCGTTCTCCTCCGAGGAAGGTCTCGAGCTCCTTGACGCGGCGTCTGGCACGGGCGAATCCCTCATGGTGCCAGTGCGTCTCGATCTAGCGACGCTCCGAGCTCAGGCCAATCTTGGCGAGCTACCCCCACTTCTGCGTGACCTTGTGCGTGTGCCGAGCCGCGGCCCGCAAGGCTCCGCAAGCGGGCTGTTGAGGGAGCGTCTGTCCGGTATACGCGGACAGGAGCGCCGGCGTGTGGCGCGCGAGCTCATCTGTGGCGAGGTGGCGACGGTGCTCGGACATTCCTCCGCCGAGGCGATCGACGTGGATCGGGCATTCAAAGAGCTGGGGTTCGATTCGTTGCTGGCGGTTGAGCTTCGCAACCGATTGGGTGTCCTGACCGGGCTGCGCCTGCCCGCGACGCTGGTGTTCGACTACCCGACGCCCGCGGTCCTGGCCGACTTCGTGCTGGGAGAGCTTGACGGCGTCGAGCTCGAGGCCCCTGAATCGCCGTCCATTTCTGAGTTCGTCGGGGACCCTGTCGCAATCGTCGGCATGAGCTGCCGTTTCCCCGGCGGCGTGCGCTCTCCCGCGGAACTGTGGGATCTCGTCGCTTCGGGTGCCGATGCGATTGGGGCATTCCCGCTTGACCGCGACTGGGATCTGGATGCCCTCTTCGACAGCGATCCCGAGAGCACCGGGACAAGCTATGCGCGCGAGGGTGGCTTCGTTCACGACGTCGGCGAGTTTGACGCGGCGTTCTTCGGAATCAGCCCGCGCGAGGCGATCGCGATGGACCCGCAGCAGCGCCTGCTGCTCGAAGCGTCGTGGGAAGCGCTCGAGGATGCGGGGCTCGATCCGCACTCCCTGCAGGGCAGCCAAACGGGAGTGTTCGTCGGTCTCGGCGCCTCCGCATATGGAATCGGCGCGGTTGGAGCGGCCAACACGGACGGTTTCCGCCTGACCGGCACGTTTGGCAGCGTGGCGTCAGGCAGGGTTGCCTACACGCTTGGTCTGGAGGGTCCCGCGGTGTCGATCGACACAGCCTGCTCATCCTCGCTGGTGGCGCTGCATCTCGCCTGTGGCTCGTTGCGCTCAGGCGAGAGCTCACTTGCTCTGGTTGGCGGTGTTACCGTCATGGCCACACCCGACCCGTTCGTGGAGTTCAGCCGTCAACGTGGGCTCGCACGCGACGGGCGCAGCAAGTCCTTCTCTGCCTCTGCAGACGGAACGGGTTGGGGAGAGGGTGTCGGAATGCTGCTGCTGGAGCGTCTCTCCGACGCCCGCCGGGCAGGCCGGCAGGTGTTGGCCGTCGTGCGCGGCAGCGCGGTCAACCAGGACGGTGCAAGCAACGGTCTGACGGCGCCCAATGGGCCGGCCCAACAGCGTGTGATTCGTCGCGCGCTCGCTAACGCCGGTCTGTCGGCAGATGAGGTCGATGCGGTGGAGGGGCACGGGACGGGTACCGTGCTCGGCGATCCGATCGAGGCGCAGGCACTGCTTGCGACCTACGGGCAGGATCGCGATCAGCCGCTGTGGCTGGGCTCGATCAAGTCGAACATCGGTCATGCCCAGCACGCCGCCGGCGCGGCCGGCCTCATCAAGATGGTGATGGCGCTGCAACACGAGATCCTGCCGCGGACCCTGCATGCTGAGCAGCCCTCCACTGAGGTTGACTGGTCGCAGGGAGCGATCTCGCTGCTGCTGGAGCAAACGCCCTGGAAGCGCAACGGACGCCCGCGACTGGCCGGCGTGTCGTCATTCGGGGTGAGCGGTACCAACGCGCACGTGATCATCGAGGAGCCGCCCGCCATCGAGGAGCTGTCGGCCCATGATGCGCCGGCGAGCGACGAGCTGGTTCCATGGATTCTCTCCGGTCGCGGACACGATGCCCTGCGGGCCGGGGCCGCGCGCCTGCATAGCTTCGTGCGGGCTGACGAGAGCCTTGCCCCACGTGAGATCGGACTCACGCTTGCGCACCGCGCAAAGCTCGAAGACCGTGCGGTTGTGCTTGGCTGCGACCGCGACGAATTGCTTGCCGGACTGGAGGCTGTGTCCGTCGGGGAGAGCACGCCCAATGTGCTCCACGCCGTCACCGAGAGCAGCGGTAAGAGGGTGGCCTTTCTGTTCACCGGTCAGGGGGCTCAGCGCGCGGGCATGGGCGCCGAGCTGTATCGCGCGTTTCCGGTATTCAGGGAGGCCCTGGACGAGCTATGCGCCGAGCTCGATACCCATCTCGGATGCTCGCTGCTCGACGTGATCTTTGCGCGGGAGGGGTCGCCCGCTCGCGCTCTGCTGGATGAGACGATGTTCACTCAAGCCTCTCTGTTCGCGCTTGAGGTGGCGCTGTTCCGGCTGCTTGAGGCGTGGGGTGTGCAGCCCGACTATCTCCTTGGTCACTCGATCGGCGAGCTTGCGGCGGCATTTGTGGCAGACGTATTCTCACTCAGCGACGCTTGCATGCTTGTCGCGGCGCGGGGCCGGTTGATGGGCGCCCTACCCGCAGGTGGCGCGATGATCGCGGTTCAGGCCAGCGAGGATGAGGCGCTCGAGTCGCTTGTGGGCCGCGAGGAGGGGGTGGAGCTGGCGGCGGTAAACGGCCCTGTCGCGGTGGTGCTCTCCGGTGATGAGGACGTCGTCTCCGAGCTCGGGAACGTGTGGAGTGAACGGGGACGCAAGGTAAAGCGGCTACAGGTGAGCCACGCGTTTCACTCACACCGCATGGACGGAATGCTGCGGGAGTTCGCCGAGCTTGCGGGTGGGATCGAGTTTCGCGCGCCGCGGGTGCCGATTGTGTCCAATCTCACCGGCGAGCTGGCGGGCGAGGAGCTGTGCTCGGCGGACTATTGGGTAAGGCACGTGCGCAATCCCGTGCGCTTTGCCGATGGAGTCCGGTTGCTTGCGGGCAAGGGCGTTGGCTGCTTCCTGGAGATCGGTCCGGATGGAGTGCTCAGCGCGATGGCTGACGAATGCTTGCGAGGCGCGACCCTCGAGAGCGACGGCGCGCTCCCGGCGCTCGCTCCCGCTTTGAAGGAGGGAGTAGCCGAGCGGCGCTCGCTGCTGATGGCGCTGGCGCAACTGTGGACACGTGGTACGCATGTCGACTGGGCGAAGATGCTGCACGCGTCGGGCGCGAAAGCCGTGGCGCTCCCGACCTACCCCTTCCAGCGTCAGCGCTACTGGCTGGAGGGTTCGTCCCCTGAGCGAGCTCGTGAGCGCCCGCTCGTGAGTGACCGCCAGTACCGCGTGAGCTGGAAGCCAATCGTGCCGGCTTCCACACCGGTGCTGTCGGGAAGTTGGCTCATAGCGCTCCCGAGCTCCATCGCTGGGGATCGCTGGGTCACGAGCTTGGTGGACGCGCTCGGCGAGCACGGCGCCCGGGTCGTGCCGATCCAACTGGACGGCACAAAGAGCGCGCGCCAATCATTCCCCCAGCGTCTGCGGCACACGATCGAAGAGTTTCACGACACGGCGAGCGTCGAGGGCGTCGTCTCGCTGCTTGCCCTCGAGGAAGCATGCGATCCACCGGATGCCCGTGCTCCGACTGGTTTGGCCGGAACCCTCGCGCTGACACAAGCACTTGGAGACCTCGACATCGCCGCGCCGCTGTGGCTCATCACACGAGGCGCCGTATCGGTCGCCTCCTCGGATCATGTGAGCGCCCCGATCCAGGCGCAGACGTGGGGGTTGGGACTCACGATTGGGCTCGAGTACCCCCACCGATGGGGTGGCCTGATGGATTTGCCCCACACGCTTGATGCGCGCGCAAAGTCACTACTCGCCGCCATGCTCGCCGACCCATCCGGGGAGGACCAGCTGGCGATCAGGGGCGCCGGTGTGCTCGCGCGACGGCTCACCCGTGCACGCGTCGAGGAGGACCGCGCCGGAGAGACCTGGACCCCGCCCAGTGGCACGATTCTGATCACAGGTGGGACCGGTGGACTTGGCGCGCATGTTGCGCGCTGGCTGGCTCAGCGTGGAGCGGAGCACCTGCTGCTCGCGAGCCGTCGAGCAACGGACGCCCCGGGTGCCGAGCGGCTGCAAGCCGAGCTCACCGAGCTTGGCTCGCAGGTGACGATCGCGGTATGCGATGTCGCCGATCGCGAGCGTCTGGCGGAGCTGATCGAGTCGCTGCCCGAGGATCGACTGCTCGGTGGTGTGGTGCATGCCGCCGGTGTGGCGGTGCAGGGCGCGATCGATTCGCTCACCGAGGAGGACCTCGAGCAGGCGCTTGCCGCCAAGGCACGGGGAGCGATGCACTTGGACGCCCTCACCCAGGATCTCGACCTGCCGATGTTCGTGTTGTTCTCATCGATCGCCGGGACCCTCGGATCGGGACTGCAGGCGCCATATGCGGCCGCAAACGCTTACCTCGATGCGCTCGCCGCGCAGCGTCGTGCTCGGGGTTCCTCCGCGACGTCGATCGCTTGGGGTCCCTGGCAAGGCGATGGGATGGCAGATGACAGTGGAGTCGTCGAGGCGCTGCGCCGGCACGGACTCGAGCCGATGCCGCCAAGCTCGGCGTTGGAGGCCCTGCATGGCTCGCTGCTACGCGACGAGGAGACCATCGCGACGGCGGACATCGCGTGGGACATCTACACGCCCGTCTATACCCTCGCTCGCTCGCGTCCGCTGATAGAAGACCTCACAGAGGTACGTGCGGCGCTGAGGGCAGCCGAGAGGCCGCACGATGAGAGCGCGGGACGCGAGCTGCGAGAGCGCGTGCTCGGCGCCCCTGCCGAGGACCGGCGCCAGCTGTTGCTGAAGCTGGTTCGCACAGAGGTGGCGCGTGTCCTTGGTCACTCAACGCTCGATACGGTCGATCCCAAGCGCGCCTTCAAGGATCTGGGCTTCGACTCGCTCACTGCCGTGGAGCTTCGCAACCGGCTCGATGCCCTCACCGGGTTGGGGCTTGCCGCGACACTCGCATTCGACTACCCCAACGCCGGTGCCTTGGCCGATCACCTGCTGGAGGAACTGGCTGGGGACGGCTCAGCTGGGGGTTCGCTGGAAGGAGAGCTCGCAAAACTCGAGCGGACGCTTGCCTCGCTGGAGGACACCGCGCAGCGAATCGGCGCGGCCACCCGTCTGCGTGTGCTCCTAGCCCACCTGGAGAGCGGGGATCGCGCCGACTCTCCAAATGGCGAGTCGGGTGCGGTACCGGTCCATGAGCGGGTGCGGGCGGCCTCCGACGAGGAGATCTTCGACTTCATCGACCGGGAGCTTGGATCGGGCGAGCCGCGGGGCACAGACATGGATAACACAAGCACTGGGGAGGCTCGATGACCAACGACGAGAAGCTGCGTGAGTATCTGAAGCGTGTAACGGTCGACCTGCACGACACTCATGCTCGTCTGCGCGAGGTCGAAAGCCGGGGCAGCGAGCCGATCGCGATCGTCGGCATGAGCTGCCGCTATCCGGGCGGGGTAGCCTCGCCCGAGGAGCTGTGGGAGCTGGTGAGCGCGGGTCGCGACGTAATCTCGGAGTTTCCCTCCAACCGCGGTTGGGACCTGGAGCGCTTGTACGACCCCGATCCCGATCGTGCGGGGACCACGTATGTGCGCGAGGGGGGATTCCTGCACGATGCGGCCGACTTCGATGCGGACTTCTTCTCGATCAGTCCGCGAGAGGCGCTGGCGATGGACCCTCAGCAACGCTTGCTGCTGGAAGTCTCCTGGGAGGCGATCGAGAACGCCGGGGTCGAGCCGTCGTCGCTTGAGGGAAGCTCCACCGGGGTGTTCGTCGGCGGTGCGGTCGATGGTTACGGCACGAGCTCGCTCGGTGCGGTCGGCTCATCCTCTGAGTCTGTCGACGGCCACTACGGCAGCGGCACTCTTAGCAGCATCATGTCTGGCCGCGTTTCCTATGCTCTCGGCCTGGAGGGCCCGGCGTTGACGATCGACACAGCGTGCTCCTCCTCGCTGGTGGCATTGCACCTGGCGTGCGACTCTCTGCGCGCGGGAGAGAGCTCGCTGGCGCTGGTGGGAGGGGTGAACATCATGCCCATCCCGACAGTTTTCCTGGAGCTCTCCCGCCAACGCGGCCTCGCTCCCGACGGGCGCTGCAAGTCCTACGCGGACAGCGCCGATGGGACCGGCTGGAGCGAGGGTGTGGGGGTGCTGTTGCTGGAGCGCCTTTCCGATGCGCGGCGTCGCGGGCACGGCGTACTTGCGACGGTCCGAGGCAGCGCGGTCAATCAGGACGGCGCCAGCAATGGGCTCATGGCTCCGAATGGTCCCTCCCAGCAGCGTGTGATTCGCAGGGCGCTCGCCAACGCGGGACTCTCGACACGCGATGTCGACGCGGTGGAGGGTCATGGCACGGGCACGATGCTTGGCGATCCGATCGAGGCACAGGCGCTGCTTGCGACCTACGGCCAGGATCGCCCCGACGGCCGTCCGCTATGGCTCGGCTCGATCAAGTCGAACATCGGTCATGCGCAGGCGGCGGCGGGAGTCGCAGGTGTGATCAAGATTGTGATGGCGCTCCAGCACGGCACCCTCCCGATGACGCTGCACGTCGATCGTCCGAGCCGCCAGGTGAACTGGTCGGCGGGTCAGGTTGCGTTGCTCGAAGAGGCGGTGCCTTGGTCCCAGCGCGGCGAGCCGCGGCGGGCGGGCGTGTCCTCGTTCGGTGCCAGCGGCACAAACGCGCACGTGATCCTCGAGGAAGCCAATCCCGACGTGCTTGCGGGCGATGAGCGCGCCGATGTGCGCCTCGGCGCCGACGGTGTTCAGATGCCAGTGGTGCCGCTGCTCATGTCCGCTCGCGGCGAGGCGGCGTTGCGCGGGCAGGCCGCACGCCTATGTGCGCACGCGAGTGAGAACCCGGATCTGCGCATGGAGGATGTTGGCCTGTCCTTGACGCGGCGATCGATCTTCGACCATCGCGCTGTCGCGATCGGTGGCGAGCGCAAAGAGCTGCTGGCTGGGCTTGAAGCGATCGCGGACGGCAGACAGGCCGCCGATGTCCTCTCGGGTGCGGTGGGCCCAGGGGGACCGGGCGGGATCGTCTTTGTCTTCCCAGGCCAGGGCTCGCAGTGGGTTGGCATGGCACTTGAGCTGATGGATCGCTCGAGCGTGTTCGCCGAGCGGCTGCGCGAGTGCGAAGAGGCGCTTGCTCCATTCCTCGACTGGTCACTAGAGGATGTGCTGCGGGGTGTCGAGGGCGCGCCGGGGCTTGAGCGGATAGACGTGGTGCAGCCGGCGTTGTTCGCGGTGATGGTTGCCTTGGCTGGGCTGTGGAGCTCGTGCGGGGTCCGGCCTGCCGCCGTGGTCGGCCATTCTCAAGGCGAGATCGCCGCGGCGCACATTGCCGGTGTTCTGACACTGGGGGAGGCCGCCCGGATGGCCGCTCTACGCAGCCGGATGTTGACCACGCTAGCCGGGCATGGCAGCGTGGTGTCGGTCGCGCTTGGGGTCGAGGAGGTACGCGAGCGACTGGAGCGGTGGGGTGACCGGATCGTCGTGTCGGGCGTGAACGGACCACGTTCAGTAGCTGTGGCCGGCGATCGTGAGGCGCTGCTCGAGCTCCTGGAGGAATGCGCCGCGAACGATGTGCGTGCTCGCGAGGTCCCGGCGACCGTCGCAACGCACTCCTCACGCGTAGAGGTGCTTCATGACGAGGTGATGGATGCCTTCTCAGAGCTCGTGCCGCGGGCGGGCGACGTCGAGTTCTATTCGACAGTCACCGGTGGACTGCTCGATGGCGCCCAATTGGACGCGCGCTACTGGTATCGCAATCTGCGCGAGCCTGTTCAGTTCGAGCTCGCCACCAGGGCGCTGCTGGCCGCCGGGCATCGTACGTTCGTGGAGATAAGCCCGCACCCGGTGCTGGCGGTCGGACTGCACGAAACCGTCGAAGCCGCGTTCGCCCACGAGTCGACGGCTGAGACTCACGAGCAGTCCACGGGGGCTGTCGGCGCGGAGGTCTCCACGCTCACGGACATCGGGGTTCACGGCTCGTTGCGACGCGGCGACGGTGGACCAGGGCGCTTCTTGATGTCGTTGAGCGAGCTGTGGGTGCGTGGCGTCGAGATCGACTGGGCCGCCATGTTTGAAGAGTGTGGCGCGAGCACCGTACAGTTGCCGCCATACGCATTTCATCGGCGGCGGTACTGGATCGAGGCCGCCGCGGGGGCCTCAGGTGACGTCTCGACCGTTGGTCAAACGCCGGCGGAGCATCCGCTGATTGGTGCCACGGTCGCGCTCGCGGAGAATGACGGCCGGCTTTTCACCGGGCGCATCTCGCTCCAACTGCACCCTTGGTTTGCGGATCACACGGTGAGCGAGCTGGTGCTGGTACCCGGCACGACATTCGTGGAGATCGCTTTGCGCGCCGGGGCCGAGGTTGAATGCGAGGTGCTGCAGGATCTCATCTTCGAAACGCCGCTCGTGCTAGCCGAGCAGGGCGCCATGCGAGTGCAGGTGACGCTCGGTGCCCCCGATGAGTCGGGGCGGCGAGCCATCGGGATCTTCTCTTCTCCAGATGGCGCTTCGAGCGTCGATGAGACGTGGACGCGCCATGCGCGTGGCTTGCTGGTCCCGGCGTCGGCAGAGTCAACGTCGCTCGAGGAGCAGGTGCGGCTGTTCGCGGCCGGCAGCTGGCCACCGGCGGGCGCAGAGCCAGTTGCGATCGATGACCTCTACGACTATTTCGCCGGGGTCGGCCTCGAATACGGCCCCAGCTTCCTCGGTGTGCGGGCCGCCTGGCGCCGCGGGAGCGAAGCGTTTACCGAAGTGCGTCTCCCTGAGAGTCAGCGCGCGAGCACTCGTCACTACGGCATCCACCCCGCCCTGCTGGATTGTGCGCTGCAGGCCGGTGGAGTGTTGATGCGAACCGAAGGCCCAGCCACCCTGGAGAGTGCCGTGCTCCCATTTGCGTGGAGCCGTGTGCGCCTGCATTCGGAGGGGACCGCTTCCCTGCGGGTTCGCATCGCTCAGCTGGAGACGGGGGGGATGTCCCTGCTCGTCGCCGACGAGCAGGGACATCCAGTCCTTTCGGCCGAGTCGGTCGTGGTGCGCAAAGTCAGTGCCAAGCAGTTGACCGAACTGCAAAGCGATGATCGTCGTTCGCTGCTGCACATCGAGTGGATTCCGGTCACCTCCGGCGAAGGATCGCTGACGGCGGCGGCGGCCAATGAGTGGGCTTTGCTCGGTGAGCACACACGTGACTGCCTCAGCGCCTCGGATCGGCAGGAGACCGTCAACGGCGATGGCCCCAGGCCGGATGTCTACTCGAGCCCCAAGGCCCTCGGCGATGCGATCGAGCAGGGGGCACCCCCACCCGGGGCGGTGCTCGTGCACGTCGAGGCTCCCGCTCTCGCGGGGCTCTCGGACTCACCCCCAGCGGCCACACGCCAGATGCTCAAGTCAGCGCTCTCGCTTGTGCGGGAATGGGTCGAGGACGACCGGCTCATCGGATCGCGGCTCGTGTTTACCACAAGGGGTGCTGTGTCCACAACGGACCGCGAGGGCGTTTCAGATCTCGCGGGGGGCGCGCTATGGGGGCTGATGCGCTCGGTTCAGTCCGAGTACCCGGGCCGATTCGTGCTGCTCGATCTCGACGGCTCGGATGTCACTCTGAGCACGCTTGACGCCGCGCTGAGCGCCGATGAGCAGCAGATCGCGCTGCGTGGAGGCGAGCCGCTGGCCGCGCGCTTGAGGCGTGTGGGCGCGAACTTGAGCGGGATCTCTGCCGGCGCAGCGACGGGACAGCCGGGATCGGAGTCTGTCGAGATCGAGCGGAGCGTTGCCGAGATCGGCGTCTGTGCTGAGGGCGGGCCTGGCACGGTGCTGATCACCGGCGGCACTGGAGCTCTTGGCTCGCTGTTGGCAAGGCATCTCGTGCAGGAGCATGGAGTGCGCAGCCTGGTACTCGCGAGCAGACGCGGTGAGCAGGCTCCCGGCGCCGAAGAGTTGGGAGCTGAGTTGGCAGAGCTGGGCGCCCAGGTCGCGATCGTCGCGTGCGACGTGTCCAATCGCGACGAGCTCGCCGAGCTGATCGATTCGGTACCGGGAGAGTTCCCGTTGAGTGCCGTGGTGCACGCCGCTGGTGCTCTGGAGGACGGCACGGTTGACTCGATGACCTCGGCGCGGCTCGAGCGCGTCCTTGCGCCGAAGCTCGACTCCGCATGGCACCTGCACGAGCTCACCGCCAAGTGCGAGCTATCGGCGTTCATCCTGTTCTCCTCGAGCACCGGCACGCTGGGTGGTCCCGGTCAGAGCAACTACGCCGCCGCGAACGCGTTTCTCGACTCGCTCGCCGCCCTTCGCCACGAGCGGGACTTGCCCGCCATCTCGATGGCGTGGGGCTGGTGGGAGGTAACCGAGGGTATGGCGGGAAATCTGAGCAAGGCGGACCGCACGCGGATGGAACGCGCGGGCATGCTCGCGCTGTCCGCCGAGCAGGGTCTCGCTCTGTTTGACGCGGCTTATGCACTCGGCGAGCCCTTCGTTATCCCAGCGCGCCTGGATGCGGCCGGGCTGCGCAGGCAGGCCCGCGGCGGCTTCATCCCGTCTCTGCTGCGCGGCTTGGTGCGCGTGCCGGCGCGAGGACGCGACGGTGCCGGCTCTCTGGCACGGCGTTTGGCGAGCACACCGACCAGCGAGCGCGAACGGGTGGCACTCGAGGAGGTGAGCTCCGAAGTGGCCTCTGTTTTGGGTCACGACTCAGCTGAGGCTATCGACCCCCACCGTGCGTTCAACGAGCTCGGCTTCGATTCGCTGGCCGCGGTCGAGCTGCGCAACCGACTGGCGAGTGCGAGCGGGCTGCGGCTTCCCGCCACGCTTGTGTTTGACCATCCGACGGCGGCTGACTTGACCAACTTCCTGCTCGAGCAGATCTCACCCCAGATCGGCGAGACGCCTGGCGCTGGCGCCGGCGAGCTCGATGTTCGCAACGCGCTTGCCGCGATCCCATTCGCGCGTCTGCGTGAGGCGGGAGTGATGGACACGCTGCTGCAGCTTGCGGGTCTCCTAGATGGATCCGCAAAGCAAGTTGACGAGGACGATGTTGAGGTCGCTTCGATCGACGAGATGGACGTTGAGAGCTTGGTGAAAATGACGCTCGAGGACGATGGAGTGCTCGACGAATCTGAGGTAAGGAGCTAGACCGTGAGCGTTTCTCTCGAGCAACTCGAAAAGGCCCTGCGCGCCTCCGCGAAGGAGACAGAGCGGCTGCGGCGATCGAATCGGCGTCTCCTCGCGGCATCCCACGAGCCGATCGCGATCGTCGGCATGAGCTGTCGTCTGCCGGGACAAGTGCGCTCGCCGGCCGATCTGTGGGACCTGGTGGCTCGCGGCGGGGATGCGATCTCACCATTCCCCACGGATCGCGGCTGGGACCTGGAGGGCTTGTATAACCAAGATCCCGAGCATCAGGGAACCTCCTATGTGAAGGAAGCCGGCTTCCTCTACGACGCGGGCGAGTTCGACGCTGATTTCTTCAGAATCAGTCCGCGCGAGGCGCTTGTCATGGACCCGCAACAGCGACTCTTCCTGGAAGCGAGCTGGGAGGCCTGCGAGAACGCCGGCGTTGACCCCACTTCGCTGCGTGGCAGCCAGACGGGTGTGTTCGCAGGGGTGATGCACAGCGACTATCTCGCCGATACGGGCACGCCGCGTCAGGACGGAGTGGAGATAACGTCGACCAATTCCGGCAGCATCGTGTCAGGTCGAGTCGCTTACGCGTTCGGGCTGGAGGGGCCAACAATGACTGTGGACACGGCGTGCTCCTCTTCACTGGTCGCGCTGCACCTTGCCTGCGGGGCATTGCGTAGAGGCGAGTGTGGACTGGCGTTCGCGGGTGGCGTCACAGTGCTCGCACAACCCCATCTCTTCATTGGCTTCAGCCGCCAGGGGGCTCTTGCGCCGGACGGACGATGCAAGTCATTCGCGGATGCCGCCGACGGCACCAACTGGGGTGAGGGCGTCGGTCTGTTGCTATTGGAGCGGCTGTCCGACGCGCGACGGCTGGGTCATCCGGTGCTGGCCGTCGTGCGAGGAAGCGCCGTCAACCAGGATGGCGCCAGCAACGGCTTCGCGGCTCCACACGGCCCATCCCAGGAACGCGTGATTCGCCAAGCGCTCGAGAACGCCGGCCTGTCCGCCGGTCAAGTCGACGCGGTGGAGGCACATGGCACAGGGACACGCCTGGGTGACCCGATCGAGGCCCAGGCGCTGTTGAGCACTTATGGGCTCGACAGGCCAGAAGGGCGACCGCTATGGCTTGGCTCGGTGAAGTCGAACGTTGGCCACACGATGGCCGCGGCGGGGGTGAGCGGCGTCATCAAGATGGTGATGGCGATGCGTCAGGGGATCCTTCCAAAGACGCTGCACGTCGACGAGCGCTCCACGCGGATCGACTGGTCCGCCGGCGAGGTCTCGCTCTTGACCGAGTCGGCGCCGTGGCTCGAAACCGACGCCCCGCGACGAGCGGGGGTGTCCTCATTTGGGATGACCGGCACGAATGTCCATGCGATTCTCGAGGAAGACCGTCTCCCCGAGTCAGACGTGGCATCCAATGGTGCGGCATCGCGCTCGCGCGTCCGCGCACACGCTGCTGTTCCGGGAGACGCTGCTGTTCCGGGAGAGAATGCCGCCACCCAGCCCGAGGACGCCGGCCCAAGTCAGATCGCGTGTGCGCTGACGTCGCTCGGCACGGTGCCCTGGGTGCTGTCCGGTCAAGGCGCGAGCGCGTTGCGTGCCCAGGCGGACAGGCTCGCCGCACACGTGTCGCAGAAGCCTGATTTTGATATCGGAGACGTGGGCTTCTCTTTGGCCGGTTCACGTTCGGCGCTGGAGAGCCGGGCAGTAGTGACCGGGGATGATTTGCCTGAACTGCAGGCGGGGCTCGCCGCGCTCGCCAACGACGGCTCAGCGCCCGGAGTCATTCGGGGGGTGGCGCCTCCCGGCGGGGGGCGTGTCGCGTTCATGTTCACCGGACAGGGCGCTCAACGCGTGGGCATGGGTCGGGAACTGTATGACGCGTCCCCTGTTTTCAGGGACACCCTGGATGAAGTGTGTCGGAGCTTCGATCCGCTGTTGGGGAGATCGTTGCGGGAGGTCATCTTTGGCGAAGGGGATTCGAGCACGCCTGTCGAGGGCGGCCGTGACAATGCCGGCCTGCTCGACGAGACCATGTTCACTCAAGCCGGGCTGTTTACCCTCGAGGTGGCGCTCTTCCGGTTGCTGGACACGCTCGGGGTGCGCCCTGACTACGTGATCGGTCATTCGGTTGGCGAGCTCGCGGCGGCGTATGCGGTCGGAATGCTCTCACTCGAGCACGCGTGCACTCTGGTAGCCGCCAGGGGCCGGCTGATGGGTGCGCTAGGCGGGGGGGCGATGGTCGCGGTCCAAGCATCCGAGCTCGAGGCGCTGGAGGGGATCGACGGCCGCGAGGACATTGCCCTCGCGGCCGTCAACGGCCCGTCGTCGGTGGTTTTCTCAGGAGACGAACAGGCGATTCTGGCGCAGGCGGCCGCGTGGGCTGAGCGGGGTCGCAAGACGACCCGCTTGCGAGTGAGCATTGCCACTCATTCACACCACATGGACGGGATGCTCGAGGAGTTCGCGCGGATCGTCGGCGACCTGTCGTTCTCAGAGCCACAGGTCACGGTGGTGTCGGGTCTGACCGGAGAGCCGCTTACCGGCGAGCAGGTGAGCGACGCGAACTATTGGGTCGACCATGTGCGCCACACCGTGCGCTTCGCCGACGGCATACGCTGGCTCGGCGCTCAGGGCGTCGCGAGCTTCCTGGAGGTGGGCCCTGGCGGTGTGCTCAGCGCCATGTGTCTCGACTGCCTGAGTGGCGGATCGGGCTCGGGTGAGCGGATCTCGCCGCAAGCGCCCTCCTCAAATGGTCACAGCTCCGGCGCGAGCGTGTCCGCACGAGGACGCACCCCCACGGCCGTGCCGTTGCTGCGCGGTGGACGACCGGAGATCAGTGCCGTACTTGGCGCGCTGGGCGAGTTGTGGGTGGGTGGGGTTGCGCTCGACTGGACCCGCGTCTTCGAGGGATCGGGTGCTCGGCGCGTGGAGTTGCCGACATACGCTTTCCAGCGCGAGCGCTACTGGCTGCGCGCCTCCCGGGGAGTGGGCGATCTCGCCGCGGCCGGTCAGATCTCGGCCGATCATCCCCTGCTCGGCGCTGCGATCCCGACGGCCGAGGAGGAAGGGTGGTTGTTCACAGGTCGCATCTCCACCCAGGACCATCCATGGCTGCTCGATCACGCGGTCAGCGGCATCCCGCTGCTGCCCGGTACCGGGTTTTTGGATCTCGCCCTCCACGCTGGCGGCTATGCGTCTTGCGACATGGTCGAAGAGCTCACCCTCCAAGCGCCGCTCGTGTTGCCGGAGGATGCTGGCGTCCAGTTGCAGGTCTTGCTCGCCGCGCCGGACGAGTATTCACGCCGGCGAGTGAGCATCTACTCGCGTGTCGAGGACCGCGAGGATGGGCGCTCCGACGAACGGGAGTGGATTTGCAACGCGGCTGGCGTCGTGGCCATCGCGCCCGACGCGACGCGAGGTGAGGGGACTCTCTTGCAGTGGCCTCCGGCCGGTGCCGAAGCGGTGGAAGTGGACACCCTGTATGAGCAGCTGTCGGAGCTGGGTCTCGACTACGGGCCGGCGTTTCGTGGATTGCGCGCCGCCTGGAAGCTCGGTGAAGACGTATTCGCCGAGATTCGGCTGCCCGAGCGGCAACTGACAGGAGCCCACTCCTATGCGATCCATCCGGCGTTGGCTGACGCGGCGCTTCACACCTTCGCCGTGAGTCTGTCCGACTCTGGCATGAGCTCACGCCCCCAGGAAGGCGATGCTGGCATCCGACTTCCCTTTGTGTGGCGTGGTGTGAGCCTGCGTGCTCGCGGGGTCTCTGCGCTGCGGGTCCGTCTCTCCCCCAAGGAGCCTGACGTGGCGTCGCTGACGATGTGTGACGAGCACGGTTTGCCGGTCGCCACGGTCGATGCGCTGGTGGCTCGCGCGGTGCATCCTGAGCAGCTGGCCGCCGCCGCGGCGGCGAGCGGCGGCTATCACGAGACGTTGACCAGCCTGGATTGGGTTGAGGTCGAGACCGACTCGAGCCTTGGGCACGAGATTGGCGATGTGGCGCTTGTGGGTGCCGCCGGCGGCGATGAGACCCCCGGCTCGCTTGCCGACGCGCTGCGGACGGCCGGTCTGGATATCGAAGATCATCAAGATCTCGCCTCTCTTGGCGGGGTTGCGCAGAGCCGAGGCGTCATCCCGACGGTGACGCTAATCGCGTGTGAGGCCGCTACCTCCGATGGGGGCGCTGCGCGCGAGCATGACTTGGATGGCAAGCAGGAGTCCGGTAGCTTCGATCCCGCGTACGCCCACCTCACAATCAACCGGATGTTGGCGGTATTGCAAACGTGGATTGGGGATGAGCGGTTCGCCCTATCGCGGTTGGTGCTGGTCACCAGGGGGGCGGTTGCCACGAACGCGGCGGAGGGCGTCGGTGATCTCGCGCAAGCGACCGTGTGGGGCCTTGTGCGGGCCGCGCGCAGTGAGTTCGTGGGTAGATTCGTGTTGCTCGACATCGACGGCGATGTGTCTTGCGCGAGCGGCCTGCCTGCCGCGATCGCCGCTGCCGTGCGTACGGATGAGCCGGAGCTCGCTCTCCGCGGAGAGCGAGTCCTCGCGCCCCGCATTGGCAGGGTCCCTCTCCCGCGTCCAGGCTCGATGTCCTCCCGGGTCGCGCGCGATGGTGAGCGCTCGGAGGACAGGCCTGAGGTTGTTGATAGGTCTCGCGCTCCTGGCGCTAGCGCCGAGCGCCCCATGTTCGATGCCGAGGGCACGGTGCTCATATCCGGCGGGACGGGGGCACTGGGCGCCTCGGTGGCACGCCATCTGGTCGTGCGGCACGGCGTCCGCAGTCTGCTGCTGGTCAGTCGAAGCGGCCGCGAGGCCCCGCGCGCGGCTGAGCTCGAGTCCGAGCTGTCCGGGCTCGGCGCGCGGGTGAGGATCGCCGCGTGCGACACGGCCGACCGTGGGCAGGTGCAAGCGCTGATCTCATCGGTTGGTGACGAGTATCCGCTGCGCGCGGTCGTACACGCCGCGGGCGTACTGGACGATGGCCTGTTCGTGTCGCTCACGCCCGAGCGCGTATCACGCGTGCTGGCCCCGAAGGTCGACGGGGCCTGGCATTTGCATGAATTGACCGCCCACCTCGATCTCTCGGCGTTCGTGTTGTTCTCATCGATCGCCGCCACGTTCGGCAGCCCCGGCCAGGCGAACTACTGCGCCGCGAACGCTTTCCTCGATGCACTCGCCGCACACCGTCGCGCGCACGGCCTGCCCGCCATCTCGATGGCGTGGGGCTGGTGGGCTGAGGAGAACAGCATGGCGGCCCGCGATTCGGATGCGCTCGATCGTGCTCGCAGAGAGCGCTCGGGCGCGCTCGCCATGTCCACGCAAGAGGCCCTTGAGTTGTTCGACGCCGCGTGTCTTACCGACCAGGCGCTTGTGGTCGTGTCGCGTTCGAGCCTGGACACAGTTGTCGAAGGTGGAGCGGTGCCCGCGCTGTTGCGTGGGGTGGTTCGGGTCAAACGAGGGCAGTCCTCGGCGGATGGCTCCTGGGCCCGACGATTGGCCGTCGTCGCGGACGGCGAGCGGCGCGATCTGCTGCTCGAGCTTGTGCTCTCCGAGGTGGCGGGCGTGCTCGGACACTCATCGCCCGAGGGCCTGGGGGAGCAGAGATCATTCCTTGAGCTTGGGTTCGACTCGCTCGCGGCGGTCGAGCTGCGTAACCGGCTCGACCGCGCGACCGGCTTGCGGTTGCCTGCCACGCTCGTATTCGACCGTCCCACCCCTGGCGAGCTGGTGGACGTCCTGTTGGTGGAGCTCGATCGCGACACGACGGAGGATGGGCAGCGCGGTTTGCAAGAGCACGACGCGGACGGGCCAGCTGCCTCCGCGAGGATCGAGTCGGTCGGTACGTTTGGCTCGTTGCTCAGGGAGGCACGCAAGCGAGGCATGGTGAACGAGTTCTTGGCGATGCTTGTGACCGCCGCCCGTTTCCGTCCAGCGTTTGACATTCAAGCTGCCGCGGCCGAGGCTCCTAAGCCGGTCACGCTGTCGGAGGGCTCCGCCTCGCCCCGGTTGGTTTGCGTGCCGTCGATGCTCGCAACCGCCGGTCCGCACCAGTATGCGAGATTCGCGAGCGCCTTCCGCGGTGTGCGCGAGGTGACGGCCCTCCCGTTGCGCGGCTTCCTGGACGACGAGTTGCTGCCCGCGAGCATGGACGCGGCCGTCGAAGCACACGCACAAGCGGTACGCGGGCTCGCTGCGGATGTCCCGGTGGTGCTGGTGGGCCATTCCACCGGTGGGGCGCTTGCGATGGCGGTGGCCGCACGACTAGAGAGCACCGGGGTCCGGCTTGCCGGTGTTGTTTTGGTCGACACCTACCACGCCGTGGGCGAGGGGATGTCGCAGCTATTGGGCGGCGTGCTGGACGGGATGCTCGAGCGGGAGGGCGCCTACACAGCGCTAAGCGATGCGCGGATGACGGCGATGGGTCTCTACCTGTCACTGCTTGTCGGCTGGCAGCCGTCGCCCATCGACGCGCCAACGCTCGTTCTGCGCGCAACCCAGGCGCTTCCCGGTTTCACCTCTAAAGAGATCCAGGAGCAGTGGTGGAGATCTTTCGACAGCGCCGTAAAGGTGCCGGGCGACCACTTCACCATCATGGAGGACCACGCCGATTCGGCGGCGAGCGCGGTCGACGCATGGCTATCAAACACATTGGACCGGTAACAGGAAAGGTGGACCACGCATGTCATTGAGTTCAGAGCAGGGGCGTGTCGCGCCGGATACGGGCGTCCTCGAGCTCTCAAACGGCTCACTGCCGAGCAGCTACCTCGCGGCTCACATTCTTCGCAAGGACGAGGAGATCTTTGGCGACGGGACCGACAGGGATGTGCGCAGGTCTCTGCACGTGGGGGAGGTCCCGATGCCGGAGTTGGCGCCCGACGAGGTGCTGCTGGCGGTTATGGCGAGCGCGCTCAACTACAACACCGTGTGGTCGGCGATGTTCGAGCCGGTATCCACGTTTCGGTTCCTAGAGCGCTTGGGGCGGCGGGGAGGATGGGACAAGCGTCACGATCTTCCCTACCACGTGGTCGGCTCGGACGCATGTGGGATCGTGATGCGCGTGGGGGTAGGAGTGCGCAGATGGTCGGCCGGGGACCGCGTCGTCGCCCATCCCGCGTGGCTGGACGATCAAGACCCGATCTCCCAGGTGGACGGGATGCTCTGTGAGGAGCAACGTGCCTGGGGTTTCGAGACGAACTTCGGAGGGCTCGCCCATTTCGCGGTCGTGAAGGCCAACCAGCTGCTCCCTAAGCCGGCGCATCTTTCGTGGGAGGAGGCGGCCGCCAACACGCTCTGTGCCGTGACTGCCTATCGCATGCTCGTCGGTGAGAATGGAGCTCGAGTCAAGCAAGGTGACATCGTGCTGATCTGGGGTGCCACCGGCGGTCTGGGCGGCTATGCGCTCCAGTTCACTCGAAACGGTGGCGGCAGCACGATCGGGGTCGTCGGCTCCGCGCGCAAGGCCGAGCTGCTGGAGCGGGCTGGCTGTGATCTTGTGATTCGACGTGACGAGCTGGAGCTTGACGGACTCCCCGAAGTTGAGATGGGTAAGCGCGTGGGCGCTGAGATTAGGCGCCATTTCGGTGAAGATCCGCATATCGTCTTCGACTATGTAGGCCAGAAGACGTTCGGTGCCTCGGTATATGTCGTGCGACGCGGTGGCACTGTGGTCACATGCGGATCGAGTACCGGCTATCGCCATGAATATGACAATCGCCGGCTGTGGATGAGCATGAAGCGCATCGTGGGCAGCCACATCGCCAACTGGCACGAATCATGGGAGGCCAACCGGCTGATCTGCCAGGGGAAGATCCTTCCCACGCTGTCAACTCTCTACACGCTCGAGGAAGTGGGAGAGGCGGCTCGCGAAGTCCAGCTCAACCGCCACGTTGGCAAGGTCGGCGTGCTGTGCCTCGCCGAGCGTGAGGGACTCGGCGTCGAAGACCCCGAGCTGCGCGCGTCGATCGGCGAGGAGCGTCTTGGACTCTTCCGCGATCGGTCCTGATCCGTCTATTCTCCGCGCCAGCGCGGAGGCCTCTTCTCGGCAAACGCCGCCATGCCTTCGCGCAGGTCGTGCGAGGCGAATGAGGCGCGGCGCAGCTCGATCAGCTCGTCCTCGACCTCTCGCGGCAGTGTGCCCTCGGCATCGAGCAGAGCCGCGATCACGCGCTTGTTGCCGAGCTGGGACAGCGGCGCATTGCTCGCCAGCTCGCGTGCCAAGCCCAGCGCGACGTCCTCAAGCTCGCCGGTGCTCGCGACACGGTTGACGAGTCCCCAGCCGAGCGCGACCTCGGCGTCGATGTAGCTGCCGAGCAGGAACAGCTCACGCGTGCGCGTCGCGCCGATCGCGTCGATGAAGCGCCGCAGCCCCGTGTGCGAGTAGACCAGGCCGAGCTTCGCCGGTGGCATCCCCAGCTTGATGCCCGCGACAGCCACGCGCAGGTCACACGCTAGCGCGAGCTCCAGTCCGCCTCCGATCGTGTGTCCCGGCAGCACCGCCAGCGTAGGAAAGGGGAAGGCTTCGAGTGCTTCGATCGCCTCGGTGAATGGGTGCGCGACCAGTCGCTCGGCCTCTTCCTGGAAGCGTCCGTTGGTTATCTCGCCGATCGCATAGCCCGCCGAGAACATCCCATCCGCGCCGGTCACCACCACGCAGCGGGTTTGCGACTCAGCCGCGGCCTCCTCGTCGAGCGCGGTGACGATCGCGTCGAGGATCGGGTGGTCGAGCGCGTTGCGCTTCTGGGGGTTGGAGATCGTGAGGCGTAGGACTCCGCTCGTCGGTCGATCTATGAGCAGCTTGCCATCGGCGAGCGCGCGCGGGGCGGTTGGGTCGGGCATCGGGGCGTACAGGCTAACCCCGCACGCCCCCTGAGTGCGCTGCGGCAGCCACGATCGCGCAGAGGCTCACGCGTCATCGGCCATGCCGTGCTCCACGTGCGAGCGCTCCGTGGAGGTGGGGTAGGGCTAGTACAGACCTGGCACCAGGCGCGCTCTGCGCTTTGAGAACGCCGCGTAGTCATCGCCCAGCTTTGCGAGCAGGACTCGCTCCTCCACATGGATGCGGATCAGGAATGCCGTGAGCCCGCCGACGAACATGATGGCGATGCTCGCCCAGTCGCCCTCGGCGACACCGACGCCTATCAGGCTCACGATCGCCCCCAGATAGCTCGGATGCCGAACCCAACGATAGGGACCGCTTTCGACGACCCTGTGGCCCTCCTGGACGACGACAGTCACCTGGAAGAAGCGACCCAGGGTGACGATCGCCCACATGCGGAAGGCGAAGCCGGCCCACAGCAAACCCACGCCGACCCCGACCCACATCCAAGGATTCCCACCGAGCGGCGCGACATGAAGTTCGGCCGCCACAACCGATCCCACCATCGCGGCCAACGTCAGCACGTATATGGATAGGAGCGTCCAATCGCGCCCGCTTGAAGAGTCGCTCGACGAGCCCGAGCGCGGCCTCACCGCGATCTCGATCCCGTTCACGAGGATCGCGCTTCCGAAAAACAAGATGGCCGCTACGGCGTCATGGAATACCAAGGGTTGGCGCATCACGCGCAACCATGCCGAGAACGCTTGGCCCTAACTGCCATTCCGTCTCCCCCTCCACCGGCCAGCTGACAACCCAGATTCGCACGACTTCCGCGCCCGGCCGGGTTGTCGCGAAATTCTATCGCAGGACCACGAGCGTGTCACCCTCGTTGACGGCCTGGCCCTCCTCGCAGAGAATCTCCACGACCTCGCCCCCGTCCTCGGCCTCGACGGGCATCTCCATCTTCATCGACTCAAGGATCGCGACCGTGTCGCCCTCCTCGATCTGGTCGCCCACGGCGCACTCGATCTTCCACACCGTGCCGGTGATGTGAGCCTCTACCTCAGCCACGCGCAAACCTCCGAGAATGCCGATTGACAGACGGTGAGGGACAATAGCCCTCGCACCCGATCGATGATGGCCTCGGACATTCAGCCCACCGAAGCGAGCGCCGACGTGTTCGTGATCGTCGCCGCCTACAACGAGGCCGACCGCATCGCGGAGACGCTTGCGGCGCTCGCGCAAGCCTTCCCCGGGGCTCAGGTGTGGGTGGCCGACGACGGTTCGACCGATGGCACCGCGGCGCTCGCCGAAGCGGCAGGCGCCACGGTCGTGCGCAGCGAGCGCATGATCGGCAAGGGCGGCGCGGTCACGCTCGCGGCGCGCGAGCTGCTGCGGGAGATCGGGCGGCCGGCGCCGGCGCATGGCAGCGAGGCGCCGGCCGACGGCGGGGCGGCCCCGACACGCGCGCGTGCCGGGGATTCTCCCGACGGTGAGCCCGTGGTCGTGTTGTGCGACGGCGACCTCGAGCGCTCGGCGGCGCTGCTTGGAGGGCTCGTGCAGAGCGTGCGCGATGGGCAGGCAGATCTGGCCGTGGCGGCGTTCGCGCGGCGGGTCGGCGGTGGGGTGGGTCTCGCGATTGGGTTTGCCCGCTGGGCGATCCGAAGGCGTTGCGGCCTGGAGCTGAGAGCGCCGATCTCCGGGCAGCGCGCGCTGCGTGCGGGGCTGCTCGCGCAGGTGCTGCCGCTCGCGCCCGGATTTGGGATGGAGATCGGCATGACGATCGACGCCGCGCGCGCGGGGGTGCGTGTGGGTGAGATCGATCTGGACTTGTCCCACCGCGCGACAGGGAGGACGCTCGGCGGCTTCCTCCATCGCGGGCGCCAGCTGATCGATTTCGTGCGCGTGTATTGGACGCGCAGGTAGGTCTACCCAGCACGCCGATAGACCCAACTCGCGTGCGGTTGGGAGGACGCGCGGGTAGGCTCGCTCCTAGATGATGACTGCGATCCATGTGGCCAGGCGCGGGACGCGGCGATGATCCTGGCGATTGACCAAGGGACAACGGGGACGACGTGCATCGTCTTCGACGAACGGGCCGAGCCGATCGGCAAGGCCTACCGCGAGTTCGCGCAGCACTTCCCCAAGCCCGGCTGGGTGGAGCACGACGCGAATGAGATCTGGGAGGTCACCCAAGCGGTCGCGGGCGAGGCACTGCGCGCCGCCGAAGTACGGCCGGGAGAGCTCATGGCGGTCGGGATCGCCAACCAGCGCGAGACGGTCTGTGTGTGGGACCCGTCCACGGGCGAGCCGCTGCACAGGGCGATCGTGTGGCAGGACCGGCGCACGGCGGAGCGCTGTGAGGAGCTGCGCGCCGCCGGCCACGAACAGCTCGTGCGCGAGCGCACGGGACTTGTGCTCGACCCCTACTTCTCGGCCACGAAGATCGAGTGGCTGCTGCGCAACGTGGACGGCCTGCGCGAGCGGGCGCGCGAGGGGCGGGCCGTGTTCGGGACGATCGATGCGTGGTTGATCTTCAAGCTCTGCGGCGAGCATCTGACCGACCCCTCGAACGCGTCGCGCACGATGCTGTACGACATCATCGCGGGTCGTTGGGACCCTGAGCTGCTGACGCTGCTCGATATCCCCGAGCGGACGCTCCCGCGCGTGGCGGCGAGCGCGGGCACGCTCGGGACCACGCGCTCGGACGCGCTACATGGTCACGCCGTGCCGATCGCCGGCGTTGCGGGCGACCAGCAGGCGGCGTTGTTCGGCCAAGCGTGCGTGGACCCGGGCATGGGCAAGAACACGTATGGGACCGGCTCGTTCGCGCTCTTGAACACAGGCTTCGCCGCGCCCCCGCCATCGCCTGGGCTGCTGAGCACCGCCGCTTGGGGGATCGGCGGCTCGACCACCTATGCGCTGGAGGCCTCGATCTTCGTGACGGGCGCCGCCGTGCAGTGGCTGCGGGATGGTCTCGGTGTGATCGAGCGGGCGAGCGACACCGAGGCGCTGGCGGCAACGCTGGAGGGCAACGACGGTGTGTACTTCGTGCCCGCGCTCACCGGGCTGGGCTCGCCGCACTGGGATCCGTACGCGCGCGGCACGATCGTGGGGCTCACGCGTGGCACGGGCAGGGCGCACCTCGCGCGCGCGACGCTCGAGGCGATCGCCTACCAGACGGTGGATGCGTTGCGTGCGATGGGCGCCGCGTCGACCGAGCCGCTGAGCGAGCTGCGCGCCGACGGCGGCGCGACCGCCAACGCGTGGCTGATGCAGTTCCAGGCTGACGTGCTCGGCGTGCCGGTGGTGGTGCCGGAGATCGCGGAGACGACCGCGCTTGGCGCCGCCTACCTCGCGGGCGTGGGCGTGGGCGCGTGGACGGTGTCCGATGTGCGCGACGGTTGGCGTGAGGGTGCTCGCTATGAGCCGCGCATGGGCGGGGATGAGCGCGAGGCGCTGCTCGGTGGCTGGGCCGACGCGCTCAAGCGGGCGCGCTCTCGGGGCCACGCGTAACTTTGCGGCGTCCACGATGTAGAGCCAATAGATGAGCGAGCTGGCACCGATGCGCGAACAGGTCTACACCGACCCGCGCCCCAAGGAGTACTTCGACCGCTTCCACGAGCGTGCCCGCACCAGGGAACCCGATTGGGCGTATGAGCTCACGCGGCTGCTCACCTCGTTGTACGCCTACACGTTCTTCAGGGCCCGTCCGATCTCCACCGAGAAGGTCCCCGGCTCGGGCGCGGTGATCCTCGCGCCCAACCACTTCTCCTTCATGGACCACTTCCTGATGGGCTGCTACATCCGCCGCAAGGTGCGCTTCATGGCCAAGTCGCAGCTGTTCAGCGGACCGATGCAATTCATCTACACCCACGGTGGTGTTTTCCCCGTGCGCCGCGGCGCACGCGACGAAGAGATGTTCGTCACCGCCAAAGCGATTCTCGCGCGCGGCGGGGCGATCACGATGTATTGCGAGGGCGGCCGTTCGCGCGACGGCAAACTGGCCGAGCACGCCAAGGCCGGCATCGGGCGCCTCGCGCTTGAAACGGGCGCCCCGATCGTGCCGATCGCGATCCACGGCTCCTCGCGCATTCGTAACTGGAAGCGTCTGCAGTTCCCGAAGGTGACGATTCAGTACGGCGATGCGATCCACTTCGAGCCGATCGAGGGCGCCACGCGCGAGCAGCAGCAGGCTGTTGCCGAAGAGGTGCTCACGGAGATCAAGGGGCTCTACAACGGCCTCGAGCAACACGGTCGCAAGGGTGCCTTGCGCAGGGCGCGGGCCGAGCGCCGCGCCCAAGTGAAGGGCGCGGCGACGGCGTCATAGGGTCGGTCGTCGCAGCTCTAGACGACCGATGACCAAGCCTCGCAAGGACGCAGGGAGCGCCGTGTGCGTCGCACACAAGCGACCGAGGACGAAGTGAGGCGCCGGTCAGCGGTTGTCTAGGAGGTCATCCCGGTGAACTGACCGCCAGTGATGTTGAGGATCTGCCCGTGCACGTAGTTGGACCACGGCGAGCACAGGAAGAACACGCCGCCTGCCGCCTCCTCGGGTGTGCCGGGGCGACCGAGCGGGATCAGCATTGAGGCCATCTGGCGCAGCTGCTCGGGGATGCCGAGCTGCACCTTCTCGCCGCCGATCTCCATCGTGTTCTCCTCGACCTTGGCGGCCGTCAGGCGCGTCTCGATGAACCCGAACGCGACCGCGTTGACGTTCACCTTGAACTGGCCCCACTCCTTCGCGAGCGTCTTTGTCAGACCGGTGACGCCGGCCTTGGCCGACGAGTAGTTGGCCTGGCCCGCGTTGCCCATCGTGCCCGAGATCGAGGACACGTTGACGATCTTGCGGAACACTTCCTTGCCTTCCTCGCGCTCAATCTTTGCGGGCTCGCGCAGGTGCGGGGCAGCGGCGCGGATCACCTTGAAGGGCACGATCAGGTGGATGTCGAGCATCGCCTGGAACTGCTCGTCGGACATCTTGTGGATCGGCGCGTCCACGGTGTAGCCCGCGTTGTTGACGATGATGTCGATCTTCCCGAACGAGTCGATCGCGCTCTGCACCAGCTTCTCGGCCGCGTCGCCCTTCGTCAGATCGCCGGAGAACACGGCCGTCTCGCCCGAGATCTCCTGCGATGCCTGCTCGGCGATGTCGCCGTCCAGGTCGTTGATGAGGACCTGCGCGCCCTGTGCGGCGAGCAATTCAGCCGTCGCGCGTCCGATGCCGCGCGCCGAGCCGGTCACGATCGCAGCCTTGCCGTCGAGTACTCCCATAGCTGTTGATTCTCCTTGTAGTGGTCGGTCGGAGGGAGGTTATCCGCCCAGCCAGGCCAATGCTCAGCTAAGGGTCAGCCGGAAATGATCGTGCCGAAGTCCTGCGTATACATCCCGCCCGCCTGGCCACCGGACATCGATGCGGGCAGGTCGGGGTCGATGCCGATGCCGGTATACCGGTAGGAGCCGTTGAGGATGTTGGCGCGGTGGCCCGGCGATTCCATCCACGCCTTCACGATCGAGTGGGGGGTGCCGAGCCACAGCGTGCCCCACGCGATGTTCTCGCCGAGCGTGTAGCCGACGTTGCCGCCGGGGATGAAGCCGCTCGCCTGGATGCGCATCAGCAGCGTCTGGCCGCTGGGGCTCGTGTGCTCGAAGTAGTCGTGTTCGTCCATGTCGCGCGAGTGTCCCGTGGCGGCGCCCGCAAGGCGAGCGTCTTCGATCAGGGCCGACTCGCCGAAGCGGGCGCGTTCGCCGTTGACGAGGCACAGCGTGGCGACCACGACGGTTTCGATGTTGCCCGGCTTGGGCGTCAGGTTCGCGTTCGGGCATTCGCCGGCGGCGGTGGCGGGCCGCGTCTTGCGCGCGTGATGCACGGAGCGCTTGTGCGTGTGGTGCTTGTGCTTGTGCTTGTGTCCTTTGCGTGGAGCGCGATGGATCGTCTCGTGGCGAACGTGCACGCTCCCACCGTGTGAGCGCGTGCGCGCAGCACCCGCCATCGCGGGCAGGGCCAGCACCAGCGCGGCCATCGCGGCCGCAACGAGCAGGGTGAGACAGCGGTACACGCTCTCTGCATCGGCAGGATCGCGCACGGATTTGAGTCTTGGCCGGACCGACTAGACCGAATGTTGTCGGGGGTTACCTTCGCCGAAGGGAGCCGACCGTTCCCTGGTACCGGTCAGGCCGCGTCAGCCGGCACAAGCGTGAAGCCGACATCGGAGGCGGTCAACGGCCGTACGGCGCGGAAGTGACGTTCGTCAAGTGTGGCGATTGTGGTCGTGTTCAGGTGCGCCGCGAGCGCAACAAGTGAAGCGTCGGTGAGGCTGAGGCTCATCGACTCGTAGAGCTGTGCGGCTGCGATCGTCTCGTGCAACGCGGACTGCCACCATTCGAGCAGGTAGGCGCCGTCCTTGAAGTCGTCTCGCAACGCTCTGGCCGCCGACGTGCCGCCTTGGCGGGTGACTAGATGGTCAAGCTCGGCGAGCACGAGCGGGGTGGTGCACAGCTCGTCCTCGACACCCTCCATCCATTCCCGCACACCCTCGTGGCGGTTGTCGCGCCGATCCATGAAGGCGAGCACGACGGACGTGTCGATAACGATCAACTCTCGCCGAATCCGCTCTCCGCCAGGTAGCGGTCGACATTGCTCGCGAGGTCGCCGGGACCCTCGAACACGCCGCATGCCCGTGGTCGCCTTGTGTGGTCGATCGCGGCCGCCTCGGCGAGTGCCGCACGGATCAGAGCGGCCTTGGTCGTGCCCTCGGCTACGGCACGACGGTCGAGCGCGCGGTCGACTCCAGGGTCCAGGTAGATGCTGGTCTTCTTCATCGTGGGCCACTATACCACCTGCCACCTGCCACCTGCCACCCGCCACCCGCTACCTGTGATCCGTTCCGCTGGATGAGCGGGGGATGAGCTACGTAAGGCCGGATGAGCCACGTAAGGCGCGATTCCAGGGCCATGTACCTCTATCCGACTGACCGCCGCGAGCGTGACACGTGGTACGGGCCCCGAGGTTGGCTTACAACCCCAGCAACCGCCCCAAGATCTCCCGCATGATCTCGTCCGAGCCCCCGCCGATCGGCCCGAGACGGGCGTCGCGGGCCGCGCGCTGGGCCCAGTGCTCGCCCATGTAGCCCATCCCGCCGTGGATCTGCAGGCATTCGTCCATTAGATCGAAAGAAGCGCGCTGGGTGAGCAGCTTGGCCATCGTGACCTCCTTCAGCGGTTCTTGCCCTTCGTGGAAGCGGCGCAGCGCGTCATAGGTGACGCAGCGCGCGGTGTAGGCGCTGGTGGCGAGGTCGGCGAGCTTGTGACGGATCACCTGGTGCTTTGAGAGCGGCCGGCCGAATGTGGTGCGCTCGCGGGCATACTCGGCGGTGCGTTCGTAGGCCAGTTGCATCGCGCCCACCGTTCCAAGCGCCATCGCCAGACGCTCCCACTGGAAGTTGGCCATGATCAGCTTGAAGCCCTCGTGCAGCTCGCCGAGCAAGTTGCTCTCGGGAACGAACACATCCTCGAAAGCGATCGTGGCAGTGTCCGAGGCGTGCCAGCCGAGCTTCTCGAGCTTTGATGAGCTCACACCCTCGCCGCGCTCGATGATGAAGAACGAGATGTCGTGGTGGCGGGAGGGCGGGTCCTCATTCTTGGTCTTCACTGCCGTGACCATGAAGTGGGCGCGTACGCCGTTGGTGATGTAGGTCTTCTCGCCGTTCACCACCCACCCGCCGTCAACCCGCTCGGCCTTTGTGCGCAGCGCGGCCACATCCGAGCCGGCGTCAGGCTCGGTGATCGCGAGCGCCCCGATCTTCTCGCCCCTGATCGCGGGGACGAGGTACTGCTGCTTGTGCTTCTCGGTGCCGAACTTCCAGATCGGCGGGG
>Ga0208357_1000463_pt1 | contig 33217 bp, 29 predicted proteins | sample NGESurdeep092012_6_FD_184487 | JGI IMG/M metagenome (GOLD analysis project Ga0208357, IMG submission 184487) | Arctic peat soil microbial communities from Barrow, Alaska - NGEE Surface sample F52-2 deep-092012 (SPAdes) | ecosystem: Environmental > Terrestrial > Soil > Wetlands > Peat ...
TAAAAGGTCTATTCCACCGTTAAGAATACATAGATATATATTCATCAATGTATCTTTAACTGAATAATATTTTTTTAAGTGAAGATTACTTAAGAGTATTTCAAGGCCAATTACTACCAGGTATATCGGTGTAGTTATTAATAGAAGTAATTGTTCCTTAGGCATGACGACATAAAAATTTAGACCGACATAATTTCTTTTTCTTTTGCTCCAAGATGTTTTTCAATAAGTGATATATATTCATTGGTAATTTCCTGTACTGCCACTTCTCCTTCTATGGCGGCATCTTCACTAAGTCCTTCTTTTTCTGATTTCTTTATTTGTTCTATAGCTTCCCTGCGAATGTTACGTATAGTTATTTTTGCCTGTTCTCCCTCGTTATTGCTTTTTTTTACCAGGTCTTTTCTTCTTTCTTCTGTAAGCGGAGGTAAAAATAAACGGATTATATTTCCGTCATTTTGGGGATTGATGCCGATATTGGCAGCTATAATAGCTCTTTCAATAGGCTGAAGCATATTTTTTTCCCAGGGTTGAATGGTTAGAGTACGGGCATCCATTGCACTTATATTACCTACCTGGTTTATAGGTGTTGGGTTACCATAATAATCAACCATTATTCCATCTAGCATTGTTGGGTTGGCTTTTCCAGCACGGATTTTTATCAATTCACTTTCAAAATGCTCCATCGCTTTTTTCATTGAAATTGAAGCCTCATCTAATATTGCGGTGGTTTCGCCTGTCATAATTCAAAAGTTTTTTAAAATACTTTCTTTCCGCTCTACGGAGCATTTCAAAAAGTCTACAAATTTAATAAAATGAAGTGATATAAAAGTTAAAAAACGAAGTAACTAATCCTGTTCGACAGGCTCGCTTGCGAGAGTGAATATTTGGCGTGTTTTGATGATTGATTCCTCGGTAAGTTGTCCATTGGTTTGGAAAACCTTAGCTTTAGGCCTGTTGTAATAAACAATTCCTACAATAAAAGTGGCCACAGCAGCCAGAACCAGCATTACTGCAGTAGTGCCTGTAAAGCGTAGAAAATAGGCCAATGCGATAAATAAAATATTTGTGCTTACGCAGGTTATAACAATCATTTTATGACTTAAACCCATATCAAGTAAAAAATGGTGTATATGATTTCTATCCGGGCAGAAAGGAGAGCGGTGGTTTATGACTCTGTGGCTTACCACTCTCAACGTATCAAAAAGAGGAACCAATAAAATAGAAAAGCCTAATGCAGGCGCTGATTCTAAAGGAAGCGCAGAAGATGGACTGGATGCAATAGAAATAAATTTTATTACAAAAATAGAATTGATAATTCCTATTAACAATGAGCCCGTATCACCCATAAATATTTTAGCAGGATTAAAATTATAAATTAAAAATGCTATAAGACTCGCTGCGAGCGATACTGCCATAATGGTGTATAAAACCTGCCCTGTCAAATAAAAATAAATTCCGAAAATAGTGGAAGTAAGTAAACCCAGGCTACCGGCAAGACCATCAACACCATCAATAAGATTAAAGGAATTGGTGATAACCACTATGGTGAATAAAGTAAGTAAAAAACTTGCAGTGTGTGGGATGGCATGTATTCCCATAAAACCATACATGTTAGTAATTTCAATCCCTCCGAATTTTATAATGATTGCCGCCGCCAGCAATTGTCCTATAAATTTTTTTGTGGCCGTAAGAATCAAAATATCATCTTTAATGCCCATGAAAAAGATGATCATAATAGCGGCCATGAAATATTGAAATACCGAGGTAACTGAAGAAGGAACTCCCATTAAAATGGCGATTACAAACCCTGCAAATATCCCCAGTCCGCCAAGTGTTGGTATTACAGCTTTATGAACTTTCCTTTCGCCAGGTTCATCAAACAGTTTTTTGTCTTTGGCTACTTCAATAATTACGGGTATAGAAAAAAACGTAATCAGAAATGCCAGTCCGCCGCTTAAAAAGATATTATCCATGCCTTGGAATTAAATTAAATTCTTTTACAAAAGTATTGTTTTGTTTAATTTAAATATAAAAAACCCAATTTAATAACGCAAAATATTTAGGGTTTATTTTATCCGACTCAGAAATACACCATTACTCTGTAATTTTCTCATCAACACTTCCTGACACAAAAGTTGCGCTCAGCTTTCTTAATGGATTTTTTCGATTTTCTTCATATACCTCCTGATTTTTCAAAATATCCATAGCGCCAAATATGGCTGCGATAAAAGAGGAGGGATCTGCCCTGTTTTTCCCTGCTATATCCAGCGCCGTTCCATGATCAGGGCTGGTACGAATGCAAGGTAACCCCGCTGTAAAATTGATTCCCTCGCCGAACGACAGTGATTTTAAAGGAATCAGGCCCTGGTCGTGATACATAGCCAGCACTCCGTCGAATCTATTTTGGGATCCACGGGCAAAAAAAGCATCAGCGCTATACGGCCCCATCACAATCATATTGTGGTGTTTGGCATCTTTAACAGCAGGCCTTATTATTTCTTCTTCTTCCGACCCTATCAGCCCCTCATCTCCTGCATGAGGGTTTAATGCCAAAACAGCAATTTTTGGCCTGTCTATATTGAAATCTTTTTTTAGGGATGTATGTAAAATATTGATTTTGCTTAAAATATTTTCCCTGGTGATATTCCCTGCAATTTCTTTTACAGCCACATGTTCTGTTACCAAACCTACCCTGAAATTGCCTGAAGCCAGCAACATCAATACATCTTTCTGTCCAAAAAAATCTTTAAAGAATGGCGTATGACCTGTATAAGGAAATTCGGAGCTATGAACATTTTTTTTATGAATAGGAGCAGTAACCAATGCATTTATTTTTCCTTCTTTTAGCGCCTGGGTTGCAGCTTTGAGGCTTTTGATGGCATACACTCCCCCGGTTTCATTTAATTCGCCGGGATTTATTGATATTTCTTCTTCCCAGCAATTGAAAATGTTGATTTGCTTTGGATTGACCTTTCCAAAATCCTTTAAACTGGTAAAATTGAAATTAAAATCCGGTAACCCTTTTTTATAAAAATTAATGACCCTGTTGCTGGCAAATATGACAGGGGTAAACAAATCCAGCATCCTGTTATCAGAGAGGGATTTTATAATAAGTTCAATCCCGATGCCATTAATATCTCCACAGGAAAATCCAATTATGGGTTTGTTTTCAGTAGATGAATTGTTCACATTATTTCAGTTTTACATGGGTTTGCAAGATAATTAATAATGAATTCGCTACAATAAATTATTCGATAATGCTGGTTAGAAATAATCCTCTAACCGTTATTTCCTACATAATTTTCAATGGGCATTCGATTGGAAATACTTCGCGCCAGTGTCATTTCATCCGCATACTCCAATTCGCCTCCAAATGAAATGCCACGCGCAATTGTAGTGATTTTTACTGGTATATCTTTTAGTTTTTTGCTGATGTAATAAATAGTGGTATCACCTTGTATATTGGGACTTAATGCGAATACCAGTTCAGCGGTTTTCTCTTCATTTACTCTTTTTAATAAGGAATCTATTTCTAACTGATCAGGGCCAATGCCATCCAATGGGGAAATTATTCCGCCCAAAACATGATAAAGGCCGTTGTATTGTTGCGTACTTTCTATGGCAATTACATCCCTGATGGTTTCAACCACGCAAATGATTTCCTGTTTGCGGCTACGGTCTGAACATATATTACACAAAGTTTTATCAGCTATATTGCGACAACGGGAACAAAAATGAATTTCTTCCCTCATTTTTAAGATTGTTTCACTGAATATTTTCACATCACTCACCTCTTTTTTCAAAAGATGAAGTACCAACCGGAGGGCCGTTTTTTTACCAATACCGGGAAGTTTAGCGAATTCATTTACTGCATTTTCTAAAAGAGAAGAGGAAAAAATCATGGAGCGAAATTAAGTATTATATCAGTTTTAAGATATCTGGAAAATGTTTTCAGTAAAGCAACCAATAATAGAAATGAATCATTGAGCCAAATTATACTTCTGTCACTTTTCAGCCTAAAAGCAGAGAAAAGAGAGGAGTAAGATCTACAGATCCACCTCCGATTCATTATCCCAATCAGCCCGTACGCTGATTTTTTTAGGATAGGAAATTACTTTTTCAGGTTGTTTTTTCAAATGAAAATTTCCGGGATCCCATTTTCCGTTTTCATTTTCATCATCCAAAATCCTCAATTCGTATTCGCCGGGATTGAATAATTTAATCATGAACGTAGGTGAAGTAATTTTAAATGAATTTACTACTACATTATTTTGTACAAACTGTAAAACAGGATGTGCTATTTTTTGAAGATTTTTAAAGTCTAATTTCAGGCTTCCGTATTCGCCCTCTTTCTTTGTTTTGAAGCGGATGGTGTCTGATTTTTTTAATTCATCTCCCAAAGTATCCATCGCAAAATCTTTATCAATTTCTAATTTGTAGTAAGTATCTGCTAACCATTTATTGTATACTGTAATCAATTTCCCGGTAGTGTCTAATGATATTTCCGCTCCCACAACCGGATGATACAAAGTATCTGATAGTTTTATTTTCAAAACTTCAAAATTTTTTAACGGAACCTCAAATTGAATTGTAAGCGGAGTAAGTAAATCCTGTGTTCCTCCGGTAAGTGAAGTCGTATATTTCAATAATTTTTCAGGATTCTTTTTATTTGCCGGTGAAGATGAAACAGGCTTTTTTGTTTCTTTTTCTTCTGCATAAGCATATAATTCAACAGGTTTTACATTTTGAGTTATGTGGATAGCGCTATCGGCGAAAGCAAAAAGCTGTGAAGGATTATTATACATTTTTTGGCCGCTTTCATCTTTTAATGCGTACAAATGATAGGTACCTTCTGCAAGGTATCTGAACAGAAAATTACCGGAAGAATCTAACCTCGCTACATATCTTGGCTTGTGTTTATAAACTGCAGAATCATCCAGGTTATTATATAACAAAGCTAACAAGGTGCTGTCTGGTTTCCCTGTTTCTGCCAAAATTACTTTGCCTTGAAACTGAAGTGAATCAATGTAAGAGCCTGTTGAAAAAACATAAGTAAAGTTTTTGATCGGATTGTTTTCATCAATATCCTGGATGGAATTGCCGAACTGGTAACTGTAGGTGGTATTGGGTTGCAGCGTATCACGTATTTTTATAGAAACTGTTTTTAATTTAGAAGTGATATTAGGAATTATTTTCGGTTCCGGGGCTACCAATAAATTTTTCTGCAGGTCTTGAATATGAACATATTCGTCGAATGTAAAAGTGATATGATTTCCTGTAAAATGAAGTGTTCGGTTAGGTGGTACTGATTTTAATAATACAGGTGGGATGGTATCCTTCGGGCCGCCGGTAGGCATGCCTATTTGTGCGCAACCACTTCCCAAAACAGAAAGTAAATAACACAAACCAATAACCGCTAAAGCAATTATAGAATTAAATATTTTCATATCAGAAAAGCAAACTTAATTTCTTTGGACGGATATTGATGTTTGTCGCTCCTAAATAAAATCTAAATCTCCTCTTCTTCCACAATATCGTGCAGCGCAACTTCCAGCTTATTTTCTTTTACAAAGTTGCACCAATAACAATCTTCTTTTCCACAACCGACATAAAAATCTCTTGCCTGAATTTTATTCCAAACTTCGGTTAATTGTTGCTTTACTGTAGTAATGTCTGCCGGTTCAATAAAAATTTTTCTCTTCTGAAATCCTTTGACTTTATCAGGCTCTACAAAATCAAATTCAGAACTGACTACTTCCCAGTCTTTTCCATCCATGTTATCGATTAGTATTTTATAGAAAACCGCCTGCCGCCAATAGTCGCCACCATTGGGTTGTTTTTCATTGGGTGGAATTAATTTTTTCTTTGTGTAATCACTGTTTACGTCGCCGGTTTTATAATCCACTACGTTTACTTCTTTACCATTAAATTCCATTTTATCTATCTTGCCTTTTATAGGAATTCCGTTCACTACATTTTTTATATTTCTTTCTACAGCCACTATTTTATTGAAATCATTAATGTAATGCTCATAGTGCTCGCCCAATACTATTTCACCTTGTTCCATTCTCCGGTCGTAAGCTTCCCTGGTAAAATTTTCACGATGTCTTTTCATATACCATTCAAAATAACTAAGCACTTTTTCTTTTGATGCAAATTCCTGCTTTTCATTTTTTTGCATTTCCTCAAAAAGTTTTTGCAAAGCAAAATGCACTGCACTACCAAATTCTAAGTTTTCTGATTTTCCCGAAGGAATTCTTATCAGGTTTTTATAATAAAACCCAAGCGGGCAATCTAAATAGTTATTTAAAGACGTAACATTCATCACATATTTCTCAAGCAATGCACTTATAAAATCCGATTCGTTTTTTTCTATTTCCGGTGCCTGGTGAATGAAATTCAACGTTTCATATTCCATCAATTCCTCCTGCGATAATTGGACCGTTTTTATTCCAAGATTATTGCCCTCGATTATCTCGGCCATAAACATAGAATGTTCTGCATCTTTGCCATCCGGTTTTATTTTGATAAATGAAATCTGAAGATTTTTTTCAGCCCTGGTGAGCGCTACATAAAATAAACGCCTCAATTCTTCATCGGCGTTTCCGGAGGGAAGTGACGAAAATAAAGTATCGGGAAGTTTAAAGCCGTTATTAGGATTTTTCTTTTTTTCCCACAAATGCGCATTCATCCCTGTAATAAAAACATGCTCAAATTCCAGTCCCTTGGAACCATGTGCCGTCAAAAAATTGACCCCGGCACTGTTACCTGAAAATTCTATTAAAGGCAAAGAAAGTTTTTCTTTTCTCATCAGGTCAATCACATCAATCAAACCTTGTAATGTCAGTAACGGATTGCGGGCGGTTTCATCTTTAATAAAATCAAATAAGGCAGTAAGAATTTGTAACAGCCTTATCTTCCCGTCACTTTTCATTATGTAAGTAAGTACACCCGCATCAGAAATAATTTTTTCAAAAAGTGTCTGTAAAGTAACGTTGGAAACATCAGCTATCAGCTGCTCCATCATTTTGCTAAAGCTTTTTAAAGCCGCATGAATGCCGGTATCAAAAAGATCTTTGGGGGCTGAGTTAGATTTATCGTACAATAATTTTCTGATAGAAGTTTTTTGTCCGCTGTAATTTTTTGTATTCACTTCTACCGTGAGTTTTGCGATATCAATCGGTGGAATTTTGTAAAAATCAAAGTGGAGAATTTCAAAAAGAATCTCATCGCCTCCATAAGGTATGTCATGCTCGGCTGCGAGATAGCGCAGTATTTCTATTATCTTTTTTGCAAAAGAATCATCCAGGATATTGATACTCCTTTTAGAATATACAGGGATATTTTTCAGTCTGAAATATTTCATTAACTGTTCGCCATAGCTGTTTTCCTTATAAATTACGGCAACGTTTCCCGGTTCTGTTCCTTTGTCCATGAGGGCTTTCACTTTGTTGGTGATATCGGCCATTTCATCTTTGATAGTATTGTATTCTATCAATAACGGCGGTTCGGTTAGCTTTTTTAATTCTTCTTTAGAAGCAATCAATTCTTTGGTAAGCCCTGGGAATTTGTGGATCAGCCGCTCCAAGTTTTTATCAATCAACGATTTTGAAACGTCCAGAATAGGTTTGGTAGAACGGTAATTATTGGTCAGCACAATTTTCAACAGGTCTTTATAGCTTTTGACAAAGCTTTCCATATTTTCAATATTAGCTCCCTGGAAACGGAATATACTTTGGTCGTCATCACCAACTACAAACACATTCGGCGAATCCCAAAAGTCTATCAGCATTTTTACTATTTCGTTCTGTGTGCCGCTCGTATCCTGGTATTCATCTACCAAAATGTATTGAAACCTTTCCTGGTAACTTGCCAACACGTTTTTATTTTCTTTAAAAACATTTATCACCCAATTGATCATATCGTCAAAATCATACAAACTGCGTTGTTTCATCAGTTGCTGAAAATTGTCAAACTCATTTACCGCGGCGCGGAGTTTTTCCATCCTGTCGAGTTCTGCATAATAATCAGGTTTGTAATCACCAACCTTCACCCCTGATTTTGCGGAAGCTCTTTTGTATTTAAAACTTTCTTCGTCTTTTATCCTTGCAAGATATTGATTGATGCAGCTATCAACATATTGTGTTGTCCAACCTTCTCTTTTCATTGCTGAAAATAAATGTTGAAGGTTTTTTATTTCATAATATACATCGCCACGATACCTTTTTAAAGGATTGTTTTTCGGTAAATTATCAATGAGTGCTTTAAAAAGTTGTATTCTTTCCAGGTCAGAAATAGGATCCAAAGCGGTTTTTTCAAACAGCGATAAATTTTGTTGAATTACTTCATTACAAAATCCATGAAAAGTATAAATATTTACTTTGTAAGAATCGGGGCCAATGAATTGCAACAATCGTTTACGCATCGCGATTGCGCCTGCATCAGTGTAGGTAAGGCATAATATATTTTGCGGAAGCACATCGGTTTCTAAAAGTATTTTTCCAATACGCGCGGCAAGAATTTGTGTTTTTCCAGTTCCCGGTCCGGCAATTACCATCACCGGGCCTTCAATGGTATCTACCGCCTGGCGCTGCTTTTCGTTTAGTTTTTGGTATTCTTGTTCGTATTTTTTTAAAAGAATTTCTCTGTAAGTTGACATGTAACGAAGATAATTTTTTTTGGCGACTCCCGATAGCTATCAGGATACTTTGATTTCCATGGATTATTCGTAAAAACCCATGAAAATGCCTTAGCCGGCAGAGACGCTTTCAGATTTCAGGAAAGGGATTTTCTGTAAATTTTTATCAGACTAAAATAGAAATTTGCTTTATTTATTTCTTTACCGGGAAAGATTGTCAATGAATTACAAAGGATGTCCTGGCTTGGGATTGTCTTAGATTAAAATATAAATTCGTTTTATTTATTTGTTTACTGAATAGAAACACCTCCCAATTTCTTGTTCTTTATTCCTAATTTCTTGATCATCATTTTTTAAGAAAACAACTCCGGCCCTTTTGTGTTTCTGTGAGGAATCTTTCCAAGATGCTTATATGCTTTTTCGGTAACTTCTCTTCCGCGCGATGTACGCATGATAAAACCTTCCTGGATTAAAAATGGTTCATACACTTCTTCCAAAGTTCCGGCTTCTTCACCGACGGCAGTAGCAATGGTGGTAATCCCAACCGGGCCTCCTTTGAATTTATCTATGATGGTACTCAAAATCCGGTTATCCATTTCATCCAGGCCATACTCATCTACATTCAATGCTTTTAATGCGTGTTCGGTGATTTTTAAATCTATCACTCCATTGGAAATTACTTGTGCAAAATCACGGACTCTTCTTAACAATCCATTGGCAATACGGGGTGTTCCCCGGCTGCGACCTGCAATCTCCTGCGCGGCATCAGAAGTTATTTTCGTATTGAGAATGGAGCTGGAACGCAATATTATTTTTTGCAAAGTGGATTTGTCATAATATTCCAGCCTCGATTTTATTCCAAATCTTGAAAGCAACGGAGAGGTAAGCAAACCGCTTCGGGTAGTAGCGCCAATCAAAGTAAAGGGATTCAGATTTATTTGTACACTCCGTGCATTTGGTCCGGTATCAATCATAATATCAATGCGGTAATCTTCCATAGCCGCATATAAATATTCTTCCACCACATTGCTCAGCCGGTGAATTTCGTCTATAAATAAAACATCGTTAGTTTCCAGGTTAGTGAGCAAACCCGCAAGGTCGCCGGGTTTTTCAATAACAGGGCCACTGGTTTCTTTAATATTTACCCCAAGTTCATTGGCTACTATCCGGCTCAAAGTGGTTTTGCCCAATCCCGGTGGCCCGTGAAAAAGAATGTGGTCAAGCGCTTCCTGGCGTTGCTTTGCAGCTTTTATAAATATGCGTAAGTTCTCTATTATTTGAGATTGCCCACTGAATTCTTCAATGACCGCAGGCCGGATATTATTTTCAAATTCCTTATCAACAGGTAATAATATCTCCTTTTCTTTATTTAAATTTTGATTTGGCATTCTGTTTTTTCTACCTTGTAAAACTAAAGTTTTTAATGCTAAAAAACCTGTTTTGTTGATTTTTAAAACAATCGAACACCTTTCAAATGATACTTTTCACCACTAATCAATTCATTGATAAAAATCCTGTTTTTACCTTTTAAATTTGCTTATGCAGAAAACAACAATGCGTTATTGGCTTTGTCAGCTTTTTGGCTGGGGCGGATGGACTTTATTAAATCTTTCCTTCTTTTATTTTTTTCTTCAGGATGCTTACTGGAAATCGGGGAAAAGAAGAGAACTATTATTTGCCGGACTCTTTATACAATTTGCATGGTATTTAGCCTCCACGCATTTATTGAGATTTATTCTTAAAAAAACAGGATGGATCAAATTTTCAACCAATAAAGTAATTGGCTTATTTATCATAAGCGTATTACTTACGGGATTGCTGGCTTATTATGGCTCTAAATCAACTGCGTTAGTTACCGGCACTTCATTGGTTCAATATGATAAAAATCAGGATCTTCAAAAAGCTATTTCAACTGAAAAAATCCTTGGTTTAACCGACACTCATTATTACCTGGCCGATAAAAATAACCCTGCAGACTCCCTTTATTATTCATCAATGGTGAATATAAAAAGAAATACTGGCTGGTTTAGGGATCCTTCCGGGAACTGGAAATATGAAGATCAAAATGAAGGTAGATTTTGGTGGAATATCATTTTTGCTTTTTTATTAATAGCATTATGGTTATTGGTGTATATGGTTTGGCATTACCTGGAACGAAACCGAATAGATGAATTGAATAGGCTAAGCCTCGAAAAGACGGTGAAAGAGCTTGAATTAAAAACGATAAAATCACATATTAATCCGCATTTTATTTTTAATTCCCTAAATAGTATCAGGGCATTGGTAGAAGAAAACCCAAAGCGCGCCAGAACCGCTATTACAGAGCTTTCCAACATTTTGCGCAGCAGCCTGCAGGTAGAAAAAATGGAAACCGTTCCTTTGAAAAAAGAACTGGATATTGTGAAAGATTATCTTGCTCTGGAGCAAATGCGTTTTGAAGAAAGACTGAAAGTAGAAATGGATATAGATGAAGATACACTCGAACAACCACTACCACCGATGATGTTACAAACTCTTGTAGAGAATGCAATAAAACATGGTATCAGTAAAAGAATGAATGGTGGAATCATAAAAATAATTTCGAGATTTACAGATAATAATTTTGAATTGATCGTACAAAATACCGGGAGTCTTGATGGCAAAACAAAAGAAGGTTTTGGTTTCACAAGTACCCGCGACAGATTGAAATTTTTATTCGATGGGAATGCTTATTTTAAAGTAGAAGAAATCGAATCAAGTAAAGTTCAATCTAAAATTGTAATGCCTGTTCATTAATGAATTTAAGATTTTGAAATCAGGGTTTGTAGTAAACAAATAAATAATAAGAATTCCTATTTTGACTTTAAAAGAACTACAAACTAAGAACTACAAACTAAAAAAAATATGCTAAAAGTAATTCTGATAGACGATGAACGGCTTGCCAGGTGCGAGCTTAAGAGAATGCTCCAGGAATTTCCCGATGTGGAAGTAATTGGGGAAGCAGCCAATGCAGATGAAGGGATAGAAAAAGTTGAAGCATTGAATCCTGACCTTATTTTTTTGGATATTCAGATGCCGGGAAAAACAGGTTTTGATATGCTCACCGAGCTGGAAAAAACACCTCATGTTATTTTCGTAACCGCCTACGACGAGTATGCTTTAAAGGCATTTGAAGTAAACGCTTTGGATTATTTAATGAAACCTGTTGAGCCGAAGCGCCTGGCAGATGCAATAATGAAAGTAAAACAGAAAGATGCAGAAGAGTTGCTTTCTTATAATAACCGGGGAATACTTCATGAAAATGACCAGGTTTTTGTAAAAGATGGCGAGCGCTGCTGGTTTGTAAAACTTTCTGAGGTACGTCTTTTTGAAAGCGTAGGAAATTATGCAAAAGTTTTCTTTGGCACCAACAAACCCCTTATTTTAAAATCGTTGAATGCATTGGAAGAAAGGTTGGATGAAAAAGTTTTTTTCAGAGCCAATAGAAAACATATAATCAACCTGAGAATGATAGAAAAAATTGAGACCTATTTTAATGGAGGACTTTTACTGGATTTAACCGGTGGAGAAAAAATAGAAATAAGCCGCAGGCAGGCAGTGAAATTTAAAGAAATGATGAGCTTGTAATAGAATTTTGGCTATTTTATTATGGAATTATTCCTGCATTCCATTTCTTCTTCAATCAATTAATTTGGGGTGATAATAATTGCTGAGGAAAATTTCTCTTCATCATTATGTTTTCCGATTTATCAACTAATCAACCAACCTTCACAGGCACAGAATGTACAGCCGAAGCCATTTCCATGATGAGGGATTCATCTTTTTCAATTGCGTTTCCAACAACGATGACATCTGCGCCGGCTTTGCAGTTTAAGTAAGCTTTTTCTGGATCAGTAATGCCGCCGCCGATGATTAATGGAACTTCAATGGCATTGGCTACCATTTCGATCATACTCTCGGTAATAGGTCTTTTGGCGCCACTTCCGGCATCCATATAAATTAATTTCATACCCAGCATTTCGCCCGCCATCGCAGTACACATGGCAATTTCATTTTTATCTGCAGGTAATGGGGACGCATTTGAAATATAGGAGACAGTGGTAGGTGCGCCCCCATCTATTACCATATAGCCGGTACTCATTATTTCAAGACCGGTTTTTTTTATTGCCGGAGCGCTTACTACATGCTGGCCTATTAATAATTCAGGATTTCTTCCACTGATCAATGAAAGATAAAGTAACGCATCAGCATATTTGGAAACCTGGGTGGAGCTACCCGGGAAAAGTAAAACGGGAATAGAACAATTGCGTTTAATAAATTGAACACATTCATCTAAGTAATTTGAAATTACAAGGCTGCCGCCCACTAAAAAATAGTCCACTTTTGCCAACTCGGCAAGTCGTACCATTTCCTGCATCTTTTTATCATTCACTTTATCAGGATCTACCAGTACGGCAAAAGATTTTTTGCTACTGGCTTTTCTTTCGCAAAGCGATGGGTATATATCTTTTAACTTCATTTACTGATGGTTGTATGCAAAAATGTATATTTTTTTTCTCAAATAAAAATAATTGATACAAAATACGAATTTATTGGAAGGGAGAATTATTCTAATTGACCTTTTGGTCTTTTTGGCCTAAAGAATAAAACATTCACGTCAATTTTTGGTTTCAATTTATTTAAAAATGGACAAAATAAAGATATTGAACAGAAAGTTCCTGGGCCCGGGATAAGTTTTTGCTCATTACAACAGACAAAATAGTCCCGACAGTAAACAAACTAATTTGGCAGATTTATGATTTTGTGGATCGCTACGGTAAAGCAGCATCAAGGAATTGTTGTTAATGGTAAAAATTCTCCCGATAGCAATCGGGATTGTTGCTCTGCTGTAACCTGGAATGGAACTGAAAAAAATGTCACAAAAAAGATTTGGCAGATTCAAATTCTGACTTCAACTTTGCGCCAGTTCTTTGTGATTCACTTATCAAGAAAGGCAGAGGGAAATGGCCCAATGACGCCTTGGCAACCTGAAATGTTTTTTTTCAACATTAAAAGGTGCTAACTCCATCCCTTAAAAAAGGGGACAGATAAGACAGATAAAAGTTTTTTATTAAACAGACCGGTTAAACGGTTACAAAATATGAACTCATCTGATCTGCCAGGTGAGTTTTTTTATGCCCATCGCTGCTGCATTTAAAACTCCCTTCTCTCTCTTTCTTTTCTGATAATTGATTTTCAAAAAACAATAATTAAATTCTTTTATAAAAAATAAAAAAAATGGAAACTCATAAGAAATTAGTGTTGGGGATTTTCGGATTTGGTGTTGTGGGCGAAGGACTTTATAAAGTATTGAATCAGACGCCTTCATTACAGGCTACTATTAAAAAAGTAGGGATTAAGCATACTAAAAAAAAGAGGAACGCTCCGGCAGAATTATTTACAGCAAACAAACAAATATTGCTAAATGATCCTCAAATAAATGTGATAGTTGAATTGATAGATGATGCTGATGCAGCTTTTGAAATTGTAAAAGCCGCATTTTTAAATGGTAAGTCTGTGGTGAGTGCCAATAAAAAAATGATTGCAGAGCATTTGCCGGAATTGTTGAAACTACAACAGCAAACCGGAGCTTCATTTTTATACGAAGCAGCCTGCTGCGCTTCGATTCCGGTGATACGTAACCTCGAAGAATATTATGATAATGATCTTTTACATTCTATCAACGCGGTGGTCAACGGCTCTACGAATTATATTCTTACCAAAATGTTTGAAGAAAAACTTTCTTTTAAAAACGCATTAATACAGGCGCAACAATTGGGTTTTGCCGAAAGTAATCCTGCATTGGATATAGAAGGTTTTGACGCTTTAAATAAATGGACATTTTTATTAACCCATGCTTATGGAATTTTACCAAAGCAAAATGAACTTTGCTTTACAGGAATTCAGAATATCACCGCAGAAGATGCTAAGCAGGCTGAGAAAAAAGAATGTGTTATAAAATTATTAGCTACTGCAAAAAAATTGAATAGCGGGAAAGTGGCCGCATTTGTATTACCTCAATTTGTAAAAAAAGACGACCAGCTCGCATTTGTAAAAAATGAATACAATGGTGTAGTGATAGAAAGCTCTTTTGCCGATAAACAATTCTTTTATGGAAAAGGTGCCGGCAGCCTGCCCACCGCATCAGCGGTATTGAGCGATATATCGGCATTGCGCTACGATTATAAATATGAATATAAAAAATTGCATCAACTTCCACCCAATGAACTAACCCATGATTTTTATGTGAAAACATATATCGGATTTACCGACTGGGCGCATATCCGTAAAGATGACTTTGAAAGTATTGAAGAGTGGCATTCCAACGAACAAATAAATTACCTCGTCGGAATTATACATTTTAAAAAACTAATAGAAAATGATTGGTGGAAAAAAAATAATGTGTCGCTTATACTTACTGCGGACCCCATCATTGAATCACTGGATATTATTAAACTAAAAAAAAGAAGCCTTGTTCTCGCGGGATTTTCGGGAGGCTATAGCTTGTCATAGTCATTTTTTATTTTAATAAAAAGCCATCTTGCAAAAGGTGGCTTTTGAAATAGTATCATCTTAAGCTCAAAAAGTATCCATTCTATTGACTGATTTTGAGAAATCTCTTTTGGATCAACGCAAGCTCAGCGTAGGTAAGATGGGAGGTTTTTTTGAGAACTTTAATAAAATAATCTACCTCTCCAGGCTCGGTAGGGCAACCCACATTATTGCCTGTTACTTTTCCGTCTTCAGAGTGTAATCTTGAATCTGCGAGAAGTTTTCCATTTTTATCAATGATAAACCAGAAAGGAATTCCTTGTTGATCGCCATGGTATTCGGTACGAAGTGCAGCAGCACCCCGATTTTCAAGATATTTTTTATCCTCATTCTCATCAACCGTAAGGTGTTTGAGTACATAACTTTTGTCAAAAAAAGCCTGGATGGTTTTATCATTCATGGCAGTGTCCATCCTGTGGCACCAAATGCACCATGAGGCATGAAAAATGACAAAAATGTTTTTATCAGATTTTGCAGCTTCAGTTTTTGCTTCGTTCATGACCTGCACTGCGGACGCTGGTTCCGTTTGAGACATGGCGCAGGTAAAAGATAAAAGAAGAGATAAAGTAATTGAAGAAAGTACAAGCGCTTTCATTTTTTGATGTTTCATATTTAAACAAATTATACCTTTTTACTTTTATAGTCAAATTTAAAAATCGTAATAAATTACAAGCTTGAAATTTTTTAATTATCCATAGCAATATCAGAGTAAATTTCCATATCACATCGTACATTTGTTTTAAATGACATCTTCATCTTTCACCTATAGCAAGCCAAAAGTTTTACAGGCATTACGCTTTCATTTCTTTAGCAGGAAGGAGATAAAGATCATGATTGTTGTGGTGAATTTGTTTGCGATTTTTGCGGCCATATTGTATTTTACACAAAAAGTTTCTCCAATTGCATTTTTATTAAGTTCTACCCTTTGGTTTTCTTTGATGGTAGCTTTTTGGTTTGTGCTTCCAATTATTATTTATCGAAGAGCTTCTACTTTTAAGGATCATTTTAAAGTGAGTTTTGAAGAGCAGCATGTTTTTCTGGAAAATGAAAGAGGTAGCCGTAGTTGGCCATGGAAAGACTTTAGCGACTTTTTGGAAAGTACTAATTTTTTTCATTTGTATTTTAATAGCCAGTCATTTTTTTTAATTCCTAAAAGCGCTTTTAATAAAGAGGATTTGTATAAAGTAAGAAAGTTTTTACAAGAAAAAATCAGGAAGTAAATGCAGCAGTAAATCTAAGTTTTCAATTTATTAAATTGCATAGAATAATTTTCGGGCTATGAAAGTAGATTACATTGCTTTGTCAGTTCCTGTTTTTTTTATTCTTATCGGCATCGAATTGGCATATAGTTTCTATAAGAAGCTTTCTTTATTCCGTTTAAATGACAGCATTGCTAATCTAAGCCAGGGGATAGGCCAACAGCTTACAGGTATCTTTATGAAAACGACATTATTTTTTGGCTATAAATATATTTATGAGCATTGGCGTTTTTTGGATTTGCCCAATAGCATTTGGATTTGGATTATTTTATTTTTAGGCGTAGATTTTTCTTATTACTGGTTTCACCGTTCAAGCCACCAGGTAAATATATTATGGGCAGCACATATAGTGCATCATCAGTCGGAAGAATATAATTTAACGGTTGCTCTGCGCCAGTCGTGGTTCCAGGGTTGGTTTAGCTGGGTTTTTTATTTGCCATTAGCTTTTATGGGATTTCAACCTTTGATGTTTTTAACTCTGAGTGCATTCAATACCCTGTACCAGTTTTGGATTCATACCAGGACCATTAAAAATATGGGGGTTTTGGAATATATTTTTAATACACCTTCCCATCACAGGGTGCATCATGGATCTAATCCAAAATATATTGATAAAAATCATGCAGGAACTTTAATAATCTGGGATCGCTTTTTTGGTACGTTTCAAAAAGAAGAGGAAGAAGTTTATTATGGAACCACTAAACCATTGTCGAGTTGGAATCCTCTTTGGGCCAATGTACATTATTGGGATGACCTTTTAAAAACTGCCCGAAAAGCCAAGGGATTTAGGGATAAAATAAATGTTTTCATCAAGCCGCCCGGTTGGTTCCCGGCGTATTTGGGAGGTATGCAATATGCTCCTGAAATAGATAAAGACAATTATAAAAAGTACGATCCTGCTTACAACTCTAACGTGACTGGATACATTTTAATTCAATTTATTACTGCTTTAATTTCAGGCTCGGCCATATTATTTTTGTATTATAAAATGACTACAGTTCAATTAGTTTTCGGAAGTGCATTTGTAATTTTCACTTTATTAACCTGTGGCGCAATGCTTGAACAAAAAAAATGGCAACTCAAATTTGAATATGCCCGTTTGATTATTGGTATTTGCGGGGTCCTGTTTTTTGGATTGACCATAGGATATATGTTTGCCTCCTTATGTTTACTTTTCATTTCATTAATTTGGTTTTATCGTTTACAAAAAATGAATCATAATGCAGAAAAAAAATAGGCTGTTTTCTTTCATTTTTCTTATTATTTTTCTTTCGCAACTTTATGCTGAATATATTAACAACAACACACTGCGTGTTTTATCAAAACCTTTTATTGTAATAATTTTAATGGCATGGATCTATTCAGCTACTAAACTTCCCAAACCATTTTATAAAAACATTTTTGCAGGATTAATTTGTGCGTGGCTCGGCGATATGTTGTTGATGATACATGAAGGTAAATCGTCGTTTTTTTTATTTGGGTTAATCGCTTTTCTGCTATGCCATATATTTTACATTAGAGCATTTTTATTGGATTATCAATTGAAGAAGGTTCAAAAAAACCCATTTCTTCTTTGGGCATTTATTGTATTTACTGCATTTTGCGCTGGTTTATTTATTTATCTCCAGCCACATTTGGGAAGCATGCAATACCCGGTTTTGATCTATGCTGTGATTATTTCTATTATGGCAATAATGGCTGTAAGCCGTTTTGGTCGTGTGAATCTCTTTAGTTTTGAAATTATTTTCTATGGGGCTATGCTTTTTCTTTTTTCAGATAGCATGCTTGCTTATAACAAGTTTGTGGAAACCTTGCCCAATGCCGGGTTGATTATAATGGCTTCATACATGATTGCGCAATACCTAATTGTTTTAGGAAGTATAAAGAGAAGAATAGCTGTTTAGCAAAAATTGAAAGATCCTGCAGTAAACAAACAAATTCTACAGATTTTAAATCAGCATAATTTGGAGAAATATCTTGCTTTATGATTTTCTAAAGAGCCATTTCCCCATTTCTTTTAACGTAACTTTTTTGCCGTAAAGCAAAATTCCTGTACGGTAAATTTTCGCTGCCAGCATAGTGGTAAGAATAAAGCCTGCAATCAACGACAACATGGATACAACGATTTGCCATCCAGGTACGTTACCGGAAGGAATGCGTCCCATCATTACTATTGGCGAAGAAAAAGGGATGATGCTTCCCCAAACAGAAATTGGAGCATCGGGTTTTCCGACGGCAGTTGTCATAATAACAAATGACAAAATAATCGGCATCGTAATCGGAAGCATTAATGACTGAGCTTCCTGGGGATCTTCGTTTACCACACTCCCCACTGCGGCAAATAAAGCGGCGTAAAAAAGATAGCCACCTACAAAATAGAACAAGAAACAAGGAATGATCAAGCCCCAGTTGGCAGACAAAAAAGTAGATTTTGCATTTAAGAAATTCATTGCAGCAGAGCTGTTTCCCGCTCCACCCATAGAGGAATTCATAGCTTGCGCATGTTGCAGGGTTTCCGGAGAGAAGAATGAAGTGGTTACCGTTGACAGAAGAACAATCAGCACAATCCATATTAATAATTGTGTAAGACCTACAGCTGCTATTCCAAGTATTTTTCCCGCCATCAATTGAAACGGTCTTACTGAACTGATGATCACTTCCGCTATGCGATTCATTTTTTCTTCCATGACTCCGCGCATAACGGCAGCTCCGTAAATAAACAAAGTAATATATATCAGGAAGCCGCTTCCATAGCCAATTCCATAAGAAAGTGCCGCATTAGATTTTTCAGTTTTATTTCCTTGTTTTACTACAGTTCGAAAATTATACATTCCATCTTCGTTGATTTTATTAATGGAATCCAACACTTTTTTATCAATATTGTTTTTGAGAAAAGCCTGGTTTCTGATGGCATCATTGATTTGATCCTTAATTTTATCTTCTGCGTCCATACCTAACTGTTTGGTTGAAATCAAAGAGATAGAATCATTACCGGAAGCATAATTTTCAGGGATTTTCAGAAGCGCAGAATAGCCTTTCTCTTTAAAATTATTTGCCGTTACATCAGAAGGATATTCGTAAGTAATTAAATTGTTGTTTTGGAAACTGTTTTTGAAAATCCCGTTACTGTCAGATACAGCTATCTTTTGTTTTTCGGTGCTGGTAGCAGAAAAATAAGCAGATGCAAAAATAAATCCTATAAAAAATAAAGGAAGTAAAATAGTTGAGAGAATGAAAGTTCGGTTTCTCACCCTTGTTAAATATTCTCTTTTTATTACCAGCCAGATTTTATTCATATTAGTTGGTTAAATAGTTTGTTAGTTAATTTGTTTATTGGGTTTTTCTTTACCTGAAACCTGATACCTGAAACCTCATGCCTCAATCTTTTTTCCCGCCACTTTTATAAATATTTCATTTAACGATGGTAATATTTCATTGAATGAAACCACACCTGCTTTGTGATTTAAAAATTCTTGTAAAACATCAACAGGCTTATTACCATCTTTAATTTTTACGATAAAATAATTCTCGTTTGAATTATTAATTTCAAATACCCTGCTCTCAAATGCTTCGGGCAATGTATCAAATCCTATTTTAAAAAGATGTTCTTTAAAATCATCTTTTACCTGGCTCACACTGCCATCCAGTATTTTCTTTCCTTGATTTACAAGTACAATTTTTTGACAAATTTCTTCCACCTGTTCCATGCGATGGGTACTGAAAATGATGGTAGTTCCTTTTTGTGCTAATTTAAAAATTTCATCTTTTATCAAATTACTGTTCACGGGATCGAGGCCACTAAAAGGTTCATCTAAAATCAGCAATTTAGGATCATGAAGAACTGTGGTAACAAATTGTAATTTCTGTCCCATACCTTTACTTAAATCATTTACTTTTTTATTCCACCAGCTTTCCATTTCAAATTTCACAAACCACTCCTTTATTTTTTTCATGGCGTCGCGCCTGCTCATCCCTTTTAACATCGCCAGGTAAAGTGCCTGCTCACCAATTTTCATTTTTTTATACAAACCTCTTTCTTCTGGCATGTATCCTATTTTTGAAATATCATCAGTGGGATTAAATTTTTTCCCTTCAAAAAAAATATTTCCACTATCAGGATAGAAAATACCTGTAATCATTCTTAATAAAGTGGTTTTTCCGGCGCCATTTGGACCTAACAATCCAAATATGCTTCCTTCAGGAATTGAAAAACTGATATCATCCACCGCTTTTTGAGTGGCAAAATATTTTTTCAAATTTTGTAATTCTAGTATGGCCATTATTTATTTTTAAATGAAAATCAATTCTTTGAGATTAAAAAAAGAGCACAAAGTTATTAAAACGCAGTTGAAGATTGCCATTTTTTTAAAGATCTTTTTTATCATTTTATGAGCGGTAAATTGTTATATATTTTTTGGCAGTAATCCCCCTGTACCATTCGGGCAGGAAACAAATATGGGATATTCCTGTTTTTATAATACGCCATTTTCCAATTTGGCATATGTCTTAAATTCCAATAGAAAAATAGAGTTTACATTTTATAAACAACACGCGAGGGCTACTTTTTCGCCATCCATTGCCGCGCTTACAATTCCACCCGCATATCCTGCTCCTTCTCCACAAGGGAATAAATTTTTTATTTGTGGGTGATGTAATAATTTTTCATCGCGTGGAATTCGAATCGGCGATGAGGTTCGGCTTTCTGTGGCAACAAGTATCGCTTCATTGCTAAAATAGTTATGAAGTTTATTTTTTGATGGAATTTTTTTAGCAAATAATTGTAAAGCAGCTTTCAATCTTTCGTTAATAAAAAGAGGAAGTGATTCTTTTAATAAAGCCGATTGTACGCCTGGCAAATAAGAACATTTGGGTAAAGAAGACGAAAATTTATCTTGTGTAAAATCAACCATGCGCTGAGCCGGTGCTACAAATTTTCCGCCACCTGATTCAAATGCTTTTTTTTCAATCTCTTTTTGAAAATTCATCATTATCAAAGGAGATTTAAAGTCGCTAAACCCGTTTTTCTTCTTTGAAAAATGTTTGATTACATCTTCTATTTCTACCTGTACCACCATGCCGCTGTTCGCAAAAGGATTATTTCTTTTAGATGGACTCCATCCGTTTACCACCAGTTCATTTTCGTTAGTAGCCGCCGGCGCTATTATTCCACCAGGGCACATGCAAAAAGAAAACACACCTCTTCCTTCTACCTGTTGGGCAAGACTGTAAGAAGCTGGAGGTAGAAGATTCACTTCCTGGTTAATTTGCCCATATTGGATTGTATTAATCAACTCTTGTGGATGTTCAATTCTTACCCCAAGGGCAAATCCTTTAGCAATTATTTCTATATTTTTTTTATATAATAATGTAAAAATGTCCCTGGCCGAATGACCGGTAGCAAGGATAAAAGAATTGCCGTTAAAAGCAGCACCATCAGCCGTTTTAGCCGATAATATTTTGTCGTTTTCAATATTGAAATCAATTACTTTTTTCTCAAAATGAAATTCGCCGCCACAATCTAAAATACGTTTACGCATCATCGTTATAATGGCCGGAAGTTTATTTGTTCCAATATGTGGATGCGCTTCGTATAAAATATTTTCATCGGCGCCAAAATGCACAAAAAGGTTAAGGATGCGGGTAATATTACCTCTCTTAGAACTTCGGGTATATAATTTTCCGTCACTGTAGGTGCCTGCTCCTCCTTCCCCAAAACAATAATTACTTTCAGGATTAATAATTCCTTCTTTGTTTAAAACTGCAAGGTCTCTTCTTCTCGCTCTTACCTCTTTTCCTCTTTCGAGAATTATGGGTTTTATTCCACATTCTATTAATTGTAGAGCTGCGAAAATTCCTGCAGGGCCACCTCCGATTATGATTACTTTTCTTAAAGACTTGCTTACGTCTTTAAAATCAAATGATTGTGATTCTTTTTTATGAAAAGGTTCATTAATAAATGCTTTTAAAGTAAGATGGATCCATACCATTTTTCCTCTTGCATCAAGTGATTTTTTTATTAGATGAAAGCCGGTAATTTCCGTTAATTTTTTTCCTGTTGTCTTCGCAATATTTTCAAGAATAGCAGTATTACTCGTTGCATCTGATGGAAGAAGTTTAAGAGAAATTTTCTGTTGCATAAAATAGTGCCAGGTTGTTATCCTGAAAACTTTAAAACTTTCCTTTAAACTTTCCCAAAGTTTTTAATTCAGTTGAGCTGATAAATACTAAATGCCGGACTTTTGGAAAGTTGTAACTTAGAATGGTAAATCATCAATAGCATCCTGCGATGAAGAAGTGAAAGTATCTAATGGTTCCAGATGGTCATCATCTGAAGATGCATCAGTGCCGGGTTTCAATATTTGTTCGATACGCCAGGCGTCGAGATTATTGAAGTAAGAAACGCGGCCGTCCTTTTCCCATTTGGTACCGCGAATATTGAAATATACTTTTATTTCATCGCCTTCATTTACACGATCAATAATACCTGTGCGTTCCTGTACACATTGAAATTTTATTAAGTTAGTAATTAATTTCCCATTTATATCCTCAGATTTTTCCACTACAAACTCACGTGTTTTAAAGGATTCTGTTCGTTGTGTCGTATCAAATTTTATTAATAATTTTCCTGTTAATTCGTAACTCATAATTCTTCAATTTTTTTTAAAGATAAACGCATTTAAGCTAAAAAAACTATAATTGATTATAATGCCAGGAAAAATCTTTTGCACATTTATAACTAATTATTAAAAACTATTTTTTTTAAAAAATAGAGAAATAAACAATAGCTTTAAAATCTGTAAAAAAATGATTGAATTGCATTCGGAACCAATGCAGGTGTAGCTTTTAAAATCCGCCAAAAATTGAAATCAAAAACTATTTTATTTTTTAAAAGATAAAAATATTTTTAATTGTAAAAAAACATAAAATAAAAAATTTTTTTTTCAACAAATTCTTTTGATATTCGCTGTGTTGTTGATGAAATTTTTACAAATAAACTTTTTGTTTCAATTTTTAGATGATCCCCACAGAAAAATATTTTTCTAAAATTATTAAAACGGCTTAGCGAAAATAATGGATAATGCTTGCGAAACAGTTTGGAGTAATTGTCTCAATATTATAAAAGATATCGTTGAGTGGCAACATTACAAAACATGGTTCGAACCAATCAAACCTGTGCTTTTGAAAGATAATGTTTTGACGATACAAGTACCCAGTCAATTTTTTTATGAGTATATTGAGGAGCATTATGTAAATCTTCTGGCAAAGACTTTGAAAAGAGAGTTGGGAAAAAATGCGAGACTAGAATATCGGATAATGATTGACAGCGGCAATAGCAAAAACAAACCGTTGATGATGGATGTGCCGGGGCATGGTTACAAATCGTATTCAAATAATGAAATGGATTTTCCTCTAGTCATAACGAATCCTGTTAAGAACCCATTTGTAATACCGGGTCTTAAAAAGATGCAGATTGATCCGCAATTGAATGCTTCTTATTCTTTTGATACATACATAGAAGGCAACTGCAATCGTGTAGCGCGGAGGGCTGGTAAGACTGTGGCAGAAAAACCGGGTTCCACTTCATTTAACCCATTGGTAATATATGGAGGAGTAGGTCTGGGCAAAACACACCTGGCACAGGCCATTGGCAATGAAGTGAAAAGACTGCATAATAATAAAGTAGTATTGTACGTAAGTTCCGAAAAATTTATTAACCAGTTTGTAGATCATGGGAGAAATAACGCAATCAATGATTTTATACATTTTTATCAGTTGATTGATGTATTGATAATTGATGATGTTCAATTTTTTAACCGCGCAGAAAAATCACAGGATGCATTTTTTGCCATTTTTAACCATTTGCATCAAAGCGGAAAACAATTAATTCTTACAACCGATAAGGCTCCAAAAGATTTGGAAGGTTTACAGGAAAGACTTTTAAGCCGTTTTCGTTGGGGTTTAAGTGCTGATTTGCAAATTCCTGATTATGAAACCAAGATTGAGATTCTGGAACAGAAAATGAAGAATGATGGTCTTGAAATGCCTAAAGAAGTTGTAAAATATATTGCTTACAATATTCAAAATAATATTCGCGAACTGGAAGGGGCGCTTATTTCCCTATTGGCACAATCTTCGCTTAATAAGAGGGAAATAGATTTAGATTTGGCTAAAAAAGTTTTAAGAAATTTCATAAAATCTTCCTCAAAAGAAATAACTATAGATACTATACAAAAAATGGTATGTGATTATTTTGATGTGCCTTACGAAAAATTATTGCAGAAAACCAGGAAACGCGAAATAGTTCAGGCCAGACAGATCACAATGTTTTTAGCAAAAGCATTTACAAAAAATTCTCTAAAAACCATTGGCGAACATTTTGGCGGCCGCGATCATACTACTGTAATTCACAGTTGCCAAACCGTTAAAGACCTGATGGATACAGATATTCTCTTTAAAGAAAGTGTGATAGAACTTCAGCAAAAGGTTCAATTGGCGGCCATGTAGATTTCTACGCAAAGAGTCTTTTGGATAATAACTAACCATATAATTTTTTTTTCCCTTTCAAAAAATACAACTGAGAATAGATTTTTGAATGAAAACATTTATGCTACCCGGCTATTGTTCCATAACAAAGTATTTGAATTATTTATTTTAATTTTTGAGATTCAAATGTTACTTTTGCAGCCCTTAAATATATAAAGGAGAGGTGCCTGAGTGGCCGAAAGGAACGGTTTGCTAAATCGTCGTACGGGTTAAACTGTACCGTGGGTTCGAATCCCACCCTCTCCGCAAAATGTTAAGGAGAGTTGGTAGGATCATACCTCTTTGCAGTTAATTTAATTGTAAAGAAATATTTCGGGGCGTAGCGTAGCCCGGTCATCGCGCCACATTTGGGATGTGGAGGTCGCAAGTTCGAATCTTGCCGCCCCGACACTAATACCATTCTTCAAAAGAATGGTATTTCTTTTAAGGAATTATTGTGCCTATGGATCCTGGAAGTAGCAGAATGAGCTATAAAGGGAATGCTCAATGGAAAAAAGGGATAATGCCAGGATTCATAAATCGCCTTAGTACCGCTATGGTGAAATTATTACCAAAATCATTAATGAAAAATAATAACGGACCTATATATAAAAAGAAGGTGTCACTATCTAACCAAAATTATTTGAAACCAATTAAACAAAATTATTCATTTTCTTCTGCCAAACAGGAATGGTCAAAAGCCTTCTCTAAAAAAGGATTTTTAGTTTGTCTTTTATTCAGCGTTATATGGATTATTGGCCTTTTAATTTTTATGAGAGATTATTTCCAATATATAGAAGCCAGAAAAGGAGTAGTTTTAAAGGATTGGTTGGTACAAAAACTTCCGGCAAGTAATTTTTCTACCTATATTTTCGGAATATTGTATTCCTCAGTTGCAGTTGGATTACTTTATTTATTTACCAGGCCGCTTCTACTGCTAAGAGTATTAGAAACTGCCGCAATAGTTTTTACTACCAGACTAATCACAATGTATATAGTAAAATTAGACCCGCCGGAAGGAATTATACCACTTGTAGATTCAGTAACAACCCATTTAAAATGTGGAGGGAAATTAATTACAAAAGATTTGTTCTTTTCAGGACATACTGCCAGCCTTCTGATACTGTACCTGGCAATAAAAAACCGTTGGCTAAAATCATTTTTCTTATTAGCATTATATGTTGTGATTCTCATGTTGGTGTGGCAGCACGTACATTATACAATAGATATATTGGGAGCTATATTTTTTACAAATTTGGGATGGAAAGTTACACAGCCAGGATTTTTTATTAAAGTAGAAAATGCAAATTATAGCAAAAAAGAAAGATCCGTTTCCCCAGTAATTTCTTTACGAAGAATGATGTCAAAATTCTTTTCATCATAAAATAGAACCCCTGGTTTTTCTCCAAGAAATTTTAATTTGTTTTCTTTTAATTGTAAAGCTGTTCCCTCGGGCAATGCAACAATTGAGATTCCGGGATTTAATTTTACAAATTGTTCTAATCTTTGATCCCTGGTTTCACCGTTAAAACCTTCTAATTTTTGATTGATATAATGTGGGTTAATTTGAAATGGAAATAGTCCCAAAGCATTAAATGATTTTGGCTCAATAATAGGCATATCATTAGTAGTGCCGATAGTTTGCCCAATAATATTAGCCCCGGCGCTCCAGCCAATGTAGGGAGCGCCATTATTTACTTTGTTTCGAATTATTTCTAATAAATTCAATTGATAAATATCATGTAGCAGTTTAAAAGTATTACCACCGCCAACCATAATAGCATCACTTTTTTCAATTACTGATCTCACATTTTCAGGCATTGCAACGTTAATGGTAAGTGGGAAACCTTTTAATGCTATTCCTACCTTATTTGTATAATCCGTATAATTATTATCTACTGAGGCAAAAGGGATAAAAGCAATATTTATTGCTTTACTGCCAAGAAAATTTTTAATATACCAGGCGGCATACTCCAAATAAGAGGAATTATCTGCCCTGGAACTACTTAATGCCAGTATTCTCTTTGAAAGCATGATTATACACTTTTAGAATCGAATATAACAGTTATGTGCATACGAAAATGTTTGCTATTTGAAAATAAATTCGATATTGTCAATCTCTTCTTTTGCAAAATGATAATTTTTCAGGCATCCTATTGCATCAGCTACCTGCAGGGGTTTGCTGGCCCCAAGGATAACCGAAGTGATTCTTTCATCTTTCAATATCCATGCAAGGGCCATTTGGGCCAGGGTTTGATTTCTTTTTACTGCAATTTCATTCAGTTTTTTTACCTTGCCAATTACTTCATTTGTTACCTGGTTTTTGCTGATAGCACCGTTTTCAAGATGCCTTCCCACTCTGGAATCTTCAGGAATTCCTTTCAAATATTTATTAGTAAGTAGTCCTTGCGCCAAAGAGGAAAAAGTAATACATCCTACTTTTTCTTTTTCTAATACATCCAATAACCCATTTTCTACCCAACGGTCCAGCATAGAATATCTGGCCTGATGAATAAGGCACGGGGTACCCAATTGTTTCAGAATTTCAATTGCTTTTGTAGCTTCAACAGGAGGGTAATTAGATATGCCAACATACAGTGCTTTACCTTGCCGGACTATCAGATCAAGTGCTGTCATAGTTTCTTCCAACGGAGTTTCAGGGTCGGGGCGATGATGATAAAAGATATCTACATAATCCAAACCCATTCTTTTCAAACTTTGGTCAAGACTTGCCACTAAATATTTTTTAGAACCAAAATCCCCATAAGGTCCATTCCACATTTTATAACCTGCTTTAGATGAAATAATTATTTCATCCCGTAAAGGTTTCAAATCTTCATTATATATTTTTCCAAATATTTCCTCAGCAGCTCCGGGAGGAGGCCCATAGTTATTAGCTAAATCAAAATGCGTAATTCCGTTATCGAAAGCAGTATGAACAATATTTCTACAGTTTGTATAATCATCAATTTTGCCAAAATTATGCCATAAGCCTAACGATATTAATGGCAATTTTATGCCGCTTTCGCCGCATCTTCTATATTGCATATCCTCGTATCTAAAGGGATTAGGAATGTATTTCATAATTTTCTTTTGATTCTTTTGTATTTCAGTAAATAGTTATTGAAGCACTAATTGGCTAATGTAATGATTATTGGTAAGAAATGATTGAATGAATGGGTATAAAATAGGAAACAAAATCATTCAGAACTTTTCAATTTATCAATAGCTCGAAAACAGGCTTCAAAATTTTCTAAATATAGGTCTTGTCTATAAGAAATTAGCACTATAAAATAAGAAAATGCTGCAGCCAACGTCAAAAATTGATATTTATTGTTCTTTTTATAAAAAAATTTTCAACAAATGATAATTAATTGATGTTGTTATTGTAGATTTGAAAAATTTTAAAACCTACCTAAACAGAATCAAACATGAATAATTTTACTAAAGCGATAAAACATGCATTCATTTTGCTCTTCCTGGGAGCCATCGCTCTAAACTCTAACGCCCAAAGTGGTAATGCATTGAATTTCGATGGTATCAATGACTATGTTGAGATTCCTTATAGTGCAACATATAATCCTAGTATCATTTCCGTACAATTATCTGTAAATGTGAATAGTAATAATGGACTTCCACAGGCAATTTTTAATAATGGAGGAATAAATCTTGTAGACGGCTTATTCTATGGATTTGGAATTTATGCTATGCCGGATAACAAATTTTATTTTTTTTATGCTAATGGCGCAGCTTCATTTTCAACTTTAGCAGGGCCTACAATTAGTTATGGAACCTGGACCAATATTGCAGGTACTTATGATGGCACTACCCTTCGTTTTTATGTAAATGGAGTGCTTTTCAGTTCTGTTGTAGCAACTATTGCACCAAATCCATCACTACCTCTTAGGTTGGGCGCAGATTATGAGGGACCAGCAAATCTTTTTTTTGGCGGAACATTAGATGAAATGAGTATGTGGAATCAAATCCTGACACCTGCACAAATTACTTATAATATGAATCATAGCTTAACAGGAACAGAGCCTAATTTAGTAACATATTACAATTTCAATGAAGGTATTGGGAATGGTGACAACACTACACCACCTGTTAATACGCTTATAGATGGTACCTCCAATTCGCAAAATGGTACTTTAAATAACTTTGCTTTAATAGGACCTTCTTCAAACTGGGTGACTTCTGACTTAGTACTTCCTATAAACCTGGTTAACTTCAGTGGTACTAAAAAGGACGGTTATAATTTATTACAATGGTCCACTGCGTCCGAACAAAATAGCAGCTATTTTGAAGTTCAGCGTAGTGAAAACGGTGCAGATTTTAGCGCAATTGCAAAAGTTACTGCAGCAGGAAACAGCAACATAATTAAAAATTATCAATATAATGATGATCAAATATCCTCCTCAGCACCTATTTATTATTATAGATTGAAAATGGTAGATATTGATGGAAGCGGTAAGTATAGTTCTGTTATATTTATTAGGAATAGTGTTAATGGATTAACAGCTGTGTATCCAAACCCTGCCACAAATCAAATTACAATTAATGTCGCAGATCAAAGCCTGATCAATACTCAGGTTATTATGACTGATTTAAGTGGTAAAGTACTTCAAAGAATCTCTTTGAATCAGGCCACAACACAAGTGAATATCAGTAATTTCGCAAAAGGAATGTACATTTTGAAATTTACTAATGGAAACAGTATCAAAATAGTAAAAGAATAAGAAATTTAGAATCAAGATAATTTTAAAGGACTGTCATAATTTTTATGGCAGTCCTTTTTAGTTTGGATTATGTTCCGGAAAATAATCCTTTATGCAATAAAAATTCTTTTCTACTACTCACCACAAAAAAATTAAAGTCTCTTCTGTTTTAATGATATAAAGCTAATTGGCAGGAAAAAAAACGCTCTGCGTTTTTTTTATAAAAGAAAATAGCGCGGGAAGAATAATTTTAAAAACAGTTCAGGAAGCAAGCAGGAATAAAATTTTTTACAATTTTATCTCTTCATTGCTCTTGTCATAAAAATGAAATTCGGTAAGATGATAGTTAGTATTGGGCCTCACTTTTATTTTTTGTTTGAATTTTAAACTCCATTTAAACCTTTTCGAGCTGAAACCTTTGGTAAGGTACGCGTAAAGTATTGGATGAACTTCAATAGTTAATCCCTTATGCTTTTGCATAATTAAATAGCTGAGATTTTTTTCAATTTCATCTTCGAGTACCAATGTAGATGAAACTTTCCCCGTACCCTCACAACTCGGGCATACCTCCATCGTATTAATATTCGTTTCGGGTTTCATACGCTGCCGGGTGATTTGCATTAGTCCGAATTTGCTGATAGCCAAAACCGCATGCTTTGCCCTGTCTTTTCGCATGTATATTTCCATTTGTTCAGCAAGTTTCTTTTTATTTTCCGGAAGTTTCATGTCAATAAAATCAACCACTATAATACCTCCAATGTCTCTTAATCTGAGCTGACGTGATATTTCTGCAGCGGCCTCGATGTTTGTCTCAAAGGCGTTTTGTTCCTGGTTATTACTTACACTTTTATAACCACTGTTAACGTCTATCACATGAAGCGCCTCGGTATGTTCTATAATAAGATAAGCGCCACTTGGAAGATTAACGGTTTTCCCGAAAGATGCTTTTACCTGGCGGGTAATGCCATAAGAATCGAAGATGGGAGAACCATTGCTATGAAAAGAAAGTATATCAGATTTTTCGGGAGCAATTCGCTGTAAATAAGTTTTGGTATCGTTGTAAATGTTTTTGTCATTTACTACAATTTTATTAAAATCTTCAGTAAGTAAATCACGCAAAATGCTATTTGTTTTCCCTTCTTCACTCATAATCCTGCATGGAGAAACAGCACTCTTTAAATTGGACTGAATATTTTTCCAGGTATTAATTAACCCTAAAAGATCTTCATGAAGTTCGTTAGTATGTTTTCCTTCCGCTGCAGTCCTCACAATCACCCCAAAATTCTTTGGTTTAAAAGCTTCAATTATTTTTTGTAATCTTTTTCTTTCTTCCGACGAATGAATTTTACGGGATACTGCTATTATATCATTGAAAGGAGTAAGCACAACATATCTGCCAGGTAAGGATAGTTCACAACTAAGCCGAGGGCCTTTTGCAGCTATAGGTTCTTTTAAAATCTGGACAAGGATGTGAGGCTTACCGCTTAATACTTCTGCTATCTTCCCGGTTTTTACAATTTCAGGCTCTACTACAAAGGAACTGAAATCCATCCCTGCTTCAGAAGTATCGTTGATAGAGGTTTTTGTAAATTTTAAAATAGAACGTATATAAGGACTTAAATCCGAATAGTGCAGGAATGCATCTTTTTCAAATCCGACATCTATAAAAGCCGCATTAAGACCTGGCATTAATTTTTTTACTTTCCCTAAATACAAATCACCGACACCAAAACTCGAATTCGCATTTTCATTATGCATCTCTACGAGCTTTTTATCCTCAAGTAAGGCTATTTCAACTGCCAGTGGGGCAGCATTTATTATAAGTTCCTTATTCAACTCAAAATCTTTTAAATAGTTGGTTTAACTAAAAAGAAGGAAAGATAAGGCCGGTTCGTGCCGACATGGAAAGTAAAAGTAAGTAAATAATTACCTCTTTTTATGACGATTCTTTCTTAAACGTTTTTTACGCTTATGTGTAGCGATTTTATGACGTTTTCTTTTTTTACCGCAAGGCATAAATACTAATTTTTTAATAATTTATAAAAAAAAGACAAATGAAAAATCTTTGTCCGTTGTTTCTTGATATTATATACTTAATGGTTTTGTAATTCCTTTATTCTTTCATCAACCTCTTTACTGAATTCCGGATTATTTACCAGGTGCTTACTTTGTTCATACCATTTAATGGCATTCGGTTTATCTCCTTCACCAGCATAAGCATCAGCAAGCCAGGAAACTGCTTCAAGATTATGTGGATCAAAACTTACCACTTTGTTTAATCTATCAATTGCTTTACTATACTGGTTTGAAATAACACCTCCAATTCCTAAAACCAACTGGGCCTGCATATTGTTAGAATCCTTTTTCACCACTTGCAGTAACTGTTGAATTCCCTTCATGGTTTGTTCTGCATTTCCTATCATTCCCTCACCATATACATAGCAACTCCCTAATCCTACTTTTAAATCCTGATTATCAGGATCAAGTTGTAATGCTTTTTCAAAAAGAGTGGACGCCGTTTGAGCCTCCCAGATTTTTGGACCCGGGTTATCCTCCCTTTTCATGTTCTCTAAAATCAAGCGGGCAGCAAAGGTGAGTTTTTTTTCTGAATTATCCAATTTTGCGGCTTCACTTAAATAATAAGCATAAGGAATATATGATCCTACGGAATCTTTCCAAAAATTGGCGAGGTTAGTATATTGATTTACGGTTTGGTCTTTAAGATCGCCCCTGCTGATATTATTTTCGATGTTATTAATAAATACAGTCTGGGAAGGAGAAAGTTTTCCTTTTTCCGCAATTAGCGTGTCTTTAATATTAAATTGAGGAGTTTGAGATTTTGCAAAGGAAGGAATTTCCTTTTTTATAGTAGTTGTTTTACCAAAGAAAAAAAGTATAAAAACCAGTACTAAACCTGCACCTGCTAAAATAATTCTTTTATTCAATTCTAATTTTTCGTTTTTTATAAGGCTGCAAAGTTAAGTATTTCCTCCTTGTATCAGGGGAGCCTCTTTTCTTTTATTTGTTGCACAAATTCTTTTGAAGGTTTAAATGCCGGGATATAATGTTCTGGGATTTCCACAGCCGTATTTTTTTTAATATTTCTCCCTATTTTGGCCGCTCTTTTTTTATTAATAAAACTACCAAATCCTCTTATATAAATATTTTCCCCTTCTCCAAGGGATTGCTTTACTTCTGTAAAAAAATTCTCAAGTGTTACAAGAACATCTACTTTTGGAATTCCTGTTTTTTCAGATATCCGGTTAATTAAATCAGCTTTTCTCATTTTAAACTTTTTTTATTTATATTAAAATTAAGATATGTATTTTATAATGCTTTAACCAGGTATGGCAAATTTAATGATCTTTCTTGTAATTGCCTGATCTAATCTTAATTAACTATTAAATAGGGTGCATTTCAAAATGTCGCAGTTTTTTAAGCGGCGGCTTTAAAATTAGTCTTAACCATCCTTATTATTTTCTCCCATTGTCCATTCATCCTTATTA
>Ga0208357_1000464_pt1 | contig 33203 bp, 33 predicted proteins | sample NGESurdeep092012_6_FD_184487 | JGI IMG/M metagenome (GOLD analysis project Ga0208357, IMG submission 184487) | Arctic peat soil microbial communities from Barrow, Alaska - NGEE Surface sample F52-2 deep-092012 (SPAdes) | ecosystem: Environmental > Terrestrial > Soil > Wetlands > Peat ...
GCCGGCCGCTGGCTGACCGGCGCGCGGTTGTTGCTCAAGCCAACCTTTAATTCTTCGGCTTTCTCGAAATCAACGCTCAAATCCCGCTCCACGGCATGCGTATAAGCCCGGCCGCCGATACCGAACATTTTAGTCCCCTGCACGCCGCCTTCATTAATAACGGCAATATCGGTGGTGCCGCCGCCAACGTCCATCAGGATGGCGCTGAGGCTCTGGTTGGGGTTGTTGCCGATAACCGCCCGGGCGACGGCGAAAGGTTCGGCCGCCACGGCTAACAGGTCAAGGTCAAGCTCCTGGGCCGTTTTCTCAAGGGCGCCAATGTGGATCATCGGCGCGAAAGCCGTATACAGCTGCACGACGACGTCATGCCCCTGGAAACCGATCGGATTGGTGACGGGGTAGCCGTCGATCTCAATGCTGACCAGGGCGCTGTTGACCAGCCGGACTTCGACTTCTTTGCCGCCAAGTTCCCAGGCTAATTGCTGCTTGGCCTTGACCTGGGCGCGCTCCTGGACGAGGTTGATAATCTTCTCCATTTCTTCGATGTCGAGCGGTTTGGTGGACTGCCTGCGGGCTACCCGAACAGTGGTGGTGGTGCCTTTGACCAGTTCGCCGGCGATGCCGATGATAGCCGTCCGGGCGCTGACGCCGGCCTGGCCCTCGGCTTGGTTGAGGGCTTTGTCGCAGTTCTCGACGACGGCCGCGATGTCGGAAATAGCCCCGGCCTGCATATCGCTCAACCCCTGGTGGGCGCGGCCGACGCCGATAATGTCAACCGTGCCGTCGGCTTCGTTGACTTTGCCGACCAGCGCCTTGACGAATTCGGTACCGATGTCCAGCCCCACCAGATATTCATCACCCTGTTTGACAGTCCGTTCCCGGGCTTTGGATGAAGCTTTGAGGGCACTGGCTTGGGCCTTGCGGGCTAGGCCGCCGCCAACGCGTTTAAACTGTTGAAGCATATCCATTATTTTAACACAGGAGCACTTGAAGAATAGCTGAGAAACCGGCTAAACCAAGGTGTGGATATTTAGCCGTGCCGGCGGTAGCGGTAGTAATAAACCAGCGTTGCCGAGGCATAAACCAGGCCCTGCGAGCAGCCAGCGATTAGCGGTCCGGAATGGATTAGCAAACCGTAAGATATGGTAAACAGCATGGCGCCAACGGCGAAATAGAGAGCCCTTTCCGATAGTCCGCTGACTTTCTTGCGCCGGATGATCCGCGCCAGCTGCGGCGTACCGGCCAGCCAGTTATAAGACATGCCGATCCAGCCGCCGCTGGCCGGGTAACGCAACAACATATAGCTGGTCAGCGGCCCGACGACGGCGATGGCCACTAGACCCCTGACAAAGTTTTTGCGGTTGGCCAGCGTAAAGCCCAGGATCGCCACCGTCAGCCCAAGAATCAGGATGTTCGTAGCGAACGGAAACCACAGGTGGTTAAGCGCGAAATAGGTGCACCAGCCGATATTGCCGGCGGCGTTCAGGGTCTGGCTGAGCGGCGACAAGCCCCGGATATTGCGGGTTCGGGCTAGGCGCCGTAACTGCGCCCCAGCGCTTAAGACCCACGACCCTTCGCCGATTACGATCAGCACGTTTTCAAGGGGTGTGGGCTGAACGATCATATTTGGAGTTTAGCATAACCGGCAAGGCTGCCATTAGGGGTCTGTAATTTGACTTAGGGTAGCATATTATTGTACTATATATAAAATTACGGAAGGTTAGCGTGTCAGAAGCAGATTCAAATCCAGTAGGCCGGGAACGGGCCTTGGCAGCTTACGAAGTCGCGCAGGGCCTTGCCCAAGAGGCCCGGCCGAATTCTTACATGCGGCTCGCCAGTCCACCAGGCTCCCAAGGGATTGCCAGAATTGGCATCTTCCCGCGCGTTACAGATAGACAGAGACTGCTTATAGTCAGCAATTACCTGTTCTCCGGCCTGCATGACGTGCTGGATGACCATATGAATTTGATTCAACCGCCCAGCGGAAAAGGTTATACGGAAATTGACTACAAGGGCCTTGTTGACGAGGTTGGCGGAGAAAGGCGCGTCATACCGCCGATGACCGTTGCCTATGAAGTAAGGGATACGTTGGCGGTCTGCGGCCTGCGGGTGATCCTGTATGAAAATACCCTGCAGCTCAGACCAGAGGAATACATATTCGAGGACGGCGCGGGATCTTGGCTGGCTTGATCTGTCCGGCTAGCCCAAAACGGCTTTGATCCGGCGAATACCGGCGCTGCTGGACTCTTCTTTGATTATCTTAAACTTCTTGCCGCCTTCGGCCAGCTGGGCGGTGTGGTCGACGTGCGGGCCGCCGCAGATTTCGAAGCTGAAGGGCTTGTCGGCGCCATCGGCGATCATCTTATAAACTTTCACGGTGTCACCGTAGCGGTCGCCGAACTGGCCGAGGGCGCCTTTCTCTTCGATGGCGACCTTGGTCGGATATTCTTCGAACGATACCTTTAGGTCCTTGTCGATCTGTTCGTTGACGATGTCTTCGACCTGTTTGATCTGTTCCGGCGTCACTTTCTCCGGATGACTGAAGTCGAACCGGAGCCGTTCTTCAGTGATATTAGAGCCGTTCTGCACCACGTGGTCGCCCAGCACGTCGCGCAAGGCCTGGTACATCAGGTGCGTCGCCGTGTGGTACTTCTTGTGCTGCATAGTCTGGCCGCCGAGCCCGCCTTTGAATACGCCTTTGCTGGCGGTCTGCGAACGTTCTCTTTGCTCTTTCATTAAACGTTCAAATTCCTGATCGGCGTCCTGGGCTAAATCAATGCCCCGCTTGAAAGCCTCCTCTTTTGTCAGTTCAATTGGAAAACCATAAGTGTCATATAGCTTAAAAAGATTACTGCCATGAATCTTGAAGACAGGCTTAGTAGTTTGCTTTGTCCAAACTTCTTGGCCATCAACTGAATAGGTAATTTCATGGCTGCGCGCAAGGGTGTCAAAAACTTGCAAACCCTTGCGCAGCGTTTGGCGGAAGACCTTTTCTTCTTTGGCCAGAACTTCGATGAGCTTGTCACGGCTTGTGGCGACTTCCGGAAAGTCGGCAGCGTACAGGTCGGTGATAACCGGCACGATTTGCTCGAGGAAGTTTTGCTCGATGCCGAGCTCGAAAGCGTGGCGGATGGCGCGGCGCAAGAGGCGGCGCATGACGTAGCCCTGCTCCTTGTTGCTAGGGGTGATGCCGTCGACGGCCAGGAAGGTGGCGGCCCGCAAGTGGTCGGCGATAACGCGCATACTCTCGGTGTGGCTCTGGTAATTCTTGCCGGAGATGGCTTCCAGCTTGTCGACGATCGGGCGCAAGAGGCTGATCTTGAAAACGTCGGGGTCGTTGACGGCGGCTAAGGCGATGCGTTCCAGGCCGCCGCCGAAGTCGACGTTGGGTTTGGCCAATGGCTCGAAGCCTTGCTCGGTTCTTTTGTAAGTCATAAACACGCTGTTGGCTATCTCGATGAAGCGGCCGCAATCACAGTTCGGGTGGCAGTTCTCGCCCCATCTCGTGTCATGCGGCGTGCCGAAGTCGTAAAAAACTTCAGTGTCCGGACCGCAAGGGTCGCCTATAGGCGTGGTGGCTTCAGCGCCGGCCCGGCTCCACCAGTTTTTGGAGCCGTCGTAGAAAAAGATGCGGCCGTCGCCCATGCCTTTGGCGTAACCGTCGGCTTCGGAGCCGATTTCCACCTGTTCGGCTTCGACGTTCTTCTTGGCGAAGAGGCCCGCCCAGAGTCCGGCGGCTTCAGTATCTTTAGGAATATTAAATTCCTTATTGCCGATGTAGCAAGAGACATAAAGCTTGGCCGGATCCAAGCCGACAACATCGGTCAAAAACTCGAACAGCCACGGAATCTCCTCGGCTTTGAAATAATCGCCAAGCGACCAGTTGCCGAGCATTTCGAAAAACGTGGTGTGGCGGTTGTCGCCGACTTCTTCGATATCCTGGGCCCGCAGGCAGGTCTGGCTGTCGACCAATCTTACGCCCTCCGGGTGCGGTTCGCCCAGCAGATACGGGATGAGGGGCTGCATGCCCGAGCCGGTGAACAAGGTCGTCGGGTCGTTATACGGCACCAGCTGGGCCCGCGGAATTACCTTATGGCCGCGCTCCGCGAAAAAATCCAAGTAAGCTTTGCGTATTTCCTGGGCTGTCATATCTGTTAGATTGTAACAGATTAGTGGGCGGCGATATACTTTACGGCGTCCAACAGGTCGGTGGCGGTGTAAGTCGCTTCGGGCGAAACGACCGGTGTGTTGCCGGTCTGGACAAGAATCGTTTTGGTGCCGGCATTAACACCGGTCAGGATGTCAGATTCGCGGTCGCCGATGACATAAGATTCGGCCAGGTCAATGTCAAATTCGGCGGCAGCTTCCAGGAGCATCAGCGGCTTGGGCTTGTGGCAAGCGCAGTTGTCTTCGGGCTTGTGCGGACAGACGTAGATTTTGAGGAAGTTTATGCCGCTAGCCTCTATGAGGTCGATAAACATATTATTGATATGCTTGAATTCAGTTTGGTCGATCCGCCCCTCGCCGATGCCGGCCTGGTTAGTAACTTCTATGACTCCGAAATCCAGGGTGGCCAGAAGCTTGAGCGCCTCGACGGTATCCGGGAACAGGTGCAAGTCGCTGAGGTTGTCAACTCTCAAATCCGGCGGGTCAACGATCATCGTGCCGTCACGGTCAAGGAAGACTGCTTTCATGGGCTTAGTTTAGCAGATGATCCCGCCGCCGAGGACGCGGTCACCGTCGTATAGAACGGCCGATTGGCCGGCGGCTAGGCCGCGCTGGGGTTCTTTTAAAGACAGTTTCTTGCCATCGATAGCGCAGGCTACGAGCGGGCCGCGGTAGCGCAAGCGGGCCTGGTAGTTTTTGGCTTCGTCCGGCTGCTGGTTGATCCAGTGGATGTCTTCGAGGGTAACTTCCTTAGTCCAAAGATTCTTATCATCCAGGTCGGTGGTGACGTAAACAGTGTTGGCCGCCATGTCCTTGCGGGCGACGTAGTACGGTAAGCCGCCGCCGACGTTGAGGCCGTGGCGCTGGCCGATGGTGTAAAAAATCGCGCCGTCGTGCTCGCCGATCTGCATGCCGTTCTGGGCGATAATCGGGCCGGGCGATTGCGGGCCGAGTTCATTGAGCAGGAATTCCTTGATGCCGACCTTGCCGACGAAGCAGATGCCTTGGCTGTCCTTTTTGTCGGCGGTGGCCAGGCCGAGCTTTTTGGCCAGCTGGCGGACTTCGGGCTTGGTCAGCTCGCCGATCGGCATCAGGCTCTTTTTTAAAGCTTCTTCCGTCACGCGGTATAAGAAGTAGGACTGGTCTTTCGCCTTGTCCAGCCCGGTGAAAAGCCGGCCGTCTTTGATCCGGGCGTAATGGCCGGTAGCAATCAGGTCGGCACCGTCCGCCAGCGCTGTCTCCAGAAAAAGTTTAAACTTCACTTCCTGATTGCACATAATGTCCGGGTTCGGCGTCCGGCCGGCTTGGTATTCGGCGACCATGTAATCGACGACTTTTTGGCGGTACTGGGTTTCGAAGTCATACATTTTGAAATCAAGCCCGAGCTGTACGGCCACCCGCTTGGCGTCCTGGTAATCTGCCTGCCATGGGCAAACGAAACCGGGCAGGTCCCGGCTCCAGTTTTTCATATAAACGCCCGTGACGTCATAACCCTGCTGCTGAAGCAGGGCCGCCGTTACCGACGAATCGACGCCGCCGGACATGCCGACATAAACTTTTTTGGCCATAGACTGTCTATTTTAACAAAAATAACGCTTGGGACGGAGTCAGATGTCGAGGAAAACGATTACCTGGTCGGCTTTGACGTGCATCAGGCCGCCGGAAATACGGATCTTCTGCTGGCCTTCCTCGGTCGTCCGGATGACCATGTCGCAGGGGTCGAGCAGCGAGATAAAGCTATGGTGCTTAGGCAAAATATCAAACGGCCCGGTGGCGTTCTCGGCCGTCAGGCTGAAGGCCGGCCCGTCGTAGTAATCGCGGAACGGCGAATAAACCTTGACGTTCATGCTAAGCTGGCCGGCAGCTTTGGGCCGGTCGTAGTCCTGGGCCGCCTGCTGCTGTTCGGCTTCGGACTCGGTCTCCGGCGCTATCTGGGCACCGATGACACCTTGCTCATCAACGCCTGACGGCTGGTCGCTCATACGACGATTTCCTCGATGCTTTTGAGCGTTTCTTCGCGCGAGAAGAAATCGCCCGGGATGCCGTTATGCTTCGTCATGACGCTCATGTGCTGGGTGAAGTTGGCGATCAGCTTCTTGGCTTTGGCGTAGTCAGCCCGGTCGGACGGGCTGAGCTCGTTCTCGCCGATAATCGCGATGATGTTTTTAAGTGATTCGTACTTCCTGAGCAAGGCCTGGACCTGCACGCTCAACAGGTAATGGCGTTCGCCGACGACTTCGGGCGTCAGCAGCGAAGAGGTTGTCAGGCTGAGGTCGACGGCCGGCCGGATGCCCTGTTCGGCAACCTTGCGGGACAGGACTATGACGGAGTCCATTTCGTGCTGGATAAACTGCACGGCCGGGTCGCTGATGTCATCGGCCGGCACGTATATGGTCTGGACTGAGGTGATCGAGCCGTTTTCGTTGGAAGTCAGGCGGTCCTGCAGGACTTTGACGTCGGAAAAAATAGTCGGCTCGTAGCCGCCTTCGCTGGGCACCTGGTTAAGGATGGTCGCCAGCTCGTTGCGGGCCTGGACATAGCGGTACATGTTGTCGGCGAAGAAGAGCACGTCCTTGTGCTGCTCGTCGCGGAAATGTTCGGCCGCGGCCGTCGCCGCGATACCAACTAGCGAACGCTGGACCGGGTTCTCGTTCATCTGGGCGAAGAATAGGCAGGTGCTTTTGAGCAGGTCGTTATCTTTGAGCGTCATGAACAGTTCATGGCCCTCCCGGATACGCTCGCCGATACCGGCGAAAAACGACAGTCCGGTGCCGGACCGGGCGATATTGTTGATCAATTCCATGGTGAGTACCGTCTTGCCGACGCCGGCGCCGCCGATAATGCCGATCTTGCGGCCTTTGACGAAAGGCGTGAAGAAATCGATTACCTTGATGCCGGTCTCCAGGATCTCCGGCTGGGCGACCGAAAAACTGGCCGTGCGCGGCGGCAGCTTGAGGATGTCTTTGCGCGGCACGTCTTTACCGGTTACCGGTTCCAGGCCGTCCAGCGGGTCGCCCAAGGCGTTCAGGATACGACCGATGGTAGCGTCGCCCAGCGGGATTTCAATGCCCTTATGGGTGCGTTCGACCACCATGTTTTTGGTAATCCTGAGGTCGCTGCGCACGTTTAGGCAAAAGGCGACGCCGTTAGGGTCGAGGTGGTCGACCAGCAGCTGGGTATCATAGCCGTTCTTAACCACTACCAGTTCGTTCAGGTTGGGCAGGTCTTCGTCGAACTGCGCCAGCACGACGAAGTCTTTGACAGCGGTTATGACGCCGGCCACAGCCTTAAATCCCCGCCCCGACGCCGGCTTTTTTGAGGCCGTTAACAATCTCTTTGAGCCGTTCGTCCTTGAGGCCGCGCTTGGCCCGGTTGTATTCCAGGTGCAGGTCATTCCTGGATTCGTCGGACCGTTTGTGCGAGGCGCTCATAGCCCGGAAACGCGAAGCGTACTGGGCCAGCTTGGACTCCAGGATTAACTGGCTGATGGCAATCTGCATCATTGAACGCTCCAGGTGGGCGGCCACCGCGTAGCTGCTGGGCTCGAATATATAAGTCGCCTCGCTGATTATCTCGTCGGGCTTGTCGCTGGTGTCGCCCAGTCTCTTGACGGCGCTGGAAAGTTCGATGCGCCTGACGTCCTGGACCATCAGTGAGACATACTGCTGGTAGAAGATTTTGGTCGATTTATATTTCTGGACCTCGCGGGAAATGGGCGTGACGTTGATATTCCTGTCCTTTTGGGGCATTTTGAAATACTTCTGGTAGCTGATGGCACGCTGGGCCAGTTGCATGGCGCCGTGGTGGCCGATGACGATGATGTCGACTTTGTCCTTGTCGTATGCCTGAAGCATCAGTTGCACCAGTTTCTGGTCGATGTCGCCGCTCAAACCGCCTTCGGCCGTAATGATGACGTACAATTCTTTGTCTATAACGGTCTTGGCGGTGTCGTTATCGCGGCCGAAACCGAAGTCCTTGTTGACGCGCAGCTGCGAATAAATACTCCACAGTTCGTCGAAGAATTTAGCCGACTGCAAGACCTGGTCCTTGATCTGGGCGATGCGCATGCTGGCGATGCCCTCGAAGGCGCTGGTCAGCTGGACAAGCGTCGACATCGACGCTTCCTCGACGGCTATTTCGTTCGGGCGTTTCATGTTTTGGCTCCGGCCGGCTGTTTATCATGCTCTTTGGGCTTTTCGGCGGCCTGGTCTGGGGGAGCGGCCGGTTTCGTTGCCATACCTTTGAGCTTGATGAGGCTCTCTTCCTTGAGGCGGTCGCGCACTTTTTCGTAATCCGACTCGTCTTTGACGTTGGCGGCCGATTCGCTGGCTTTTAGTTTCAGGATACTTAGGTCCAGCTCCTCGTTCTCCCCAAGGTTGAGGACGATGTCGAACATCAGCTGTTGGGCCATCAGCGAGAAGGTGTCCGAGGGGCTTTGGGTCAGGATCTTGAGGATGCGGGCGCCGCTGTTGAGCGACCGCTGGGCTTCGACAGCCAGTTCCGAACCAAAATGCGAGAATTCCTCGGCCTGGTGGTAGTCGGCTAAGGTTTTCAGGGCTTTGTCGGCCAGCTCCTTTTGGCGCTTGTTGTGGCCAGCGCCGCCGGCCCGCGTGACACTCAACCCCATACTCAGCGCCGGACGGACACCGTCGCGGAAAATACCCATATCCAGGATCCACTGACCGTCGGTTATCGACATGATATTGGTCGGCAGGTAAGCCGTTATGTCGCCCCGGTCGGCGTGGACTATCGGCACGCAAGTCAGGCACTTGCCGCTGCTGTCCAGCCGGCCGGCCCGCTCAAGCAAGCTGGAGTGGGCGTAGAACATGTCACCAGGGTAAGAATCCCGGCCCGGGCTGACGCCGGAGAGCAAAGCCACTTCCCGGTAAGCGTGGGCGTGGCTGGTCAGGTCATCGTAAATGATAATCGTGTCCTGGTCGCATTTTTGCCATAAATACTCGGCCATCGAGCAGGCCACGTAAGGCGCTATATAGCTCATGATCAGCGACTCGAACATGGTCGACACCACGATTATGGCCTTCTCCAGGCCGCCGCTTTGCTGCAAGCGGTTGAGCAGCGTATCGACGTCGCTGGGGCGTTTGGCGATCAGGCAATAGACCACGATCTGGTCGGTGTTTTTCTGGTTGATGGTCAGCTGGGTGGCCAGGGTGCTCTTGCCAGACTTGCTGTCGCCGAGCAAAGCCATGCGCTGGCCGCGGACGATCGGAAACAAAGTGTCAATGGCACTGACGCCGCTTTCCAGCTGGTCCTCGATCAAACGCCGCTGGTACAGCGACGGCGCGTCGTTAAAAACCGGCCAGACGCCGTCGGCCGCTATCGGGCCTTTGCCGTCCAGCGGGTCTCCGGTCACTGACACGACGCGGCCGACAAAGTCTTTGCCGACTTTGCAGACCAGCTCCTGGTGCTGGACGACGGCGACCATGCCGGACCGCAGTTCTTGGGCGCCAAGGTGCAAAATCAGCACGTGGCCGGGCATAACCTGGTGGACGAAGCCTTTGCTGCCGTCTTCGAACATTATCAGCGACCGGACGGCGCAGGGCTGGAGGCCGCGGACCCGGACCATGAATTTTTCGACGGCTATGACTTCGCCGACCGGGTTGCCGGCCTTGACCAATTTGTCGAAGTGCATGCTATCGCTCATGCCGCCTGCTCTGCCGCCGCCAGCTGCTCGATGAGCAGGTTTTTCTTCTCGTCAAAATGCCGCCGCAGTGAAAAATCAAATTCATGGTTGGTCGTCCGCACGATACAGCCGCCGCCCATATTAGGCTGCAAGCCGATGGTAATCAGGGTAAACGGGTGGATTTCTTGGCGCAGCCAGGTCATTAGCTTTTCGGCGAAGACGACTGACGGGTCGGCGCCGAAACTGACGTGCAGCACCGGGGCGGTCTGGCGGACGATGATCAGGAATTGCTTGAGGGCCGAACGGTCGCCCGGTTTGAGCAGGTTAAGGTCGTTGAGTTCGATGGTCTGGTCCATCAGGCGGCTGGTTTTGGGCATTTTGACCTCTTGGCCGCCGGTCCTTAAGCCCAGCTGCAGCAGCGATTCGTCAATTTGCTCGAGTTCGCGGATAAGCCGCCCGACATCCACCGGGCTGGTGATCAATAGGGGCAGCTCGGGTGTCCGCTCGGCATCGGGGTGGGCATTAGGCGCCACTGTTTATGTCCTCGATGATAGCTTGCTTGTTGGCTTCCAGCTCGCCCAGGATGTATTCCAGCTGGTCGCTCAGGTCGATCTGGTTGCCGACGGCCGCCAGGACGTAGTGGTTGATGATGTCGGCCATGTTGGCTTCGAAGCGCTTGGCCATCTCCTGCTTCTCAAGCACGATCTGTTTCTGGACCTCCTGGCTCATCAGCTCCCGCTGTTCGTCGATGGCCACGTTGGTCTTCTGGATGGAATCGATCGCCAGCTGTTTGGCGTCCATGATGGACTGCTCGTACTTGTCGAATTCTTCCGTGAGCTTGGCCGTGATTTCGGTCTTCATGTACTCGTTGAGCTGTGAAGTCGTCAAGCGAAGGTCCTGCTGCAGGAACATGGCGTTCTCGCCGATAATTTTCTCGAAGTGCAACCGGCCGCGATTGCGCAATTCCTCGCGGAAATCAGCGTCAAAAATATGTTCGACGTCGTGGTCGGCCCGGTCTTGGATGGTTTCGTCGGGGTTGCTGCCCGGACGGGCCTTGGCGCCGATATTGCCGACCCGGACGGCCACCCAGATAAACGCCACGCCGACACTGCCAAGCGCTGCCAGAATCAGGACCAGCCACCAGATTGTCATGTTTGTTTACCCACCGTCATCTATAAATTCTCTGCTCTAAAAGGTTAAAACACCTGATTGCGAAAATGCTCAAGCTTCGAGAGTAATTATACCCCAGAAGCCCCGTGTCAACAAAGCTAAAAACAAAGGCCGGATATCCCTAATTTGCGAAGGCTTTGCTATGAGTAGCGAGCCAGCGTTTTGACGGTTGATTGAACCGCTTCGGCGTCGGTTCCGCGGCCCATCGTGAAACGCAGGCTGGCCCGGGCCGCGGCGTCGTCCAGGCCGAGGGCGTGCAGGACGTGGGAAGATTCTTCGCTGCTGGCGCTGCAAGCCGACCCGGCGGCCGCCAGGATACCGGCTTCATCGAGCTGGATCAGCAGCCGTTCGTTGTCGCGGCCGGGGATTGTCAGGTGGACGTTGTTGGGCAGCCGGTACTTGGCGGAGCCGTTAATTTGCGCGGCCGGGATTTGCTCCTCGAGAAGCTTGAAAAAAAGCTGCTGTAGGGCTTGCAGGCGTTTAGCCTCTTCGTGCCGGGTCGATTGGGCCAAGTCCAAGGCCGCGGCCAGGCCGATAATCGAGGCTACGTTTTCGGTACCCGAGCGCAGTCCCCTTTCCTGGCCGCCGCCGTCTATTAGGGGCTGAAGCTCGAGGCCGGCTTTGACATACAACGCGCCGGACTGCTTCGGACCGTAAATTTTGCCGCCGTTAAGCGTCATCAGGTCGACACCCAGCCGGGCCGCGTGCAGGTCGAGGTAATTAGCCGCCTGGCAGGCGTCGGCGTGCAAGTAGAGCGGTCGGCCGCCGGCCGGACGCTGGCGCCTGATCTCGTCTATCAGTTTGGCGACTTCCCTGATGGGCTGAATGGCGCCGATTTCGTTATTGGCATACATGACGCTGACTAGCACGGTCTTGTCATCGATTTTTCGGCGCAGATCGTCGATGGCGGCGCGGCCGTCGGGCCGGACGGCAGCTTCGCGGCAATCATAGGCGCGGGCCGGTGCCAAAACCGATTCGTGCTCGATCGCGCTGACAACCAGATTGGCGTCCGGGAACTGCCGCATAACGCCGTGGATAGCCAGGTTGTTGGCTTCCGTGCCGCCGGCCGTGAAGATAATTTCGCTGGCACGGGCGCCGAGCCAGTGGGCCACTTTTGACCGGGCTTCGGCGACGGCTTTTTTGACCGCCAGGGCGGCCGAATAGGTCGCCGATGGGTTATAAAAATTATCGCTCAGGTAAGGCCGCATAGCTTCCAGCACGGCCGGATCAACCGGCGTGGCGGCCGCGTAATCCAGGTAAATAGCCGGCGGCTTAGCCATTTAGAAACCGAACAGCTTTCGGGCGTTATCGGTGGTAGCGGCCGCTAGGTCGTCGAAACTCTCGCCGCGTAATTCGGCCAGAAACCGGGCCACGTCGGCCACCCGTTTAGGCTCGTTGGTACGGCCGCGGTGGGGCTGGGGTGACAGGAACGGCGAGTCGGTTTCCAGCAACAAATTGGCAAGCGGAACTGATCGGTAAACTTCCAGCTGGGCCGGGTTTTTGGCAAAGGTAGCGATACCGTTGACGCCGACGTACAACCCGCGCTCCAGGGCTTTGGCCAGATTGGCGGCCGAATCGGTATAACTATGCAAAACGCCGCGCACCCCGTCATACGCGTCAAAAACCGGCCAAAAGTCATCAAACGCCTCGCGGACATGGAAAATCATCGGCAAACCGTGCTCCAGCGCCAGCTCGATCTGGAATTTAAGGACTTCGGCCTGGGCTTCCCGCGGCGAATGATCGTAATAGAAATCATAGCCGCACTCGCCTATGGCGACGACCTTCGGCTGATGAACCAATTGGGCGAATTCATCCAGCTTTTGGCGGTTGCCGGCGTAATGCCGCGCCTCGTGCGGGTGGATGCCGATTGACGCCCGGCAGTTTTCACGACTTTTCACGAACTCGGCCGCCAGCCGGCTATCGGCGGTATCGCAGCCGACGCAAATCATCCGTGTCACGCCGTTATCCACGGCCGCCGCGACTATACCGTCGGCTGTCAGGTCCGGTGCTTTGGCCCACAGCTCACGCGTGACTTTCTCGCCTCGGCTCTGGCCCGGGCCTTGACCGGCCGATTGGATGTGACAGTGCGTGTCAACCAGTTCTGCCATGGCCTATCCCCCCTTGGCGGTCTCGTGCTTGGGGAAAAGCGTGCCCTCGGTGGGCTTGACTTTGACGCCGTCGAAGACGGCCTTAATTTTGGCGGCGGTATCGGGCATAAACGGCTCCAGCAGCTCGGCTATATTGAGCAGCGAGCTGGCCTGGTAGGCCAGGACGTCGCGCAAATGCTCCTTGTCATCGGACTTGGCGATTACCCAGGGCTTCTCCTCGTCAATGTACTGGTTGAGGCCGCGGACCTGCTCCCAGACTTCGTCCAGGGCACGGTCGAAATGGCAAACCGCCAGGGCCGCTTCGTATTGGGCGATGTCATGTTCGGCCGGCGGAATTTCGCCGACGACGCCGTCCTGGTAGCTCACGATCATGGCCACCGTGCGTTGGACGGCGTTGCCGAGTTCGTTGGCCAGTTCGTTGTTATAAGCGGCTTCCAGGCGCTGCCAGTTGAAATCGCCATCCTCGTAGCTGGGCACGTGGCGCAGGAAATAGTAGCGGCAGGCGTCAACGCCGTATTTGCTAACGATGTCGGCCGGATGCAGGACGTTGCCCAGGCTCTTGCTCATCTTCTTGCCTTCGACGGTGATAAAACTATGGACGTAGAGTTGCTTGGGCAGCGGCAGCTTCAGGCTCATCAGCATGGCCGGCCAGACGGCGGCGTGGAAACGGATGATGTCCTTGCCGATAACCTGGACTTGGGCCGGCCAGAACTGCTTGAAGTCGTCGTCTTCCGGGTAGCCCAGCACGGTTATATAGTTCATCAGCGCTTCGAACCAGACGTACATTACCTGGGTTTTGTCGCCGGGTACCGGAATACCCCAGCCGATCTTGTCTTTGGGCCGCGAGATGCTGATGTCGTCGAGGCCGCTCCTTAGCAGGCTCAGGATTTCGTTACGCCTGGTTGCCGGTACGATTTGGAACTCGCCGCTGTCGATGGCCTTGATAATCGCGGCGGCGTATTTGTCGAGTTTAAAGAAGTAGTTTTCCTCCTCGATTTTTTCGTAAGGCCGGTTGTGGGCCGGGCAGACACCATTGTTAGCCTTGACTTCGGTTTCGGTCACGAAAGCCTCGTCGCCGGTACAGTACCAGCCGATATATTTGCTCTTGTAGATGTCCTTTTTGAGCTGTTTCCAGATAAGCTGGGCCCGTTGCTCGTGGCCGGGGTCGGTCGTGCGGATGAAGCGGTTATTGCTGACGTTCAGCAGTTCGCCCAAGTCGCGGAAGCGCTGGCTGACCTGGTCGGTGAAAGCTTTGACCTCCAGGCCCTGTTCTTCGGCCTTTTCGGCGACTTTGCCGCCATGCTCGTCGGTGCCGGTGCTGAAGATGACGTCATCGCCCTGCTGCCGCGCCCGCCGGGCCAGGACGTCGGCGTAGAGCAGCTCCATCGCGAAACCGATATGCGGATCGCCGTTGACATAGGGAATAGAGGTGGACACGTAATACTTGCTCATTGCTTCCAGTCTACCTGCTTACAGGTACAAATAAAACTCCGCTTAATTTTACTTAAGTCTCCGGCCCGGCCAGGTCTAAGATTTTGGAGCCGACCTTAATGTCAAGCTCGTCGGCCGCCCGGCCACGCTGTTGCACTAGCTCCAGCCACCGGTGTTCGCCGTAACCGGAACTGCCGACAGTCAAGCCGAAAGCTCCTGTCGGGACGTCGGTGAGTCTGCGGTAGCACACGACCTCTTGGCCGCTCACTGCCCGCACGGTTTGGCCTTCTTCGAAGCCGATATCTTCAGGTAATATCGAGGCCTTAACGTTGCCGAAGTTGTCGACGAACCAGGCCCGGCCTTCGGCCAGAGGATGCTCTTCCAAAGGAAACTCCTCAGACGGTAATGCTCTGCCGCCGAGTAGTTCCCGCGCCGCCAGCGGCAGGAACTCCAGGCTTCTAAACTGCGTATTATTAATAACTTCAGCCTGGTCGTCAGTCAGTACCCCGGCCTCAGCAAATGATCCGGTGACGGTCGGTATATCGAGCAGGCTGACGTTTTCGACCAGTCCCAGCTTGTGCACCAATGACAAAGCCCGGCCTTCATAAGCGCTAAATACCGTGTTGCCCGCTATATCGACATGGCAAAAAGGCGTGCCGTTCTCCCATTTTGCCCTGACGTCATCGCCGCGCGGTGCGACATTAACCAGAATAACCGCCGGACTTTGGTCATAGCCGGCAGGAGTCCTGGTAGCATCGAGTGCATCGACCAAATGGCCGGCGGCTTCCAGGTCGGGGTCTTCCGCCCCCAATTCGACAAAAGTCGGTTTGAAGCCGAATAAACTGCCAAATCTGGTTTCCTGACGGGCGCGGGCGTTGGGGTCATCGCAATCAGTAATAATAATGCCTTGCAAACCCTCGGGTAGAGTGCCCGGCGCCGCGGCGTTGACGTTTAAGCCTTCTTCTATAGCCATTTCCTAATTCTCCTTATTCGTACTTAATGTTAGTAATGAAAAACCGGCCCTAGGCCGGTTAGTTTAGTGATTAAATCGCGTACTAAGAATTCGGCCTAGGGCTGAGCATGGGCATCATGCCGGAAAGGGGTGCCGATTTAATAAACATTCTCCTATATTACACTAATCATCTATCCTGTCAAACAGCTTAGCGCGTGGAAACTAAGCCGGCCGGTCGACATAATCGCGGCAGAGGCGCTCGAAGACGGCGTTGGTCCAGCCGAAGCCGGTTTGCGACGGGTAAAGGCCCTTGACGGGCGGCTTCTCTGGCGAAACGACGTTGTACTTCTCCAAGAAAACGTGCTCGGCGTTAAACCATTGCAGGTTGGCCTTAAGCCACTTAATGGCAATCCGCCGCGCGTCCTGGTGGTAGCCGTAACGCTCCAGGCCTTTTATGATCAGGAAATGCAGCGGCGCCCAGCCATTCGGGTAGGCCCACTGGGTCGGCAGGCTGCCGAGGACGAACTGGCCAAGCGGCAACGCGTCGGTCGTCGACAAGCCGCCTTTATGCTCGAAACGCCTCAGCGACTTCACCAGCGCGGCGGCCTGCTTCTCATTGGCCATGCCGGCCCATAGCGGATAATAAGCCGCCAGGCTGCTGGTCCCGCCGCGTTTCTCTTTGACGTAATTGTAATCGTAATACAGCCCGTGCAAACGGTCCCACATCAGCTCGTCCATGATAGCTTTGCGCTGGGCGGCGGCATCGTCCCAAAAGGCCGCGCCGCGTTTATCCTCGAAGATGCGGGCCGCCCGGGCAAAATCGGTTTCGTACTTGTACAGCAAGGCGTTCAGGTCGACCGGCAGGAAGTTCAAGGCCCGCCTGTCGAAGCGCGGCGTCATATCCCAGCCGCTCTCGGCCTCGGCCAGGTCATGCAGGTAATTAATGTCGTAGTGCCGGCTGAGGCCGCGGTAAACCTGCCGTTCGTTCGGCTTGTTGACGCCCATCCAGACGGTCTTATACTCCTCTTCGGCCACCTTCATAGACGTCTTGAGCCAGGCGTCGCCCATATCGTACTGCTGGTAAACGTCAAATATGAAACTAGTCAAAAACGGCGGCTGCGAGCGCCCCGTCAAGTAGGTCCGCGAAGCGTTAGGAATAATTTTGAAACGCTTGAACAACGACATCAGGTCTTCCAGAATGCCGCAAACCAGTTCACGGTGCTCCTCGTCAAGCAAGCCCTGGATCATGAAGTAGCTGTCCCAGTAATACAGTTCGTTATAGTCGAAACCGGTCTTGGTGCGGTACGACGGCACCAGGTAAGGCTTGGGCAAACCGAGCAGGCTTTCGTCGTCCTTAGGGTGGAAACGCTCCACCTTGGTCCAATACTTAGCAATATACTCGCGGGCTTCCACGACATCTTCGGGCGTCAGCTCCTTATCTGGCCGGAAAGACAGTTGTAAGGTTTGCGTGACCAGTTCTCTGGCTTTTCTCAAGGGCGGCATACTCACCAGACTACGGCTGTCGGCGCGACAGGTCAAGCTAAGTTATTGCCTTGATTTGACCCAGAGGGTGTCGTAAAGTAAATAAAGCATAAACATTATATAAGGAATTAACATGTCAGACATAAAAAAAGACGAGCGCGGCTTCAGCCCGGTTGAGACCGTCCTGGTTATCGTTATCGTCGCCATCATAGGTTTAGTCGGCTGGTTCGTTTACCACGCCAAACAGAACACCGACAAGTCGCTCAATGCCGCTAATACCACGAGTAACAACGCCGGGCCGCAATTTGCTAATAGCAAAAAGGCAGCCGCCGCGTCCAACACCGGCGGTGACACCAGCAACGCCAGCTTGCAGAGCGATCTGCAGGGCGCCTCCAGCAGTGCCAACCAGGGCAGCAAAGATCTGTCGGCCGCTAATGGCAGCCTGAACGACAAATCAACCCTAACCTCAGTACCCCAATAAACACGGCGGCGAAAGGATAATTAACACATGAAACTAACCACCATCAAGCAAGCCGGTCTGGGCCTGAGCGCCCTTATCGGCACCCTGGCCCTAGCAATCGTACCAGCCGGCGCCATAGCCGTGGCTAAGACCACCGCGTCAAGTACCGGCACAACGGCCGTCGACCAGGCCAAACTACAGCTCATCATTAACCGCGGCAACAGCGAGATTACGCGCCGCCTGAGCAGTTTGAACGCTTTGAGCGGCAAAATAAGCAGCGCGGCCAAGCTCAGTTCCGACGACCAGGCCTCGCTCAGCAGCGAAGTAAGCGGCGAGGTCAGCGACCTGACCGCCCTCAAGACTAAGCTCGACGCTGACACTACCGTCGCCGACGCCAAGACCGACGCCCAGTCCATCATTAACGGCTACCGTGTCTATGCCCTGGTCATGCCCAAGGTTAACCTTGTCAAAACCGCCGATGACCAGCAGGTCGCCGAGACTAAACTGTCCGCCCTCGAAACCAAACTCCAGACCCGTGTCACGGCCGCCAAAGCCGCCGGCAAGAACGTCACTTCCCTCCAGAACGGCCTGACGACCATGACCAGCCAGATTGGCTCCGCCCAGGCTATCTCCAGCAAGATCGAGTCCGACGTGATTGGCTTGCAACCCAGCGACTACAACAGCAACCACAGCGTCCTTAGCGGCGACCGCAACCAGCTCAAGACCGCACAGTCCGACATTCAGGACGCCGTCGGCTCCGCTACGACCATCATCAGCGGCCTCAAGAGCCTTTAATCCGGAATCCGGGGCAATCCGGCCGGGTTTACGGCGCCAAATAAAATGAGCAGGTTTTCACCTGCTCATTTGGCTTAGTCGATCTACGAAAGACTAGTAGCGCTGGCGGTCACCGCCACCACCACCGTAACCACCGCCGCCTCCGCCGCCACGAGGACGGTCTTCGCGGGGACGAGCTTCGGATACTACGACGGCACGGCCGTCGAGGTCCTTGCCGTTCAGCTGGTCGACAGCGGCCTTAGCCTCTTCGTCAGATGACATCTCGACGAAACCGAAGCCTTTGCTGCGGTTGGTCTCGCGGTCCATAATGACGCTTGCCGATACCACGGTACCGGCGGCTGCGAAGAAGTCCTTAAGACTGTCGTCAGTGGTTGCCCATGCGAGCGAACCTACGAATAATTTGGTTGCCATACTTTACTCTCCTGCACTGTTAGAGGTAATCTGGCAAACCAGTTAGCTGCGCCTCTTAAACACGTACTTATCTTATTTAACTTAATTTACTCTAGAACCTAACAAAAGTTATTAGCAGCTTTTCTAGCACCGTAAGTGTAACAGAGACATGTGGCTCCTGCAAGGGAAATGTTTTATTGATAGGTCGAGGAGTACTGTTTAGGCTTGGCTTTGGGCCGCGATATATTCAGCCTCAAGAACCCTGGCCACTAATTCGAAGCTGCTTCTCAGGTGCCTGTCCGGCTCTTCCGGATCTGCCATATCGACTTCCAGAGGCTGGTGATAGGGATAGATATACCTGTCAACACCGAAGCCGTAAGCGTCCCAAACCATGTCGTACATAGTGCCATGCTCGGCACCAAGCGGCACGGCCTGCGTGGCAACGCACGTACCCGGGTGGCCTTCGTTAACCATGTGCTCATTAGATACTTCTTTAGCGACAGCCATAAACTCGCTTAAATCCGTGACCGTAGTTATGCCTAGTTCATCATCCAGCCGGATAAGGGCCGGGTTGATGTAGGGCGTACCGCTTCTGGCCACGACATGGTCGCTAGGGTTCAAGTAAGCTCTTGCAAAAGATAAGGCATTAGAGCCGTCATTGGCGAGAGCCCGGCCGAAATACCTGGCTTGGGACGCGATTCTGGTCCAGTCTTTCGGATCAGTTAGGCCCTCCCGGCTGGCAACTGCCGGTACGACACCGAAAATTTCCGACACCGTCATGATACCGGTACCATAACTAGGCATGGCGGCTTCGCGTATAGTGTCACGGACCGCCACTCTTTCATGGTTCGGCAAATCATGCTTCTCAAAAGCGGCGCCGAAGTCCAGCCCGGCGTGCGCTTCCTTCGACCAATCAGTAAATTGGCCAACCATCCACATGCCCAGGCCGAAATACGGATCCCCCTTAGCGACCGGCAGATGGTCCATGTACCTAGTGGCCGCCTCCGTTATCAGAGACGGGTCCTGCAACCAGGCAATCCGGCCTCCGAATTGGGCCATTTCGTCCCGCCTCAAGTCTCTTCGGGTTAAAGCCGCTTCACCCATAAGGTGGTCCATCGTTAACATATCCGAATATTCTATAATATAGATTGACTAGTGTCAATAATGTATCTGTTTTTACCGATGTAGCCTACCCCTCGATAAGCTTCATGACACAGATTATGAGAGCCAGAACCGCCAGCAGCGAATTGGTAATGTAGATGGCCGGGCTTTTAAGGCTAAAGCCGTAAACCGTCCACAGCACGCTGGTCAGCACCAGCGTGGCGTAGGTGCTCAACGCCAGGTCCCTGGTTTTTTTGGTCTTGACCGCCTTGTAAGCCTGCGGCACGAAAGCCGCCACTGTCAACACCCCCGCGACTGGCCCAATAATACTCATTAGGCCAGTATAGCAAAGGGCCAGCGCGACCGTTCATTAAGCGGCCTAGCTTCGGGCCGGCGCGGCATCATGGTCCATGGCGGCCGCCAGGTTCGCCAATATCTCAGGCGCTCTGGAACGCAGGTAACGCATTTCCCCCGGCGACGCGATCATCGGCGGCAAACAGTTGCCAACCACCTGCGAGCCGAGCACATGGGACATCATGACCTTGGTCGGAATCGGGTTCGGCGTATCGTGCTCCGTGCCAGCTTCGTCAGTATGCGTCGACTCAAACCTGGACGAAGGTTCCAAAGCCGCTTGAATCTGTTCAGCCCTAGCCTCATCACCTGAGAAATAGGCTCCGAGCATTTGGCCGATCTCCCGGCCGGCCCAATGGCTGGCCACCGAAACCGCGCCGACCGCGCCGACCCGGGCAAAATCCAGGTTCAGGCTGTCATCGCCGCTAAAGATAGACAGGTCGCTGCCAAACCGCCCGTGGAGCGCTGCGGCCATATCGGTATTGCCGGTAGCGTCCTTAACGGCCGTGACGACGCTGTCCTCGACCAGCCGGCTGACCGTGTCCAGCTCTACCAGCCTGCCAGTGCGGCCGGGGATGTTGTAGAGCATGACGGGCCGCTCGGTCGCGGCGCCGACTTCCCGGTAGTAATGCCCGATGCCAAACTGCGAAGGCTTGTTGTAGTAGGGCGAGACGACCAGGAAGCCGTCAACCGACTCCCGTCTATCGGCTTGCCTTGTCAGCGACACGGCTTCTTCGGTGCTATTGGAACCGGTGCCGGCAATTAGCAGCACGTCCTTACCGACAGCCTCGCGCACGACGTCGAACAAGTCCAACTGCTCGTCGGCCAAAAGCGTCGGGCTCTCGCCGGTAGTGCCGGCCAGCACCAGGCCGTCCGAACCGTGGCCCACCAGCCAAGCGGCCAATTCCTGGGCGCTGTCGCGGTTTAATCTTCCATCCGTGTCAAACGGCGTTATCATGGCCGTTATAACCCGTTCCTGCTCGGCACCGGGTAGTGGGCCGAAATCTGTTCTTAACTCTGACATAATTTTCTCCTTATTCGTAAGTATTAAAAAGGCCCCATGCCTTAGCGCGGGGCCGAATCATGACGAATCAAGGGCGCTAAGGCAAAAGCTTCGGGCCCTTCTTCTTAGAATCAAATGTAACACCTAAAACGAACATAGCCTCAATCTTAACATGAACACCCCCGATTATCAAGCCTGCTAAACAAAAAGACCTTCGGTTTAGCCGAAAGTCTCTTATGGAGGAGCATATCGAAAATAATTGGCACCGAATCGAGTTAGAGCCAAGGCGATGGTGGGAGATTTTAGCTATACCTCGGAGTAGGTATAAGAAGTCTTATATTCCATAGATGTGTGGCACTAGTAGCTTGCGCTTAGGAGTATAAGTTTTGCCTGCTGGGCTTCGGTAGTTGATAGAAAAGTTGTTGCCTGAGCCTTTGTCCCTTTTAGTAGCCCGCCACTATTAAAAGGCTCACCACATATTAATCCCGCCTGATTGCTGTGCTGACCATTAAACAGCAAATAACCTATATTGCTCTCGCTATTCACGATGCCACTTGACGCTTGCAGAGCGCACCAGGGTGAATAAGTCGTTCCATCATAAGTTACCACTCCATCGACGTAAAAAAGGTTAGCGTTTGTTAGTTTCTGGCTATGAAGGACAGTCCAGTACGGGCAAGGGCCTGTCGAGCCCGCGCTTACCTTTGTACCCGGTGCTATCTGACTATTGCACGCTCCGCCAATACCACTGACCGATGATATCCACGATACAGGTACTGAGCCAGTAGGGCCCTGGACCTCAAACGAATCCGCACTAGGATCGGGCGAAGTAATTTTCGGGGTTACTGACTGCCAGTTGGGTGGATACTCAAATGATAACCCTTCAAACGACGAAGTATACTTTTTCCATCCCGCGTAGGGGTTAGCGGGTTGCGTAGGGTTTTGCTCGGTGGTAGCAGTCTTGGCTTTTGTATCTCTTTTGAAAACAGGGTTAGATGAGTTAGTAGAAGAGAGGTTCTTGTCAGCAATCTGTTTGCTGTGCCAGACAAACCAGCCGACACCAGTAATAGCGACGATAATAACCAGTATAAGTATTGCTTCTAGAACACTAAAGCCGTTTTCGTTTTTGTATATTTTATTCATAAGTTAAGCATAAGCTTACTAAGGTATAAGAAGCAAAAAATGACCTCATTTTACAGAGGTCAAAGTGCTTATGGAGGAGCTGGCGGGTACTGCCCCCGCGTCCGTCAGTTTATTTGGTTAGTCTTCTACAGGCATAGTTCGTTTTGGTGTCTTAAGCAATGGGTATCAAAACGAACAAACATCCCATTGCCGCAGTCCAAAGTCTTAGCGCGCTGCTAGGACAGTTCAGCGCGAGCGTCCGGAAAATATAGCGCGCCTTCGCGTTATCCGGCGTCACGTTCGGCGCGGCTACAGTGATTAAGCTGTAACTGGTACGGCTTCACGAACACCGAAAGCAGTTTTGAGGCTGTTTACGAATGCTACTGAGAAGTCGTTAAATTTAGAAGTTGCATCTAAAAGTGTTGCCTATACGCTGACAAGCGACCTGCTGATCTAACCGATAAAGTCCAACGTCGAGCTTAAAATTCAGCCCCGTATTCGTCACCTCGGTGACTGTTTACATTATAGCACTTTTAATCATTAACATATAGTGGACTTAATGCTTAAATAATGTTAATATTATCTTCATGTCTGAACACTCCCCGCTTATAATCGCCCGCTTCATGGACGTCGAGCAGCAAAAGACCCTCGCCCAAGATGTAGTTCGCCAAGTCGGTGTCAGCCTGGAGGAATTACCGCTTGAGCTATTGGCTAGCGGCCAGGCGTACTTACCCTTAATTACCGAAGAGCAATACGCGGGAGCGCTTGCTAGCCCCCGCGGTCAGCTTAAGCATCTTCCGGAGTCTGAAAGCCAGGAAATCCTGGAGATGCAAATCCAGCAGCACCGTACCGCGCCCCATGCCTTGACTGCCAAAATTGATAAAACCGCCAACCGGGCCCGGGCCGGCCTGAGCGTAATTTCTTATCGTTTTACGCTGCCTGACGCCGATGATGAATATGAGCGCTTCACTCACGTATTGGATGATTTGAATGACACGCGCACCGAGTGGAAACCTCTTTACGCGAAACTCATCTTAGCCGTCATGCTAAGAAGCGATAAGCGGGCCGGGCCGCTAGCCAGAGCCTTCAAAGCCGTGCGGCCAGCTGACGTTTTACTGACAGAGGCAAAGGTAATACAGCCTGGCGAGCTGAACCAGCCGGTCGTCGAACGAGTCGCGGCTTAGAGACCGAGCTGGTGGTCGCAGGCGCCGGTGCGGCCGGGGCGGCAAACGACGCGGTGCAGCTGCTGCAGGCCGGCGGTCAGGCGGGTGAGCTGGTCGTCGCCGAGGCTGGCCAAGTCCGGCCCGAAACTGCGGCGCAGGATAGCCGAGGCGGCTTCGGTAATTTGCATACCGAGGGGCGTCGGCGTAGTGATATGCTTGCGGCGGTTGGCCGGGTCCTGTTTGGTGGCCAGGAGGTTTTTGGCTTTTAGCAGTTTGATCTGACGGCTGATGGCGGCTTCGCTTTGGCCGAGACTGTCGGCGATGGCCCGCTGGCCGGTGCGCGGGTTCCACTCCAGCACCATCAGGATCTTGAACTGGCTGAGGCCGATCCCGAGCTGCTCCTGCAGGACCTGTTCGGTCTGGCGGCCCATGACGGCAGCCAGGTGTTGGATAAGGTAATTCAGGTCGTTGGTCGGGCCCATAGCTACAGTTTAGCCCCCGATACTTAACACATCAAGTATGAAGCGAACGGTAGAGGCAGTGCCATTCGTCCAGGCTGAGGGTTTGGGCACGGCGTTTAGAATCGATGGAAGCCCGGTCGCAGACCGCTTGGGCTTCGTCGCGGCTATATTGCAGGCCGGCGCTGAGGTTATTGAGCAATGTCTTACGGGGCTGGGCAAAGCCGGCTTTCACGATTCGGAAAAAGTCTTTAGGCTCCACGTCTTCGAATAACGGGCCCGGACGGCGGATTAGAACAAGAATTTGCGAATTGACTTTGGGCGGCGGCGTGAAGAGTTCGGCCGGAACGACACGGCCCAAGCTAACTTGCCAATAGAATTGGGTAGTAGCGCTCAGGATAGACATGCTGCCCGGTTCGGCCGCGACCCGTTCGGCGACTTCTTTTTGGACCAGCAAGGCGGCTGTCGACGGCGGATTAACGGTTTCGCTGAGCGTCCGGATCAGATGGCTGGTCAGGTAGTAAGGGATATTGGCGACTAGTTTGTAGCCGGCCGGCAAGCTGCCGAAATCAAAACGCATGATGTCTTGGCTAATTACTTGTAAATTATCGGCCTTAACCCGTCCCGGCAGCTCGCGGGCCAGCCTTTCGTCGAACTCGACGGCTACCACCCTGCCCGCTCTGTCGGTTAGCAGCTCTGTCAGCGTGCCTAGTCCGGGGCCAATTTCCAAAACCGTGTCACCGGCCTGAACGTCGGCCGCGTCGCACATGGCCACCAGGCTGGCCCGGTCATACAGCCAGTGTTGTCCCAGAGATTTCTTGGCGAAAGGTTGGTCGGCCATAAGTTACTGGCCCGGCGGGAAAGCCGAAATGCCGGTACTGCGATAGCAACCGGGGTTCTGCCCGGCCAGTCCGGCGCCAGACCTATTAGTGTTTTTCACGATCGCTTCGTCCTGGACGGAAGGCGGTGCCAGGTTAGCCGTGGCGTAGCCCGTGCCTAGGCTATCCCACGTACCAACGCTGAACTGGTAAGCGCCGTAGTAGCCGTTGCCGGTGGCATCAGCGTAGTTGCCGCCCGATTCGCAGGCGCGGAGTTTGGCCAGCCAAGTTGACAGGTTGCTGCTGGCCGGTACCGGCGCTGTACCCTTGGCGATGATTTCGGTAACCGGCGGCTGGAGCTGGACCGATTGGAGCTGGGTTTGGGCGCCGGTTTTTTCGTCGACTTGGTAGGTGATGAGCAGCACGCCGGGCGAGCCTTGCTGGCGGATAGCGGTCGTGCCGACAGTCAGCGTGGCGTCGTTAATAGCCTGGACCGGCGCCGGTATCGGCTGGGTGGCGGTGGTTATCTTAGTGCCCTTGTGCAGGATAAAAATCTGCTGGTTGGCGCTCATCGGCGTGCTGGCGGCCGGCTGCACGGTGTCGCCGTTGCGCAGCACGATGTGCTTCTCTTTGAGCATCTCGCCAACGGTGTCGGAGTGGCTGCGCGTAACCGTCGGCGTGCCATAGAGGATCAGGCTGATCGGTACCGACCGTTTAATGGTTACCGCCTCGCCGATGGCTTGCTGGCCGATGAAATTAGCCGTCGGCGCGGTAGTTAACTGGTCTTCGGCGTAAATATTGAGGCCGGCCTGCTTGGCGATGGCCCGCGGCGTCGTGGCGGCGCTAAAGGTAAAGGTTTTTTGCGTGCCGTCGACGATTTCGACCGGCACCGCGCGGTAAATATTAATACGGAATTTGTCCTGGTTGATGTGCGTCGCCGGGCTCGGCTCGACGACGTCGCCCTGGCCAAGTGTCAGGTGTAATTTGGCCAGCAGGGTACCGACCGTCGGCTCGCGGCTAGGCACGGTCTGTTCGACGCCGTCATGCGAAATAATCACCACGTAGACGTCGCTGGCCGGCTGAACCGTCCATTGGAAGACGAAGAAACCAACTGCCGTCAACACCAGCAGCACGGCGAACGTGATAAACGGCACGGCGAACGGATGGCGGCTCATCAGTTTGAATGTGCGTATCCGCCGCGGCAGCCGCACCCGGCGGTAACGGTCAAATCTCAAATGTAGTTTCTCAAGTTTTCTGCGCATAAATAGGCCGGTTCAGGCAATCTTCAGACAAACGGCGTAAAGCCCGAAACCGATTGCCTTATTGTAACAAAAGCATCTGATGACCACTAGCCGGGCTAAATTTTTTCCAGGGGCGCGAAGCTGATATTAAGCTTGCGCGTACCCTTACCCTTGAAGTAAACGACCGCCGTATCGCCCTCGATCTCCATGACCGTCCCCATCCCGAAAACCTGGTGCCGCACCCCATCCCCCTCGTTCAGGTCGGGCACGTACCGCGGCTCGTCGAGAGAGGCTGCGGCAGCTTTGGCATATTCGCCCGAAGGCCGTTTTGTGTCTTCGGGCGAATATGCCAAAGCTGCAGACATCTCGAAGCCGCCGTTTGCTTGGAATTCGCCGTCTATCTCCGACAAAAAGCGCGAAGGCGGATTATGCTGCACGCCGCCGTACAGCAACCGCCCCGAAGCATAAGTCATATAAAGCTCTTGCCGCGCCCGGGTCATACCGACGTAGCATAACCGCCGCTCCTCTTCCATCTCGCTCTGGTCATACAAGGCCCGCGAATGCGGCAGGATAGACTCTTCCAGACCGGCCATGAAGACGACCGGGAATTCCAAGCCCTTGGCAGCATGCAAAGTCATCAGTGTCACGGCGTCGCCGCTGAAGTCCGCGCCGTCCAGGTCGCTGACCAGCGCCACCTCTTCCAGGAAACCGGCCAAACCGGCCTCCTGGTACTCCCGCGCCACGCTCAATAACTCCTTAACGTTCTCTTGCCTAGCCTCGCCTTGCAGGCTGCCGTCGTCTAGGTAATGCAGATAGTCGATCCGGCGCAGCAGCGAGTCGATCAAGCCGGCCACGCTGGCGTCCTGGCTGACTTCCCGGAGCGAATCCAGGATGTCGCCCAGTTCGCCCAGCGCCTGGCGGGCCTTGGGCGTCAAGCCATCGCATTCGCCGGCCTGGCGTAGGGCTTGGGACAACGAAAGGCCGCCGGCCTGCTGCCATGAGAAAAAGTTCTGCAAACTCTTAGCGCCGATACCCCTGGCCGGCACGTTGACGACCCGTTCAAAACTGACGCGGTCCTCGGGCTGGAAGACCAGGCGCAGATAGCCCATGATGTCCTTGATCTCCTTGCGGTCGTAGAAGCGCACGCCGCCGACGACCCGGTATGGCACGCCGTAATGCACGAAAGCCTCCTCGATCGAGCGGCTCTGGGCGTTAGTCCGGTAGAGCACGGCGTAATCGCCATAATGGCGGTGGCCGCCATCGATACCCAGGCGGATACGGCGGATTATAGCCTCGCCCTCGGCCCGTTCGCTGCCGACGGCCAGCAATTGGACCGGCAAGCCGTCGCCTGAGTCCGTCCACAGCTTCTTGTCGCTGCGCTGGGCGTTTTTGGTAATGACGGCGTGGGCGGCGTCGAGGATATTCTTGGTGCTGCGGTAGTTTTGCTCGAGTTTAATAATCGTGCAGTCCTTGTAATCCTTTTCGAACCTCAGGATGTTGCGGAAATCGGCGCCGCGCCAGCTGTAAATGCTTTGCCAATCATCGCCGACCACGGCGATGTTTTTGTGCTCATTAGTTAACATGTTAACTAATTGGTACTGGGCGGCGTTGGTGTCTTGGTATTCGTCGATCATGATGTACTTGAACTGCTGTTGCCACTTCTTGCGGATTTCCGGTTTGGCCTTGAGCATCCGGACCGTCCGGTTGATTAAATCGTCGAAGTCCAGCGCCGAAGCCTCGCGCAACGAACGTTCATAAGCGGGATAAACTTTGGCGGCGGCTTGCTGGGCCGGCGTACCGGCCGAAGACGCGTATTCCGCCGGCTCCAGCATTTCGTTTTTGGCGCTGCTAATCAGGCCGCTTAGCAAACGGGCCGGGAAAGCCTTCTCGTCAATCATCAGCTGTTTGCTAGCCCGTTTAACAGCCGCCTGCCGGTCGGACTCGTCAAAGATGACGAAGCTGCGCGAAATGCCGACCGCTTCCCCGTCCTGCCGGAGCAGCCGGACGCAAATGCCATGAAAAGTGCCCATATACGGCATGAAACCGCGGTTGTCAGCGTTCTCGCCCAGCAGGCCGGCGACCCGGTTGCGCATCTCCTTGGCCGCCTTATTGGTAAAAGTCACGGCCAGGATATTAAACGGCGTCGCCTTACGCGTGGCGATCAGGTAAGCGATACGGTGGGTCAGCGTCTTGGTCTTGCCGGAGCCGGCGCCGGCTTGAATCAGCAACGGCCCTTCAGTCGTTTCCACCGCCCGGCGCTGCTCCGGGTTCAAACCCTCAAAAAGTCCTTCTAACACCTTACTATTTTAACAGAGAGGCAGCCCCGAAACTGTTGTTTAGTTTGAGAAGAAATGGGTCGGCGGCTTGATACCGTTGAAGTGGATCAGGCCTGAGTCAAGGGCAATGTCGGCCCAAGCCACAATCAGTAATAAGCTAAGAATAATACCGAGTATCACGAAACGGCGGGAGCGCCGCTTCTCGACGGCATTTATCGGCAGGTAGTACTTTTTACTATCCGTAAGTTTATCGATAGCGGCTTGACGCTGGACCTCCTTATTAGTCTCGGCTTCGACTTTTTTGGCCATATCGTTATCGCTTGGCTGGGCCGTAGCTTCGTCAGTGCCGGCTTCGGCTGGCTTGGCTTCGGGGCTGTCGGCTGGCGGTTGTTCCGATTTCTCGGCTTTCTGGTCTGCAGGCTGGGTGGTTTGGGGCTTGGCGGCCTCAGCATCTTTATCCGGCACGCTGTCGGTAACATTATCTTGCGGCGGTTCGAGCGGTTTCGGTTTTTCAGCGGGTTTGTCAGACTCCTGTTCCTGAGGCTCGTCGGACGAGATCGAATCAGTTAGCTTGGGCGGCTTTTCGGCGGCCGGTTCGGGATCAGCCGGTTTGATCGGATCGGCGGGTTTTTCAGGCGGCGCAGAGGAAGCTTCTTCGGAAAGCTTTTCGGGCGGCGCGGCGGCCGGTTCCGGTTCTTCGGTTTTCAGCAACGGCGCCGTTAAGGGCTGTGCGGCGGATTTATTCGAAATCTTGGCCAGGGAGCTGTCGTCATCGTTGCCGCTCGGGGCGGCCTCGTCGACCATCATCGGGTCTTTCAAGAGCGGCCGGTTGCTGAGGATGACTGATTTGGAATTGGCGGCCGGTGCCGATTTGCCAGGGTGGGCCACGTCTATGATGGTCTTGCCCTCGTCCGGTTTTTTAGGTTTAGCCATCAGTTTCTTCCTTCGGGTGCCTTAGGCGCTGGGCGGCCTCGACAATGTCCGAAAACTGCTGGTAATTAAGGCTGGCTCCGCCCACGAGCGTGCCGTCGCAATCTTCAAGCGCCAAATACCCGCCGGCCGTGTCGCCATCGACGCTGCCGCCGTAGAGCAGGCGCAGCTTTTCGGCGGCCGGGTCGCCGTATAATTCGCCGACCTGGCGGCGGATGAATTTCAGGATTTTCTGGATGTCGTCCGGCTTGGCTATGCCGCCGCCGGAGGTGCTGATGGCCCAAACCGGCTCGTAAGCGATGACCATATTTTCGACTTCTTCGGCGGTCAGGTTGGACAAGGCCGTCACGACTTGGTCGTGGACCCGTTGGCGGGTTTCGCCGGCAGCCCGTTCCTGGCCGGTCTCGCCGACGCACAAAATCGGTATAACGTCGTTGCGGGCCGCGGCCTGGACTTTGTCGCGCACGGTTTCCAGGGTTTCGCCGAAGTAAATCCGCCGTTCGGAGTGGCCGATAATAACGTAATGGACCAGGTCGCGCAGCATCGTGAAGCTGACCTCGCCGGTGTAAGGGCCTTCATCCTTGTAAAAGGCGTCCTGGGCCGCCAGCCGGAATTTGTGGTGGTCGATTTCCAGGCTGACCGGTTGGAGCGCCAAAAAAGTCGGCGCCAGTACGACCTCTACGTCACGGTGCGCGTCTATATGGTCGTCGAGGCGTTTTACCAGCAAGCTGGCCTCCTGCGGATTGAGGTGCATTTTCCAGTTACCGGTAATCAGGGTACGTTTCATACTGCTTACGTTAATTGTACCCTATTTCTTGTCAAGCAGAGCTTCGACGCCCGGCAATTTATGCCCGGCCAGGACCTCTAGGCTGGCGCCCCCGCCGGTTGAAACGTGATCAAAGCCGTCCGTCAGCTTGCGCGACTGGACATAGCCCACGGTATCGCCGCCGCCGACCACCGTGAACGGCTTGTGGCCAAACTCGCCCAGCAGGGCTTCGATAACCGTTTGGGTACCGTGCGCCGTCGGACCGACTGGCCCCTGGAGGCTGGTCGTTTCCGTAACGCCCATGGTGCCGCTCCACACGGCAGTGTTGGCCAGCTGGGCCGCGCCGGCTATGAACGCCGCGCTGAACGGTCCGATGTCGAGAATTTTTTCGTGGGCGTGGATATGGCCGGCGGCCGGCGGCACATGGCCGGGGTAGTGCTCGATACCGGCTATGACATGGTTGGCAAGCTCCACGATCCGCGTCGGGGCCTTGTCGTCGACTTCGGCGGCGACTACAACGTCGCGGGGCACTATGAAGACGAATTGCCGTTTCGCGGCCTCGGCGGCAGCCCGTTTCATAATGTCTTTGGCGACTTCGACTTCGGCCTTGTCATACAGGCTGTCGCCTACGGCCACGCCGTTCGCGACCAGGAAAGTGTTAGCCATCGCCCCGCCCACGGCTATGATGTCGGCGATTTCGATGAAGCGCTGCATGACGTCAAGCTTATCGGCGATCTTGGCGCCGCCGATAATGGCCATAAGCGGGCGTTCGGGCTGCTGCATGACCTGGGTCAGGATGTTCATTTCCTTTTCGAGCAATAAACCGGCGACACTCGGCAGATAATGGGTGATGCCCTCGAGGCTGGCGTCGGCCCGGTGGTCAACACCGAACGAGTCATTGACATAAACTTCGGCCAAGCCGGCCAGCTGTCTGGCGAAACCGGCGTCATTGGCTTTCTCTTCAGAATGAAAACGGACGTTTTCGAGCATCAGTATGCCGTCCGTTCGCAGGCCAGCAGCGGCCTGCTCGACCGCTTCGCCGACACACTCAGGTACGAACTCTACCGGCCGGTCAAGCAGTTGGCCCAGCCGTTTGGCGACTGGCGCCAGGCTTAAGGCGGCATCATGCCCCTCCGGCCGGCCCAGGTGCGAACAGATAATCAGCTTAACGTTCTGGCTTAACAGGTACTGTACCGTCGGCAAAGATTGTTTAATCCGATAATCGTCGGTGATTTTACCATCTTCGACGGGCACGTTATAATCGGCCCGCAAGAAGACGGTTTTGCCCCTTAAATCAATGTCGCGAATTGTTTGTTTGGTAAACATTTATCGGTCTTATTCTAGCATGCGGACCTTGATCGTGTCAGTAGTCCCGACAACGCCGGGATAGCGCCCGGAAGCCGTGACGACGATGTCGCCTTTGCGCAAAACTTTGGCTTTGCGCAGCCAGTCGGTCAGCTTGACGGCCGCCAGGGCGTCGGCCGGCCGGACATAACTTTTGGTACCGTAAATAATCGCCAGCTGCTGGGCCGTGCGCTCGTCGCTGGTAACCGCGATCAGCGGGATAACCGAACGATGAGCCGCTATCTGCAAGACCGTGGCACCGGATTTGGTCTCGGCGACGACGGCCGAGGCGTCTATGTTTTCAGCCAGGTTCAGGACGGCGGCGCTGATGGCGGCTTGGCGGCTATGGTCCTCGTTGTCCGGGAAGCTGACCTTGAGCGGCAAGTGGCTTTCGGTATACAGAATTACCCGCTTCATCATCTCGACGGCCTCCAACGGATATTTGCCGCTGGCCGTTTCATCGCTCAACATAACGCAGTCGGCACCGACCAAGACGGCCGTGGCGATATCCGAAACCTCGGCACGTGTCGGTTCCGGCGCGTCGTTCATGCTGGCCAGCATCTGGGTGGCGACAATCGTCGGCGTGGCGTAGCGCAAGCCCAGCCCGATAATCTGGCGCTGGACGATCGGCACGCTTTCGGCCGGCGTTTCGACCGCCAGGTCGCCGCGGGCGATCATCACGGCGTCGCTGGCGAGCATGATGTCCTCGACATTGTCGACGGCGGCTTTGGTCTCGATTTTGGCGATGATTCTAGCGCTACTGTTCATGCCTTTTAACAAATGCCTGAGATTGGTGATATCCTCGGCCGTCTGCACGAAACTCAACGCCACGTAATCAATATCTTGGGACGAACCGTAGACCAGGTCGGTCCGGTCTTTGGCCGTAATAATATCGCCGCCAAAATCGGTGTCCGGCAGATTCATCCCCTTGCGTTTGATAAGGATGCCGTCATTGCCGGCTTCGGCGTAAACCACGCCTTCGCGCACGGCTGTCACGGTGGTGTGTATTTTGCCGTCGTAGAGGTAAATCCGCTCGCCGCGCTTAACTTTCTTGCTAAGGTCATACTGCGTCGGCAAATGCCCGCTGGCCGCGTAATCGCCCCGGTACTGGAAACTCAGCCCCTGCCCTTGTCTGACGTTAACGATACCGTCGAAATCCCCCAGCCGGATCTTCGGCCCCTGCAAATCCTGGATAATCGCCACCGGCTTGCCGTACTCCCGGCTGGCCTTGCGGACCCAGCTGATCTGCCGCGTCCGTTCTTCGGTCGTCCCGTGGCTGAAATTAAGCCGGATACCGTTGGCGCCAGCCTTGATCAGCGCCAGGATCGCCTCGTAGCTGTCGCACGACGGCCCGACCGTAACGATAATCTTCGTCCGTTTAAAATGTTTTAGCTGCACCCGCGGTGCTGTTTCTGCCAGAGCCATGAACTTTTGCCCGCCCCCAATAAGTGTTAATGCTTTACCGAAGAAGTATATAATGGCCCGCTGCTTAGCACAAACAGCGTGATATTAAATACTTTAGCTTAAATCCGCCTTGTATTCCCGACCAAGAGGCAGATAATAAAATTGTGATGAAGTCTAATAAAAACTTCTCTATAAAAAGTCATGCAATCAAAGGTTGTTATAGGAGCCGCATATGGCTGAACCGCTAGGCGCCAGAGCTGTCGACTTGCCGGGAGCCGGCCCTGAAAGACCAGAATCCCATTTAAGATTACTGCCTCCGCCAGAAGCAATACTCTCTCCTTGGCAGGAAGAAAGGGAAAGAGCCCTCGAATATGCCAGGAGAGGACCCGAAGAAGCCGATGACGGTACGGCGATAGATCCTGGCAGCCTAACCCTGGGAGGCATAGCAACCGCTTTTACGAAACTTGTATTACTACGAGCCCCTGAGGAGTTAAAGCCTCCCGGAGAGCGAGACCTCGAGGTTACTTCGGACTTGCTGGCACAAAGTGACCGCCTGCTCGACCTGTTGCCCGCAAGCAGGTTGCCGGGCGTAATCCTAACTGCTTACGACCTGTGATAAATCTGGCGTGGTGA
>Ga0208357_1000465_pt1 | contig 33111 bp, 26 predicted proteins | sample NGESurdeep092012_6_FD_184487 | JGI IMG/M metagenome (GOLD analysis project Ga0208357, IMG submission 184487) | Arctic peat soil microbial communities from Barrow, Alaska - NGEE Surface sample F52-2 deep-092012 (SPAdes) | ecosystem: Environmental > Terrestrial > Soil > Wetlands > Peat ...
ACTCTCCATTGTAAATGATGTTTGATCTGACTATCAAATTTTCTCATTGAAAAAAATTAACGTCAAAATTCTAATTTGTTACGCTAAACATTACCTTGTAGTCCCGATAAAAATTGAATCGGGACTGTGCTGTTACTTCCAAACTTTCAAAGATCTTTTGGCTTTTTTTGCCACCATTTTTTTCAAATGGAGTGCAAAAGTAAGAGCCTTTTATGTACCAACCAAATATTTCTTTTTAATACCCAGAATATTTTGTTAAACCACCTATTTTTTTGCTAAGAACTACCCTTATTTTTTAAAAGCGGATTGCAAAGATAGGATGAGTTATCCTGACATTCAAAATTATTTTGAACTTAGAGAAAAAATTTTATTGAAGGTGCTTTCTATAAAGGATTACAGGAAAAAAATATTTTTGAGATTTTTATTTTTATACCAATAAATTACTATAATAAATGCATCAAATTCTATAACTAATTATAATTTACTGCCATTAAAAAAAGCGCGTGTGACTTAACAGAAAAATCGGCTTTAGAACAATCTTTTTTATTAATAATATTTTTAAATTCATCTAAAGAGATTTTATTGGTCCCAACTCGCAGCATTGTTCCTACAAGTCCTTTTACCATCCCCCTTAAAAAACGATTCGCTTTTACATTATAAACCAAGGTGTTTTTTTCATGTATCCATTCGCTTTGCATTATCTCGCAAATAAAATTATTTACTTGTGTATTTCTTTTTGAAAATGATGAAAAATCTTCGGTCAGTAATATCAATGCAGCGGCTTCATTCAACTTATTCTTATCTAATGCATAAGGAAAATAAAAAGCCCTGTCTTCCAGGAAAGGATTTTTATTATTATAAATAAAATATTTATACTCACGTGAAACGGCATCGAAACGGCAATTCGCATTTTTATCAACTTTGAAAATCCGTTTTATAACAATATCATGAGGGAGAATAGCATTAAGATTGTAAACGAACCCAGGCTCCTCTAAGTCCGGCACTTTTGAAGTCTGCGATTCATTAGTGCTTTTATTTTCATTTAAGAGCAGGTCAGTATCAAAATGAAAAAAGTTCTGTAATGCATGCACACCGGCATCTGTGCGGGAAGCCCCGGTGAGAGAATAAGATTGATTGAAAAATATTTTCAGCGCTTTCTCTACCTCCGATTGAATGGTTATTGAATTTTTCTGAACCTGGAAGCCTGAATAAGCGGTTCCTTTATAACTCAATTCTATAAAATATCTTGGCATATAAAGCCCGTTATGAAATTATTTCCGAATCATCGCCTTAAACCGGTTGAGATAGTAGGGATCAGAAAATTGTGATTGAAGTATTTGATATTGATCAGAATCAGATGTAAAAGCATAAGCCGCATCAAAAAACTTATATTTCCCTTCATCTGTTAAAAACAGGTAGGAAAGATCTTTAATTTGCTCCGTGCTGTAACATTTTAACTTAAAATATTTTTTGGCAATCTTCAGCATATTATCCATATCACTTTCAGCGGCCATTTTCTTTCTTAATTTAAAAAAATCTTCATTGGTTGCAAAATCTTTACAATCAGAATTTACCTTTGATGCAGTTACTTCTTTTGGCAATACAGTAATTTGGCCTTCTGCGTTATTATTCTCTGCTTTACTGTTTTGAGTTTCGGAACCCCCATTTGCGGGCGGCACATTTGTGATTTTCACATCACTTATCACACCAATGTTACTTTGGGAAGAGGAAGAATCTTTTGGTACTTTGTTTTGCGGAACAGGCTGCTCTGCCGTTGAATTTACTTTTTCTTCGGCACTATTTACGGAGGTGGAATTTTTAATTTTTGCTAAACTATCACTTTCAGAAGAAGGAGTAATATTTTGAGAAGTGTCAGTTTTAATAATACCCAGAGATTCTTTTTGTGAGGCTGTATCATTTAAAGGTGCCGTAACATTTGCAGAAGTTGTTGTTTCCTTAATTTGGGAGGAGGGTACAGTTGTTGGAGTAATAGTCAGATGAGAGGTATCAGCAGAAGAAGAAATATTTGAATTTTTATTTTCAGAAACACCCTTTGTTTCTGTATTATTGATAGTTTGATCTTTTTCAACAGGTATAAATATTCTGATAGTATCCGAGCTGCTATCAGTTTTATCCACATAGATCATCTGCAGTCCATTATTGTCCTGCTGACTTAAAATTTTTGAAAGCGTAGAATTTGCTTCGCCGAAAGCAACTGGTGTTGTATTATTTAACATGGCCGAATCTGCTTTAGGCACGGCAGGTTCGATAGTTTTATTAATAGCAGTTTTAGTAGTTGAATCCGTTTTTGGCACAACTGCTAATTTAGTACTATCAACTTTGGAAACTGTATCTACAGGCTTAGGAGGCGCGGTAGCTATTTCGTGGTTTTGTAGTATGGATGAGTCTTTTACTACACCTGCCAACATTGTGGTAAATGAATCTTCATCTTTATTTACGGCAACGGCTACAGGTTTATCCGTAGTTCCTTGTATCAAAGCAAGTGTTTGTAAATTAAAAAGCTGCCATCCTTTGTCATCAAAATTCTTTAGAAGAAATCCTTCATTATTTTTATCAACCAAAACGGTATAGGTCTTTTCGGGAAATTCATTCCTGGGGAAACCCACTACCAAACTATATAATCCATCAGTAATGTTGGGCAGAATAATATATCCTTCCGCAGTTGAGCTTACTAATTTATTATTCCACTTTGCATAAAATGGTTGCCCGTTATCTGTCTGCAAATAAATAAAATGAACTTGCTGTGCTTTTATAGAAAAAGCAAACAAGACCATTAAAAATAAAAAAACCGATTTTCTGATACTGAAAATAAACATAATCGCAAATCTATTTAATATAATAATAAATATCACCTTCCATACAAAAAATAAGAACTTTTTATATTTAGACTGTACTTTTGCATCCAATCAAATAAATATTTATGAAAAAAGTCTTTCTTGTTTTCTTGTTTTTGGGAGCCATTGTGATATCAAAGTCCCAGGATGTTAATTCAGATTCTGCGAAAGCTGCAGCTAAAGCTGATACAGCCTGGATGCATATTTACCGGGCTTCCTATCCACGAATCAACGATCTTGTAAGTACCAAACTTGCCGTAAGTTTTGACTATGACAAACAATGGATGTATGGACAGGAATGGGTAACTCTTGAACCTCATTTTTATCCAACAGATTCTTTGCAACTGGATGCAAAAGGAATGCAGATAAATGAGATTGCAATGATAAAAGGGACATCGAAAATCCCTTTGAAGTATACTTATGATAATATGCATTTGAAAATTACGCTTGATAAGACCTATAAAAAAGATGAAAAATATACTTTGTATCTCAACTATATTTCTAAACCTAACGATCTGAAATTACCAGGCAGCTCAGCCATTACAGAAGCTAAAGGTTTGTATTTTATTAATCCGAAAGGGCTAACCAAAGAACATATAGAAATATGGACTCAGGGCGAAACAGAATCTAACAGCGCCTGGTTCCCTACTATTGATAAACCAGACCAAAAGACTTTAGAAGAAATTTCAATGACAGTTCCGGCAAAATATGTCACACTCAGCAACGGACTTTTGATTCATCAGAAGAAAAATGCAGACGGAACGCGCACTGATGACTGGAAAATGAAATACCCTAATTCTCCTTATTTATTTTTTATGGGTGTAGGTGATTATGCGATTGTAAAAGATCATTATAAAAATATAGCGGTTGATTATTATGTAGAAAAAGAATATGCTCCGGTTGCCAGAAAAATTTTTGGCGAAACTCCTGCTATGATTGGCTTCTATTCTAAAATTTTAGACTTCCCTTACGTGTGGACAAAATATGACCAGATAGTAGGAAGAGAATATGTAAGCGGAGCGATGGAAAATACAACAGCTACTCTTCACCAGGATGGCGCATACCAAAATGCACGTCAGCTGGTAGATGGAAATGCATGGGAAGATGATATTTCACACGAATTATTTCATCATTGGTTTGGAGATTTGGTAACCTGTGAAAGCTGGAGCAACATTACTCTCAATGAATCATTTGCTAATTACAGTGAATGTTTATGGCGCGAATTCCGGCATGGAAAAGATGATGCCGATGCACTCAACTATGAAGATATGCAGGGATATTTATTGAGTGGTAGCAGCGATAAAGACCTGGTGAGATTTTATTATAAAAACAGGGAAGATGTGTTTGACGCAGTAAGTTATAATAAAGGAGGACGTATTTTAAATATGCTTAGAAACTATGTAGGCGATGCTGCATTTTTTAAATCGCTGAATGAATATCTGAATCTTTATAAATTTAAACCTGCAGAAGCACAGGAATTAAGGCTTGCCTTTGAAGACGTAACCGGACAAGACATGAATTGGTTTTGGAATGAATGGTATTATGGGAGCGGGCAGCCCACACTTGATATCAATTATAATTATTCCAATGGAGTAGAAAGAGTGATAGTAGATCAAACTCAAAATACAGGAAAAATATTTAAAATGCCGACAGCTATAGATGTATATAGCAGTGGGGCCAATAAAAAAAGATACAAAGTTTGGCTGGAAAACAAATCCGACACTTTTTATTTTGCCAGCGCCCAAAAACCTTCGTTAGTAAATGTAGATGCAGATAAAGTTTTGCTTTGCATAAAAAAAGACAATAAATCGTCAGATGAATATGAGCAACAATATAAATATGCGCCTAACTATCTCGACAGAAGAGAAGCTCTTGAATATTTTGCAAAAAATAAATTGAGTAACCTCTCGCTTGGATTGAATGATAAATATTATGGTTTACGTTTATTGACCTTGGAGTACCTGGATAAGCAAGATGGTTATACAGTTCCTTCGGTACTGAAAGTAATAGAGGAAATGGCCGTAAAAGATCCTAATAAAAAAGTGCAGGCAAAAGCTATTGAAATATTGGCAAAATTAAATGACAAAAAGTACCAGCCGTTATTTGAAAAATATGTAAATGATTCATCTTATTCTGTAGCAGGTGCAGCACTTGAAGGACTTACCCAGCTTGAACCTGAACAGGCATACACGCTCGCCAAAAAATACAGCAGTGACGCTTTGGGAAAATTAGGAGATGTCGTTTCAGATATCATCACAAAAAATGCCTCCGCAGATGATTATGATTTTTTGCTTGATCATTTTAAAAATGAACCACTTTCAGAAGATAAAGTAACGGGCGCTTTTACATTTGCAAAATACCTGGTCAATATTAAAGACGCTGACAAAGTAAAAAAAGGAGTAGATGAAATAATGAAATTCAGAAACCAGATTCCTGAACAGTACAGGGGGTTTATTGATCCCGGATTCAAGCAGGCTTTCAGCAAAATAAGCGCCGCACAACAAGCTAACGGAAATACAGATGCAGCAAATTATATAGATGGGTTGTTGAAATAAAAGTTTATTGGTTATATTAAATTTTAAGGATCCGGTTCAAGTTTATTGAACCGGATTTTTGTTTAAATACAGTAAACAAAGAAATATTGAAGATTTCTGGTTTTTTGTTTCGCAACTATTAACCTTTCTTTTTTCACTCGCAAAAAGAAATAATATTCTATCGAAAATTATTCGCAGCAAATAAAGAAATATTAAGTATTTCTATTTCTTTATTTGCATAAATTTTTATTGATTTTTTACAATAAGGTACCGCAGATCAAAAGATTATTTCTTCTGTATGAAAGCCTATAAAACAGGATACAAATAAATAGTGAATAAAAAATCCCGGACCAAATTATTTGATCCGGGAATATAATTTATATGCCTAATTTTAGGCATATATGTAGTCAGGACACAAGAACTTTTTAACAAAAAATTTATACACAAATTTAGACTTTGTTTATTTTTTAAGAGACTCATTAAGCAGTCTTTTTAATTCACTATCACTTATTGGTGTATTTGTTGACTTAATTTGTGCAGCTGAATCTGTTACCGGTAAGGAACTATCTTTGCCGGGAATATCTTCTTCTCTCTCATCAATATTATTTCCACTCTTTTTTTGGTTTGGGGAAATATCAATAAAATTCTTTAAGATACCTAAGTATTTTTTTGAAGTAAAATCATTTTCATAAATAGTGCAAATGAAAAAATTATACTTTTTGTGCAACGCTTGTGAGCTTTTACCTTGTTAACCCCGTAAACTCTTTAAAGTTAGTATAGGTAGGATTTAATATTCCTAATGTGATTATGACAAAAATTAAGACAATCCATTTTTTAGATAATAAACGCATTTTTAAAGATAATTAGAAATAGTCAAAAATGGGGAGTTCCATTTTTTACCTCGTTCTAATCTATAAAAACTATGAATTTAAAATTAATTCCTTTTTTCTTTTGTTTAGTTTCATAGATAGTACTTTTACTTCCTTCTAGGTGTTCTTACTATTTATTTAAAAAAGAAGTAAAAGATTGATTAATCTTATTTAAGTTGTTTTACTTTTGATAAAAATTGAATATGGGTGCAACTACATTAGATATAAGGAAGCCAGTTGAAGAGGTTCTTCTTGACCTTAAAAAGTATTATACTGAGAAAAAGTATCATACTGAGCAATTAGATTATACAGATACGTTTTTTAATAAAAAACATGAATACACCCCTATCTATAAAAAAACAGTATTTGATGAAAATAACTCTAAAGAAAATTTCAAAAAAGCTGATAATCTGATAAACTTCACAAAGACCTGGTTTTTGCAAAAAAACACTTCAAAGTTCATTAATGAGTTTCCCCAACAAGAAAAATTTACAACTCCTGAATTATCAGTTAAAGTTTTAGGCGATGAAGATTTTGAAAAAGAATTTATAGGAAAAGTGATTTACGCTATTTCTTTATCCTTGGGTAATTTAAAAAAGAAAGGAGAAATTAAGGCGGATAAAGAAGACTGTAAAGCGCTTTAAATATTAAAAATATTAAAAAAAATACATTTGAGGATATAAAAAAGCCTTACAGTTCCACCTATAAGACTTTGAATAAAGTTAAGAACACATAAAGGGGCGGTAGCGAGTGGCTATAAGTGTCCGATTAACACAAACGGGATAGCATCAAACTATCTGAATGGCCGTCCTTTTATTTTTTCAAAAGTAATGATTTTTAATTAAATCGTAGGTTTAAATTATTAAAAAATAAGAGGGGAAAAACTATGCAAGAAGTTTCCAAAGGACATGAGATGTTTATTAAAGGAAAAAAAATTAACCTAAATGGTAAAAGTATATTTAATAAGGTAATTAAAAAAAACAGCGAAGCCTAAGAAACAATGCGGCTCAAAATAATATTCAACATTTCATCTTGACTGTCCTTATTCATTAGCCTAAAGTCAACTTCATCCACATATTTAGAAGATGTTTTTTGCTCACAAGTGTATATGTTCCTTTAAATGTCCGCTTCAAATTAGCCCAGCAATTTTCTTTACCATCCACCACTAGCGCCGCCGCCGCCGCCACCGCCGCCGCCGAAGCCGCCAAAGCCACCGCCACCTCCTCCAAATCCGCCACCCCCGCCTCCAAAGCCACCACCACCTCCTCCGCCAAGCATACTTCCCATTAAAAACCAAGGCAACCCGCCAAGCCAGCTTTTGGATCCGTTCCTGCTATTATAGGAGCTACCTCCTCCACCGCCCCGACCGGAAAAAAGAAAGATGATAATGATAAAAAATATAACCAGGGGTATAATTTTACCGATGGAAAAACTATTACTTTTGGCTGCATTGGGATCTGCTTTGTATTCACCTGCTGCGGCCTGTATAATCGCATCTACTGCATTATTAAATCCGGCGTAATAATCATTGTTTTTAAAAAAAGGAATCATCCTTTCATCAATGATCTGTCCACAAAGTATATCCGGCAATACACCTTCCATTCCATAACCTGTTTCTATCCTGGCTTTATGATCCGCTTTTGACACAAGAATTACGACTCCGTTATCTTTTCCCTTCACTCCTACACCCCAACCACGTAAATATTTTAAAGAAACCTGTGCAACATCATAACCCTGTAAATCAGGAACAGTAATAATTACAATGGCTGATGAAGTGGAATCATTATATGCGTCAAGCTTTTGCTCCAATGCCTGTTGCTGAAAAGGAGCAAGCAAGTTGGCAAAATCGTTTACTGCTCTTGGTGGATTTGGTTTTTTTTCAATATTTTGAGAAAAGCCATATTGAAAAACAACAAAACAAAAAAGCAATAAGAATATTTTTTTCATGAATGAGTGGTTACTTTTTATTTACCAAAAACGATTTCATCAGGAAGTTCGTTTTTATCAACGTCTTTATTGTAAGGGAAATGAGTTTTAAGTGCTTCACCAATTTTAAAGATACTGGTAGTAATACCAGCCACCACACTGTCTTTGCTAAATACTTTGAGAATTTCTTTTACCTCATTTTTCCAATGCTTATCTCCTGTAACCTGGTGAATTCCTTTATCGGCAAAAATGGCTAATTGTTTATCTTTTATAGCAATATAAAAAAGTACCCCATTTCGCAGTGCTGTTTTTTCCATATGCAACTTTGTGAAAATTTCTACTGCCCTATCCAAAGCATCTACATATTTGCAACGGCCTTCCACAAAAACACGGATCTCCCCACTGGTCTGTATTTCAGCTTCTTTTATCGCATGCACGATTTGTTCATTTTCTTCTTCAGAAAAGAAAGGTCTTTTTCGTAAGAATCGCCACATACCGGTTTCGGTTTATTTTATATTGAATTGTACATTGGGTGCTTTTTCACTTCCTTCATCTGCTTTATAATATGGCTTTTCGTGATATCCAAATATACCTGCGAAAATATTATTTGGAAAAGTTTTTACCTTCAGATTATAGCTTTGTACAGCCGTATTAAAATCCTGCCGTGCCACATTAATCCTGTTTTCTGTACCTTCAATCTGGGTTTGAAATCCCTGGAAAGCGGCAGTTGTTTTGAGGTCAGGATAGTTTTCAACAACGGCTAATAATTTACTGAAAGAACTTTGCAAGCCGGCCTGGGCATTTTGATATGCTTCCAATGATTTAGGATCGTTTGCATCTACAGTAATGGATGTTGCTTTGGCGCGGGCTTCCACCACTTCTGTAAGAGTTCCTTTTTCAAAGTTGGCTGATCCCTCAATCGTTTTGATTACGCTATTATATAAATCAGTTCTTCTCTGGTAGTTTGTTTCCACATTGCTCCATTTGGTTTTTACATCCTGATCAACACCAATTAAATTATTGTAGGCACTGCATCCCCAAAAAAATAAGATTACGATTATACCGAGGATAACAAAAAGGCCCGTTCTTGATTTCATAATTGATTTTTTTATTTTAAAAAATTAAAGATAAAGGATTTTGATATGTTATTATTTTTTTCTGTGGATTTCATTTGCAAATAGAAGAGCGATCTTACATTTGAACATTGAATGTGGTTCTTGTCTTGTCTTAGGTATTTCTTATGAATTATTTGTTATTTATCATTTGTAATCGCTTTTATCCCGGGCAATTCTTTTCCTTCAAAATATTCGAGCAGAGCTCCGCCACCGGTAGATACATAACTCACTTTATCTGTAAGTCCAAATTCATTGACAGCCGCAACACTATCGCCGCCGCCAACAAGGCTGAAAGAGCCATTGGAAGTAGCTTCTGCTACTGATTCTGCAATTGTTTTTGTGCCGTTTTGAAATTTCTTCATTTCAAAAACACCCATCGGCCCATTCCATAAAATGGTTTTGGAATGATGAATCACCTTAGTAAAAGTTTCACAAGCCATCTCACCAATATCAAGCCCCATCCAACCATCAGGGATATCATTGCTTAACGAGCCTGATACCATCGCATCTGCGGCAAACTTATCTGCGATTATAGAATCTGCGGGTAAATGGATAGTAACATTTCTTTGCTTCGCTTTTTCTAACAATTCGCTGGCTTTTTCCAGTCTGTCATCTTCGCAAAGAGAATTTCCAATATGACCACCCATAGCTTTAAAAAAAGTATAAGCCATGCCGCCACCAATAATAATATCTGTTGCTCTGTCAAGCAAATTTTCTATAATAAGAATTTTATCGGAAACTTTAGCTCCGCCGATAATAGCAAGAAATGGTTTCTCTGAATTGTGCAACACTTTTTCTGCATTGGAAACTTCGGCGTTCATTAATAATCCAAACATTTTTTTATCTTTTGGAAAAAATTGCGCCATCACGGCTGTGGAAGCGTGCGCACGATGGGCGGTTCCAAATGCATCATTTATATATACATCACCCAGCAGGCTAAGTTTTTTTGCGAATTCCGCATCACCTTTTTCTTCCTCCTTATGAAAACGGAGATTTTCCAAAAGCAATACTTCAAAGGGTTTTAGTTCCTTAGATTTTTTGGTTGCATCTTCATTAATGCAATCCTCTGAAAATAAAACAGTAACACCCGGCAATAATTTTTTCAAATGTGGCAAAAGATGTTTCAATGAAAACTTATCTTCCGGGCCACCCTTGGGTCTGCCAAAATGTGACATTAAAATAACACTTCCGCCATCATCTAAAATCTTTTTTATTGTAGGAATGGCTGCGCGCATTCTTGTATCGTCAGTAATATTAAAATGGTCGTCAAGAGGCACATTAAAATCTACCCTTACAAGGGCTTTTTCATTTTTGAAATTGTGTTGTGAAAATTGGGACATATTTATTTTATGGTATTAAATCTTTTAGGTGCGAATATAAATATATTTACACCTTTTCCATTTTCAAATTGCAACTATTTAAAGTATGGAGCCATAAAGCCAGGATCATCTTCAACTCTTTAAGCATTAATGTAAGAGGATTTACATCAATCCAAAACTCCGGATTATTTGTTGTATCTAATTTGATAGTAATTATTAAGTGACCCACTTTTTTTAATCATATTCGAATAAAGCAATTATATTATAATCTTCCAAATGACAGGCCTATCATTAAATATTCAAGGATTTGGTTTTTAGGTGCCCTACTTTTGGTTTTATATTTTAATTTTAGAGGTGACGATTCCATCAAAAGAATTTCAATGCTTAAGGATCCTGGTGCTTAATTATTTCTTTCAACACATTTTCTTTTCCCATTAATCTTTGTAACAAAACAATTTGATTTCCTGCCCTCACAAAGTTTTGGTCTTCATATTTAGCGCCATAGTAGGTATCGTTATTCAAATAATCGGTAAGGAACCGAATGGCTTGCATATAGATCATAAATTTTCCTGCATAAATAAAATGCCTTCTTTCTTCATGATCTAACTCGTTTTTCATTTCGCTCATATATCCATCCCATATAGATTTGAAATATTCTTCCCTTATCTCTACTTTAGAAAAATCTTTTTCTTCTTCGTTGGCGGGTGATAAATACGTACGCATCATATCTCCCACATCGCTAATAAAATATCCGGGCATTACCGTATCAAGATCTATCACACACAATCCTTTATTATCGTCATCAAATAATACATTGCTTATCTTGGTATCATGATGCGTTACACGCAACCTGAAGGAAGGGTTACGCAAAATACTCTCATAAATATCTACAATATTTTTATTGTCTTTTATAAATTGAATGTATTCCTTTGATTGTTGTAAACGAATTGTATTCCCGGTTTCTAATGCATCCGAAAACTGCTGGTATCTCAAAGTGAGATTATGAAAATCGGGCAAAGTAATTTGTAATTTTTCTACAGGAAAGCCTGATAATAATTTAGTAAATTCTCCAAATTTTTTGGCGGCTTCAAAAGCCTGTTGCACTTTTTCAACTGTATTGATCGTGTGCGAATTTTCGATGAAAGGGATAAGCCTGAAATAGCCGGAACCTTTTATGTGCTTCATCTCTGCATGTGTATTTGTTTTTATAGGTGCTGCAAACAAATAACCCGGATTATGTTTTAGTAAATAGTCTGCTATCAATCTTACGTTAGCCGCAATAGCCTCCGGATCTTTAAAAACCTGGTGATTTAATTTTTGTAAAATGTAGGATTGATGAGAATTATTAATGCGCCAGGTGGAGTTGATAAGCCCGGTATGAATAGGTTCTATTTCTACATCATCTTTGAATAAATCATAAGCAGAAAGGGCTTCATCCATGAGTATCATTATATAATTTTATTAAACAAACTTAAGTTACAAAAATTAATTATTGAAGCGCAAACGTTTGTCTTAATTATAAGACAGAATCCCTCAGGCAAATAAAAGCCCTCTTTGATGCTTTTATGACAATATCAGTTCTTATAAAATCTACATTTGGAAAACGAACTTCTAATTCAAAATTGGCCATAAAAGTTTATTTGCTGGCGTGGACTGTTACTTTATAATCTTTCTTGCCATCTATATTTACAGCCACGTCAAAATCGGTATTTATACTTTTGGAGTTCCGAAAAATACATTTCAAGTAACATAAAAAATCGTGTAACCTTTAAAAGTATATGAACGAATGAAATGATTCGAATTCAAACTTAAGTAAATCAGGATGGATTTTTATATGCAAACGGTTGCGCTTATTTTACAAATAATAAGATTACTAAAAACTCCGAAGCAGAATGTAATATTTTAATATGCGGTTTTGTTTTGTTTTTTGCGCCTCAACTAAATAAGAATTTTAAGAAACATTAGTAACAGAAATGAAAAGCCCGCAATCCTTAATAAATAAAATAGCAAGAATAAAAGAGACACAGTTTCGACATCCCTAAATAATCCTTTTAATTATTACAAAACTAAAAATTAAGCATATTTAAAATTCTACAAAAGAAGTATTTCAGGAGAACCAATTGCTTTTTTTATGAAATGATGTTGCCTTTAAAATTAAATCCATCAGGTAAAAAATACAAGGAATGTTTGTTAGCTGATGATTTTAGTAATCATGAAGCAACATAAGTATATAAACTTGTATCTAACTATAAAGAAATTCCATGAAATACAAACTCCTTATTTTTATAAGCGTTTCAACCGTGATTGCCTGCCGCAAAAGTAATAATTTAGATGCTTCAGATAATGGCAGCAAACTAATCGCAATTTCCAACGACAGTGCAGGCGAATGGCGATTTGGATATACCGGCAATTTTATCACAGGCATAATTGAGGATACTACTCCTTACAGAGATGGCAGAAAAACTGCTAATATTCAATACACGAACACAGGTTCTATTCAAATTGTTACGATCATTTTTCCTGATTCATCTAGCTATATATATTCACTTTCATATTCAAAATTACCGCTACGAATCGACCAGAGTAATTACATAGACGGAATTGAACACAATTCCAATTTCATGGATTTCAGTTACTTTCCAAGCACTGATTTGTTAGATTCTGTTATTGTAAATGGCGTCACTCTTCCTCTTCTAAATGGCGTTAGTAATGGTCACATCATTTTTAAATTTATTTATACCGGTCAAAACATTACAAATATTACAGAAAGCATCGCTGATTCAAATAACCAAAATGTTGTATTAAGTACTTCTGATTTCACTTATAGCGCAACACCAAATATATTTCGTCACACAGATTCTTTGTTATATATCTATACATATCCACAAATTCCTTCATGGGGACAACCACAGGACATTGCAGTTTTTTTTGCCGAAACGTTTTCTGCATCTACTTTCAATAGTGTAACAACAAGCGACGTAAACAACGGGATAGGGGATCTGATTTCAATTAGCAGTAAAATGGTCTATAGCCTGAATGCTAACGGGAGAATTATACAAGAAGCGTTCGATAGCGGATTTGAAGGTATAGTTGGAAAAAGATATTATTATCAAAACTAACAATATTAAAAGTTGATTATCATTATGAAAGCAAAAAAGAATTTTAAATACTACTTCTTCTTTTATCCTTTGATTAATTCATACAGTAAACCAACAAATAATTCACGTTTGTATTTGCTGAGTTCAAATCATCCAACACCGGTATTTTCACTCCTTGTATTTCATTTTCTTCCTGTGTACTCAATTGTTCAAAAACAGTAATCTTATTTATACATTTTGTGAATTATTCCAATAGCAGCCAGCATTATGTTCATTATTAAAAACAACTTATTTGTTCTATTTACACATATTCATTGTGCATGCGCCGACGACAATATGTTCTGAAATAAAATACCGGCGATTTTTAATAAGAAATGGAACCCTCTAACGAATTATTTCCTGCGGGACTATCCAGATTTCCTTTTGCTATAAATGTAAGGGTGCCTTTTGCGTGGGTATATTTTCCCGTACCGCCTGTAATTGTTTCACTCCCTATGGTGTAGAAATCACCGTTTTCATCCGGATCGGGAGAATACGCGTCAATGGTTGAATATATTTTATCTCCATTGGAAGTAGTGATCGTTTGTACACCTGTAATCTTGAGTGGAGAAGATCCTGAAAGGTCGTAAGAAACTGTTGCATCAAAAGTAGCTTTACCAATGGGTGTACCATCTCCATTGCCTGTTATGTGGTCTTTTTGTATCGGATTCCCCGGTTGAATCGTTTCCGAAGAGGTTATAAATTGAGCATTAAAAGAAACCGCATTTTTAATTGGTTCATTATCTTTTTTACAACTACTTGCCAACACCATAATTATTGTTCCGAATAAAATAAATACACGGTACATGGAGAACGGACTCCGTTGACAAATTGAATGACGAGTCGATGTAAGAACGGTAGCGTTCTTTTGAATTGAAATTTGTTTCATGATTATAAATTTTTAAAATGATTTGATGACTCAAAAATAGATGGCAGTTTCTCTCATTTTTTTATAATTAGACAGAATGAAATGCTAAACCAGTATTTAACTGCTATCCCATATATTATTGGATTGATTGGCGACGAATGGCATCCAGCGACGGAATAATGTTAACGGCAGAAAACACAATTGTAAATAAAAAAATCAGGGAAAGGAAGTTTAACTTCGAAGGAGAATAATAAGATGTGACAAAACATGATTTCATATTCTCCAACAAAATATCCGACCGGGTTACCCGGCACCTGGTGTTTTGGATTGTATTCGGGCTCACGTTCACGATACAAAGTTTCGGCGATCCTCTTGGAGGATTTTTCAACAAAGATTTAATCCTGCGTGCGCTAGAATCCGCTATCTGCTTTTTACCATTCTGTATTATTTCTGTGTATGTTATTTCATATGTTTTATTCCCTTTGTTTTTGAAAAAAAAGAAATACGCAGCATTTATCGCCGGGTTCTTATTGCTTGTGGCTTGGGGCGTATGGATCAATTATTATGCAACAGTTTTGTTTTTTAAACTTACAGCCATCCATACTTTTACCCGAGAACAAAAATTAATGGTTGACTATAATTTTGTATGGTCTGCGATCGTAGCGGGTGGCGTGGCATTAGGAATTAAATTAGCAAAAAACTGGTATCAGCAACAAAATGAAAATCTGCTCTTAGCAAAACAAAAAGCAACTACAGAACTTAAATTATTAAAGACGCGCATTCACCCCGATTTTCTTTTTGGCACTCTGGATGATATTTATAAAAAGATCAATTCGGGATCCCAAAAATCTCCTTTAATGATTATGAAATTATCGGAAATGCTGAGCTACCTCTTATATGAAAGTGATGAAGATCTGGTGCCTTTGGAAAGAGAACTGGCCGCGACAAATGATTTTATTTCTATTTCAAAATTGGCGATTGCAGATCATCCAATCAGTTTAAAAATGATTGGAAACACGAATGATAAGTTTATAGCCCCGCTGCTTCTTTTAACGACTCTTCAAAACAGTTTTTCTATTTTGTTTGCGGATAAAACCGGGAAACTAAAAACAGGTGTCACCATCTCTGTTGAAGATACTTTACTGATGGTAAGCCTCTCCCTGGAGTATGAAAATAAAATAAGTCACCATCTAAAACTTCTAAAATCTTTTGTCGAAACTGAACAGCGGCGGCTCAATCTTTTATACCCGGAAAATAATTGTGTTTTAGGATTGTCACACCATGAGAACCATGCGGAGCTAAATTTAATTATCTCATTAAACAGTAAAGATGTTCTTGCTGAAAATAGCAGCGGGGATATTTTAAAAAAAGAATTCTATGAAGCTGTATGATTTCATTACTTCGAAACGTAGTCCTGACCGTTATTACAGGCATATAGCATTCTGGCTGTTGCGCTATCTTTTTATCGTGCAAATGATCTTTGGCTCAATGTATTTTTTCCGCGATTTAAACTTGGGGGAAAGTATGAATGCCGCATTTATTTATGCATTGTACGCAGTAACTGCGGAAATGATTTTTACCTATAGCATCGTTTATTGGCTGATTCCCAACTTTTTCAAAGCCCGTAAATTTCTTTTTGTCGCCGGGTTAGTCTTACTTTCTGCGCTGCTGGTGATCGCTGAGTCACCGGTGTATATTCAATGGTACAGTTTGGAAAGCCTTCCAAAATACTCCTTTGTATTAATCTGGGAATGTGTGGCCATCATAACCGCGTCGTCTCATGTAATTTGTGTTTTATTCATTGCCTGCAGGCTATTCAAAAATTATTATATAAAAATGGAAGAACGGGAAACCCTCGTAAGGGAAAATGCCAGTGCAGAAATGCAATTGCTGAAGGCGCAGGTCCATCCTCATTTTCTGTTCAACACACTCAATAATATTTATTCCTTTGCCTTAAAAAAGTCTCCCGAATCAGGCGATCTTGTTTTAAAATTATCTGATACTCTCAAATACATGATCAATGATTGTGAAGCACCATTTGTGCCGGTACAGAAAGAATTAAAATTGATTGAAGATTACATCGGGCTCGAGAAAGTGCGCTATGGCAATCGTTTGGATATGCAATTAGAGATAAATGGCGATTACGAAAAGAAATTCATAGCCCCATTGTTGCTGATTCCATTTGTGGAAAATAGTTTTAAACATGGCGCCAGTAAAACGCTGAAACATCCATGGATAAAATTAGAAATTTGTTTAAAGGAGGATTTACTTTATATGAACCTGAGTAATAACAAACCTTTGGAGACTTTACCCTCAAATGGCAAAAATGGCATCGGGCTCAAAAATGTACAAAAGAGATTACAAATATTATATCCGGGTAAGCATGCATTAATCATCAAATCAACGGAGGGAGAATTTAGTATAAAGCTTCAAATACCTCTTCAAGCCGTTAATACAAAAGATCTCCCGGAATTAAATAAAAACCCAGCCTTCGCAATTTCTCAAAACAGTTCCTATGCATAATAAAAAAAAGATAAACTGCCTCTTAGTGGACGATGAACCGCCTGCATTGGATGTATTAAAAAGTTATATTGCTTCCGTGTCCTCATTAGAACTGGCAGGCACCTGTAATGATGGCCTGGAAGCAATGGATGCGCTCCGCGAAAAAACGATTGACCTTTTATTTTTGGATATACAAATGCCTCATCTGCTGGGCACCGACCTGGTAAGGACACTTAAAAATCCGCCCAAAGTAATCTTCACCACCGCTTACAGAAAATTCGCAATAGAAGGTTTTGAATTAGACGCTGTTGATTATTTATTAAAGCCCATTTCATTTGAGCGGTTTTTGAAAGCAGTCAACAAAGTAATGGAAACAAACCTCCGACTTACCGATACTAACGACATTCGCCCTGATCAACCCAATAATGCGCAAAATGCATTTATCAACCTGCGTGCAGACAGAAAAAATATCAAAATTCCTCTTGATGATATTTTATATGTTGAAAGCCTGAAGGATTATATTAAAGTGGTGACCAAAACAAAAAATATTGTGACCAAACAATCCATATCCTCACTGGAAGAGGCTTTGCGGGGAAATCATTTTATCCGAATCCATCGCTCATTTATTGTATCAATAAATAAAATAGAATCTTTTACCAGTGATACCATAGAGATTGCCAGGCAGGAATTACCGATTAGCCGGATGTATCGCCATGAGGTAGAAAAACTTTTAAATGGGTGAAGCGGGGATGTTTTTATTTCTTCACTCCGCTAGTTGACAACTGATCCAGCACCGGAATCTTCACTCCTTGTATTTCGTTTTGTTCCTGTGTATTCAATTGTTCAAAGACAGTAATCTTATTTATTCCTTTTTTCAACCAACAACCAGGTAAGTATAAAGTTTGTTGCGGTCCCACATTCCAGTAGCGGCCCAGGTTATGCCCGTTCACAAAAACAATCCCTTTTCCCCATTTGCTCATATCCAAAAAAGTATCACCTCTTTTTGAAAGACCGAAAGTGCCTTCATAAATTACCGGTTGATCTTTTTTATATTTATTGGGATATCCTCTTAAGTCCGGCTCATGATCCATTGGAAATTGATACATATTCCAGTTGCCGGTAATTTCATTACTATCAATCATTACAGGGCTTATAATTCCTTTTAGGTTATGAATAATCTCAGCGCCATAATTGATACGGCCCATATTTTCTACCAGGATATCAAGCGTTGCATTGAAAGGAATATCAATATCACAGGAATAATTATTATAGTAACGGTTAAGCTCACACACCTTTTCGCCGTTCACATACACAACAGCATAATCTCTCAATCCATTAATTTCTAATTTACCGTGAATGGGTTGAGTAAAATGCCTGCTATATAAAACATAACCATATCCCTGGTTAAGGCCTTCAAAGGTTTCAGGCGTATCGCTTACTACCGGTTTCATTTTTTCTTTTATCGCAAAAAGGTCAACCGCTTTATTCAATTTGATGGAAGGAATTTCAATGACAGGAATGGGCGCCGGTATTGGTGGAATTTTATAAGAAACACTTTTTTGAAATAATTCGCGAAGGGCCATATATTTAGGTGTTGCCCAACCTGGTTCGCTTATCGGCGCATCATAATCATAACTTGTAATATCGGGTAGTATATCATGTTTTTCATCATAATTAGCACCGCTGGTAAATGCAAAATTGGTACCGCCATGAATCATATAATAATTGAAAGACACACCTGCTTTTAAATATTTTTCCGTTTGTGCTACTACACTTTCTGTAGATACTTTCTGAAAAGGTTCTGCCCAATGATCGAGCCAGCCGGGATAAAATTCTGCAACCATATAAGGTCCCTCGCCATTATGATATTCATTCACTACTTTCTTCAGATTCTCAATATTGTCTTCACCATTTGCAGTAGGCAAAGCGCCGGAAATAGTACCGCCATTAAACAACGAACTTCCATCGGCTGTGAATAAGGGAACATCAAATCCCGCATCAATCAATTGTTGTTTAATGGCAGCGCTATATTTTTTATGGTCTTCCAAGGAAATATCTTTTCGTTGAGCAACATAAGAACCAAATTCATTTTCTACCTGCACCATTATTATCGGGCCGCCATGAGTGATCTGCAAGTTTTTTACCTGTGCGGCAAGATGATTAATATAAGTTCTGCATGAATCTAAAAAAGGTTGATTATAAGAACGGATTACCAATGATTTTACTTTTTGCAACCACCACGGATAACCCCCAAACTCCCACTCAGCACACGCATAAGGCCCTGGCCTCAATATTACCATCATCCCTTCCTCACCAGCAATTTTTATAAACTCTGCAATATTCCTGTTGTCGGTTTTAAAGTCCCAAACGCCGGGGGAAGTTTCCTGGTAATTCCAAAAAACATAAGTAGCAACGGTATTCAATCCCATAGCTTTCATCATTTGTAAGCGCTGGCGCCAATAAGCTTCGGGCACCCTGGCAAAATGCATTTCACCGGAATGTATCTGAACCGGTTTCCCATCATACAAAAAATTACCTCCTTTTATTTCAAACGTATGTTTTTGTTGAGCAAAAGAAAAGGTTACCAAACCCATGAATAAAAAAAGAAATAAAAAAAATTTCTTCATGCAGGAATTTTTGAAAATTTATAATGATAGTATTCAAACTTAAACAATTGTATTCAAAATAATGAAGGCAAACGATTGCGTTGATTTAATTGATGCGACGTAAGGAGAAATAAGAATCGCGGTTATTTGTTGGTTTGCCGGAAAGAGATTTATTAATCAATACATGGTTGCCCTGGCAGGCGAAAGAGGCGCTTCGTGTGTGATGATGCGTTATTGTTACTGGATGGAATTCTCTTTTTTTGCCTGATCCTTGTTTTATACTGTGACACTATTTAATTAAATTGGTTATCCCTTCTACCGCTATTTGCAGACCTACACAAAAGATTAGAAAAGCCATAATACTGTTCACTATTTTTTCACGATGTGACCCCAAATAATTAATAAGTTTATTGGCGTTTACATAACAAATAAATACGAGAATACATATTCCAATTACAGCAAGGAGGATAGCACTGGTATATACTAAATATTGAGAAATGTCTTTGCTGGTACCATGCGCGCTTAAAGTTAATAGCACGGATATAGTACCAGCTCCGGCGGTTATTGGGAAAGTAATTGGATAAAATAATTTATTCTCAATATTTTTTTCCTGATTTAATTCATTTTTCACTTCAGAAGGATTTACAATACTGTCTGTTTTTGCCGGAGAAAGGAAATCCCAACCAATTTTACAAATCATAATCCCGCCGGCTAACTGGACGATTGGAACGGATATTCCAAACAATTCTAAAATCCAACGCCCGCTCAACAATACAATCAAACACATAAAAAGGACATAAAAAGTAATTTTTTTTACTGCATTCATCCTTTCCTTATTGGATAGATCAGAAAAATAAGGGCTCACAATAAATGCAGTTCCTAATGGATTTACTACGGGAAACAGGGCAATAAATCCTATAAAAACAAAGTGTATATAAGAGTAAAAATTAAACATAATATTCGAAGCAATTTAATTATTTCCAGGCATTTCTATTTTTGAATTTATTGCTAATACGACCAGACGAAACCTTTATTATTTTATTTGCCCCTAATTACTTTTAAAAATCCCTATCAAATAAATATCCCTATTATCCAATTTCTTTAGAAAATTCAACTCTCCATTTTTTAATATGCAAAAAATATAAATATCCACCTTTCTTCCACATAAATCCCGATTTCAGCCTTTTGTATTCTATTTTTCTTATATCAAAATGAATCCCTGATCTTATTTGGAAACCGTAATTAAATTTCTCCATAACCATTTATCCTGCTACATTTCAGGAGAAACAAAACCGATTGCCGGTTGTAGAATTAATGTATTTTTAATTTTATTTCCCAAACTTTTAAAGATAATTTCAACAGTATTGCCTTGTAAAGAAATTTGCGGGAATCAATAACTTTGCAATATCCTTCAACCAATACGAAATTGGGAAATTAAGATCTGAACAAAGGTTAATCAATTATGGAAAATAAAGGTTTATATTCAAAGGATTTTGAACACGACTCATGCGGTATCGGTTTTGTTGCTAACATCAAAAGCAACAAAAGTCACCGCATTGTTTCTGATGCCTTGACAATACTCGAAAACATGGAGCACCGCGGAGCCAGCGGTTGCGAAATCAATACCGGGGATGGCGCGGGTATTCTTATACAAATACCACACGAGTTTTTCTTCGACGAATGCATCAAACTTGGCATCCACCTGCCTTCATACAGCAAATATGGAGTAGGCGTTTTATTTTTCCCAAAAGAAATTCGCTTAAGGGAGGAATGCCGTGATATATTTAACCGTTGCGCAGAAACGCTTGGCATGGAAATTATGGGGTATCGCAGAATTCCTGTAAACACCGAAGACCTTGGGGCATCTGCCTTATCAGTAGAGCCAGAAATGGAACAGGTATTTGTAGCCTGCCCCGATCATATTAGTAATGCGGAGGAATTTGAAAGAAAATTATTTGTATTAAGAAATTACGCTACCAAAACCATCAATAATACGGTTAAAAAAGATGCTATTGGTTTTTATGTGGCATCGCTTTCGTATAAAACTATTATTTACAAGGGACAATTGACAAGCCTCCAGCTTCGCAATTATTTTCCTGACCTCAGCAATAAAAAGATTGTATCTGCCTTTGGATTAATTCATTCACGCTTTGCCACCAATACTTTTCCTTCGTGGAAACTGGCACAGCCATTCCGTTATATTGCCCACAATGGTGAGATCAATACTTTGCAGGGTAACCTTAACTGGCTCCGCACAAGTGAAAAGAATTTTATTTCACAATTCTTCAGTAAAGAAGAAATGGAAATGCTTTTGCCGGTCGTGGACAAAGGCCAGTCTGATTCGGCCTGTTTGGATAACATGATTGAACTGCTTCACCTGTGTGGTCGTTCGTTACCACATGTAATGATGATGCTGATTCCGGAAGCATGGGATGGAAATGAACAAATGGATCCTGTAAAAAAAGCATTCTACGAATTCCATGCTTCATTCATGGAACCATGGGATGGACCGGCTTCTATCTCATTCACTGATGGAAAACTGATAGGTGCCACATTAGATAGAAATGGATTGCGCCCATCAAGGTACTGCGTTACTACCGACGACAGAGTGATCATGGCTTCGGAAACCGGCGTGCTTCCTGTAGATCCAAAACTCATAAAAGAAAAAGGAAGATTGCAGCCGGGGAAAATGTTTGTAGTGGATCTTGAGGAAGGAAGAATCATCAGCGATGCTGAAATTAAAGAAAAAATTTGTTCTCAGAACCCATACAGCGAATGGCTCAATAAATACAAGATCCGGTTAGAAGAATTACCGCCGCCAAGAGTAATGTTTACTCATTTGGAACATGATCAGATCTTCAAGTATCAAAAAGCATTCGGATATTCTACAGAGGACCTGGAACTTCTCATTTCGCCTATGGCCCTTTCAGGGAAGGAGCCTGTTGGCTCTATGGGTAATGATGCGCCATTGGCGGTCTTGAGTGATGAGCCTCAGCATTTGACCAGTTATTTTAAGCAGCTTTTTGCCCAGGTTACCAATCCGCCAATAGATCCTATTAGAGAAAGATTGGTAATGTCACTGGCGACTTTTGTGGGCAATAATGGTAATTTATTGGAAGATGATCCGTTGTCATGCCATACGGTTGCGTTAAGACATCCGGTTCTTTCTAATACTGAGTTAGAAAAAATAAGAAGCATTGATACGGGTATCTTCCAGGCACATACATTGCAGACCTATTTTATGGCCGATGGTAAACCGGGTTCTTTACAAAGAGGCATTGAACGCCTGTGTCGTTATGCTGCAGAAGCAGTTGAGGACGGTTTTGAAGTACTGATTTTGTCTGACAGAGCGATTGATTCAGAACATGCGGCCATTCCATCATTATTGGCATGCTCTGCAGTTCATCATCATCTCATTAAGAAAGGTTTGCGCGGGCAAGTTGGGCTGATCATCGAAGCCGGTGACGTATGGGAAACACATCATTTCGCCTGCCTGATTGGTTTTGGCGCTACGGCTATTAATCCATACCTGGCACTTTCTACCATCCGTGACCTGAGAATACAGGGGAAATTAGGAACAGAATTAGATTCTAATGCACTTAAGAAAAATTACAAAAAGGCAATAAATGATGGTTTACTGAAAGTGTTTTCAAAGATGGGAATCTCTACATTCCAATCGTACCAGGGAGCACAAATTTTCGAAATACTTGGCATCAATAAATCCGTAATAGATAAATATTTTATTGGCGCTACTTCCAGGATTGAAGGAATGGGGCTGGACGAAATTGCCAAAGAAACTTTGGTAAAACATTCATTTGCTTTCAGCAAAAAAGATATCCCTGTGGATCGTCTCACAGTAGGTGGCTTATATAAATGGAAGCGCAAAGGAGAATTTCATTTATTTAATCCTATTACCATTCATTTGCTGCAGCATGCTACCCGAATGAATGATTATAAAATATTTAAAAAATATTCCAAAGCAGTAAATGACCAAAGTGAAAAAGCAGCAACCTTAAGAAGTCTTTTTCAATTCAAAAAAAATCGTCCGTCTATTTCAATTGATGAAGTGGAACCGGCAGAAAATATCTACAAAAGATTCGCTACGGGCGCAATGTCGTTTGGTTCCATTTCATGGGAAGCCCACACCACACTTGCGATTGCCATGAACCGGCTTGGTGGCAAAAGCAATACCGGCGAGGGCGGAGAAGATGAAATACGTTATGAAAAATTACCAAACGGTGATTCTATGCGCAGCGCTATTAAGCAGGTAGCTTCTGCGAGGTTTGGAGTTACCAGTTGGTATCTGAGCGAAGCTGATGAATTGCAAATAAAAATGGCCCAGGGTGCGAAACCCGGCGAAGGTGGCCAGCTTCCGGGATACAAGGTAGATGACTGGATCGGAAGAGTAAGGCATGCAACACCTGGTGTGGGATTGATATCGCCACCGCCGCACCATGATATTTATTCTATTGAAGACCTGGCACAATTAATTTTTGATTTAAAAAATGCCAACAGAAATGCGAGGATCAATGTAAAATTAGTTTCCAAGGCCGGCGTGGGAACAATAGCTGCCGGTGTTACCAAAGCAAAAGCAGATGTGGTTTTGATTTCAGGGCATGATGGCGGAACAGGCGCATCGCCGATGAGTTCGATAAAACACGCGGGATTACCGTGGGAATTGGGCCTTGCAGAAACACACCAGACTTTGGTTAAAAATAAATTGCGCAGCCGCGTGGTCGTTCAAACAGATGGGCAATTAAAAACGGGACGTGACATAGCTATCGCTACATTATTAGGCGCAGAAGAATGGGGAGTCGCTACCGCCGCTTTAATAGTGGAAGGTTGTATCATGATGCGTAAATGTCATTTGAATACATGCCCCGTTGGTGTTGCCACACAGAACCCGGAATTGAGAAAAAGATTTACCGGAGAAGCAGATCATGTTGTAAATCTATTTAAGTTCTTAACTGAAGAATTGAGAGAAATTATGGCCGAACTGGGTTTCCGGACTATCAATGAAATGGTAGGCCAGGCAGACTTCCTCGAAAAAAGAGAAAAAATAGATCATTGGAAATTCAGCAAATTGGATCTTTCGCCCATACTTTATAAAGAACCCGCATCCAAATTTGTTAGGTTGTTCCAATCAGAAGAACAAGACCATGGATTGAGCGAAATACTTGATAACAAGTTATTAAAAGTAGCGCAACCCGCTTTGGATAACCTTGAAAAAGTAGAAGCAGAATTCGATATTATAAATACAGACAGAACTACCGGTACGCTTTTGTCCCATGAGATTTCAAAAAAATACAAAGACAAGGGTTTGCCGGATAATACAATACATTTCAAATTTACAGGTACAGCAGGACAGAGTTTCGCAGCGTTCAATGCGAAAGGAATAACAATGGAGCTCGAAGGGGATGCCAATGATTATTTTGGAAAAGGATTAAGTGGTGCTAAATTAATTACCTATCCATCAAAGGATGCAGGCTTTGTTCCTGAAGAAAATATCATCATTGGAAATGTTGCTTTTTATGGAGCTACTTCAGGTGAAGCTTACATTCGTGGTAAGGCAGGCGAGCGGTTTTGTGTGCGTAATTCCGGAGCGAAGGTAGTGGTAGAAGGCGTTGGCGATCATGGCTGCGAATATATGACCGGTGGACAGGCAGTTATTCTCGGGGCAACAGGCAGAAACTTTGCCGCAGGCATGAGTGGTGGTATTGCTTATGTATATGATGTGCAGCACAATTTTGATGCATTATGTAATAAGGAAATGGTTGACCTGGATCCGGTAGAAGAATATGATGAAGAGTTTTTACAGGAAACACTAAAAAAACATTTTAAATATACTGGAAGTACGGTAGCAAAATTTATTTTAAATGATTTTGAAAACCAACTCAAAAATTTTGTAAAAGTATTTCCGAAGGATTATAAAAAAGCGCTGGCCGAAAAGAAAGAGCCACAGATTACGCAAATTTTCACGAATGGAAAATCCAATGAATTGTCAAAAGAAATAAGAATTGGCAAAAAATAATTCGTGGTATTTGTGTCAAAAAACTTAAAATTATATGGGGAAAATAACAGGTTTTTTAGAATTTACCAGGGAACTACCCAAAAAGCGTTCTCCTCAGGAGAGGGTAAAGGATTATAAAGAATTTGAGGAAAGATACTCAGAAGAAAAACTGAACCAGCAATCTGCAAGATGCATGGATTGTGGTACTCCATTTTGCCACGACGGATGTCCGGTAGGCAATCTGATTCCCGAATTTAATGATGCTGTTTATCGCAAAAGTTACCAGGAAGCTTACGAAATACTTTCTTCCACCAACAACTTTCCTGAATTTACCGGGAGAATTTGCCCGGCTCCCTGCGAGACTTCCTGCGTATTAGGAATTAACCAGCCTGCCATCACTATTGAAGAAATAGAAAAGCATATCATAGAAATTGCTTTTGAAAATGGACATGTAAAACCCAAAATACCCAACGTAAGAACCGGGAAAAAAGTTGCTGTTATTGGTTCGGGTCCGGCAGGAATGGCCGCTGCCACTCAATTAAATTCAGCAGGCCATAATGTAACTCTCTTTGAAAGAGATGATGAGCCCGGAGGCTTGTTACGGTATGGCATACCTGATTTTAAATTAGAAAAATGGGTGGTAGAAAGAAGAATCAATGTGATGAAAGAAGAGGGTGTTGAAATTAAATGTAATGCCAATGTAGGGGTTAACATCAGCATCAGTGACCTTTTGCGTGAATACCACGCTATCGTATTAGCAGGAGGATCTACCATTCCAAGGGATTTGGAAATTCCGGGAAGAGATTTAAAAGGAATTCATTATGCCATGGATTTTTTGAAACAGCAGAATAAAAGAGTTAGCAAAAAAGAAGTAAAAGATGAAGAAATTTTAGCAAGAGGAAAGAATGTAGTAGTAATCGGTGGCGGAGATACAGGTAGCGATTGCGTGGGAACATCCAACCGACAGAAAGCCGCGTCGGTAACCCAATTCGAATTGATGCCCATGCCTCCTAAAAGCCGCAGTCCTTATATGCCATGGCCTACTTATCCGATGATCTTAAAAACCACCAGTTCGCATGAAGAAGGTGCTAAACGTCATTGGGCTATAGCTACCAAAGAATTTATTGGTGATGAATCAGGAAATCTCAAAGCATTAAAAATAGTAGATCTTCAATGGAAATTCACTGAAGAACAAAAGCCTGCCCAGTTTGTAGAGGTACCGGGCAGCGAAACTGAAATTCCTTGTGAACGTGCATTTCTTGCTATGGGATTTGTACACCCTCAGCACGAAGGCCTATTAAGCCAACTTGACATTGAACTGGATGAACGCGGAAATGTAAAAGCATCCGATAAAGAATTTCATACTAATATTTCCAAAATATTTGCAGCCGGTGATATGCGCCGCGGTCAGTCATTGGTAGTTTGGGCCATTTCTGAAGGAAGGGAATGTGCAAGAAAAGTAGATGAATACCTGATGGGTTTTTCACTTCTGGAAACAAAAGACCAGAGCATTTTACACAGGGTTTGATTCTTACTTTCTTCACTACAAAGTAGAAATTCAATTTAAAAGTTTCCTGCTTGAATGCCTGCCAGAATATACGCCTGGAAGAACCAGTTCGGGCACAAATCTTTTGGGCTGGACATAGGCCAGGTTTACTCCATTCCGGTTTATTTCCTTTTTACAACCAATACCTGGAAACTGCCGGGTATCATTGGTGGTCTTCTTTCCCCATTTACAGCCGGACCAAAATCTGCAGTAGGCAAATAAATTGCATGAGTATGCACATCCAGCGCATTTGTTCTTGCTCCTCTTTTGGTGGGCACATTATCTATTACATCAAATTGATCTTTTGAAACTTCCTTTATCACAGTGAGAGTTCCTTCGCCATTAGAAGAAAAAGCGTAATGTAATCCGGGGTCAAAAGCAGTACCATCACAGCCTTTACCAATTGCCGGGGTACTTACTACTTTACCGTTTTCAGCATCTAACACTATCATCATTTGATTTTGACATCCGGCAAACAACCGGTTTGTTTTTCTGTCTATTGACAATCCGGAAGGAGATTCGCCCGGGGCAATAGGCCAGGTTTCTTCCACTTTATAATTCCTAATATTAATCTTGCTTATCGCGCTTTTGTTTTCAATATTTACAAATACATGACCTCTCCCATCGCTAACTGCCGTTTCAGGCTTGCCGCTTAACGGTATCGTTTGTACTACTTTATCTGTATATGGATCAATGATGGAAAGACTCTGACTCCTACCATTGCAGGTGATTATTTTTTTTGAATAATCGTCGTAAAATATAGCATCCGGATTATTGCCGGTTGCAATGTGGCCAAGAATCTTATTGGTAGCCAGATTAAATACAGTTACATTATTGAGCCCACCATTGCTGGTAAAGCCTTTATTTAAATTATTTACAAAAGCAATTCCATGTACACCTGTGGTATTGAGGATTACACCAATAGAATCCCCGTTTTTTTCATTTAAAATATTTACCTGTGTGCCATGCGATACATACAACTTATTGTTGTTTACTGCCAGGTAATCCCACCATCCATTACTTGCGATATGGAACGTATCTGTTACGTGGTAGCCGGATTCCTGGGCAACCAGGGTTAGATTGATAAAAAACAAAAGTGCAGTGCTAACGAGAATTCTTTTCATGATGGATATTTTTGAGTGACTAAAATTAAATTTCAATTCTGTACACAATCTGAAGTCACTGACAAGTTCTGCAACAACTGATCAGGTAATTCAATATATCGGGTTATTAGCTATAAAAAACATTAAAAACATAGAGATTATAAAAAAATAAAAATAAGTTTCGAAAAGGAATTTTTCGTTTATCCATCAATGTTACATTGATTTAAAATTGGGAAAACTCATTATTTCTTCGTTTACTGAATGAATCCTTTCTGTGCTCCGGGTTAATAACTGCTCAGAAGAAAATACGTTTGATAAAAAAGTTTTTTAGAATCTTATTATACTTGTTTTTACTTCGTTGAATGCAGAACCGGATTTTGGCCTGGATTGTAAGCGGGGAAAATTGGGTAACTGCTTCTTTCAGCACTGATGCTACCGGAGATAGAAAAAGTTTTTGCATCATTAATATACATAAGGCCCAATGACACCGAAGGGTATACGCCAAAACTATTGGGGCCAAAATTAGTGGGTTGGCCCGTTTTATTGAATCCCATATTGATTAATGAAGGATTGAGACTAATATAAGCCGGTGTAACAGCTATATTAGCGAAGGCATAAAAATTATTATTTAATCTCCTGTTCAATTGCAGGCACATAGGTGCAGCTATAATAGTTGCATTACCACCCTTAAAAAAGGAAATCCCCGTATATAGGCCTTGGTTGGTACTTAAAAACCATTTGTAGTTAGAAATGCTATCGTGATTTGGAATATTATTTGCAACACCAATTCCTTGTGAATAGGGGAAACCAAATAATGGAACCGTTTGCGATTTTACGGTGGCAAAAGAAAAAAGAGTGCTTATTAATAAAATAATTCGCATCGGACAAAATTAGTACATAAAAGTACTATTTATGTTTTAATGAAAGTGAATTTTTGGGAAACATTATCATACACTTTTGCAATGAAAGAATTTGCATGTAATGCATGCAGCAGCGAATAAGATTTATCGTTTCGGAAATAAACCTTCGTGGAAATAAGAAAAAAGTATTTATTCCAACTTCGCGCTCAATCCAATAAAGAATAACATTGCATGGCAATTTCCAGTTCTTCGTTGGTAGGAATTACAAGAATCTTTACGGGGGAATTGTATGAATTTATTTCATATAATTCTTTTAGACGGAGGCTGTTTTTTTCTTCGTCTAATTGTATACCCAGGTATTCCAGATTAGAGGAAGACATTTTGCGCATCAGGGCGTCATTCTCTCCTACTCCGCCGGTAAATACAATCGCATCCAGGCCATTAAGAACTGCTGTATAAGTACCAATGTGTTTACGGATACGATAAGCGTACATGGAATAGGCAAGCGCCGCCTGTTTGTCATTTTTTTCTATTTTAGCGATAATATCACGCATGTCGTTGTGCCCGGTCAGTCCTAACATTCCGCTTTCGTAATTCAGCATGTCTTTTACTTTTTTCAGATCATAGCCCAACTGATCCACGAGATAAAAAATGATAGACTGGTCGATGTCGCCGGCGCGTGTTCCCATTATCAACCCGTTCATGGGGCCAAAACCCATACTGGTATCAACCGATTTCCCATCTTTAACGGCTGTCATGCTACATCCATTTCCCAAATGAATGGTGATAATTTTTGAGTTGTCTTTTTGAAGATATTTAATCGCCTTTTCGCTTACATATTTGTGGCTGGTGCCATGAAAACCATAAACTCGGATTCCATCTTCATCATAAAATTTTGAGGGAATCGCATATCTGTAAGCTTCTTCAGGGATGGTCTGGTGAAAAGCCGTATCGAATACCACTACCTGTTTGGACATACTGAATAATTTTTCGGCCACTTCTATTCCAAGGAAGTTAGGCGGATTATGAAGCGATGCAAGTGGAAATAATTTTTTTATTTTGTCTTTTACTTCTTGTGTGATAACTGTTGTGGCGGCAAAACTTTTACCACCATGAACCACCCGATGGCCTATCACGTCTATTTCTGACGAATCTTTAATCACGCCGATCTGTTTATCTGTGAGAAGCGCGGCCACCTCTTTTAACCCTTCTGCGTGATCAGCAATTTTTAATACCCGTTTCCTTACCAGTTCCTTTCCCTCTTTAAAAGTCTTATGAATAATGTCAGCGTCGTCCATGCCAATCCTTTCTACAATACCGCTGCAAATCACTATTTCAGAAGGCATTTCGATCAACTGATATTTTATGGAACTGCTTCCCGAATTAATAACAAAAATGTTCATGCGGTAGAATTGAGAAGTTTAAAATTATGGCCGCTGTGACTGTATGGCGGTAATCACTACTGTATTAAAAATGTCATCTACAGTGCATCCCCTGCTGAGGTCGTTCACAGGCTTGTTCAACCCCTGCAGCATTGGCCCAATGGCCACTGCGCCCGTTTCGCGTTGAACGGCTTTATAAGTATTATTTCCGGTATTGAGATCCGGAAATATTAATACGGTCGCCTGCCCCGCCACTTTAGAATTCGGCAATTTTTGTTTGCCTACTACAGGGTCAACGGCTGCATCGTACTGAATCGGCCCTTCTATAGGCAAATCAGGTTTTCGCGCTTTTACCATTTCGGTAGCACGGCGCACTTTCTCCACTTCTTCACCCGTTCCTGATGCACCTGAAGAATAAGAAAGCATGGCAACCTTTGGTTCTATACCAAACATGATGCTGCTTTCCGCTGATGAGATCGCAATGTCCGCCAGTTGTTCTGAAGTCGGTTTGGGTATCACCGCGCAATCACCAAAAACAATAACCCTGTCCTGCAGGCACATAAAAAATACAGAAGAAACCGTAGCAACACCAGGTTTGGTTTTAATAAATTGCAGAGCAGGCCGGATAGTATGTTGGGTAGTATTGATTGACCCCGAAACCATCCCGTCTGCATCGCCTTTGTAAACCATCATCGTTCCAAAGTAAGCACCGTCTTTCATCGAGTCTGTTGCCATATCCATGTTCACATTCTTGTCTTTTCTCAATTCATACAAAGTGGAAATATAATCAGGCAATAAAGGAGAATCAATAGGATTGATAATGTTCACATTTTTAGGATCCAGTTCTATATTTAATCGATGCAAGGATGCTTCTATTTCGTCTTTCTTTCCGAGGATCGTCAATCTAACTACTTCCTGTTTTAATAATTTAGCGGCGGCTTCAAGTATGCGGTCATCACTTCCTTCCGGCAACACAATATGTTTCTTTTCAAGTTTCGCCCGCTTTACCAACTGGTATTGAAACATGCGTGGTGTAATGCCTTCAGGTTGTGAGGTAACGATTTTGTCTATCAATAAAACAGTGTCAGTATTTTTTTCAAAAGTGTTGATGGCAAGATCAATTTTGAGGTGATTTTCTGGATAAATTCTCGACTTTACCCCCGCAACTTTATTTACCGTTTCAAAAGTACCCATCTGCACCTGCGCTATAGGAACCACGGTTTCCAAACCATCTACCAGTTTAATGATTCGCTCATCGGGTGCCAGTCCGCCGGAAAGAATAATGCCCGCAACTTTCGGATAGTTTTTTGAAAGGTTCGCCTGTATCATGGCAATAATAATATCGCCACGGTCACCGGGAGTTACTACCAGCGTATTTTCTTCCAAATGTGTAATGCAATTTTCCAATTGCATAGCGCCCACAATAAAATGATCCACCGGGTTTGATAAATAATTTTGCCCAAACAAAACTTTTCCGTCCACCCCTTCTACAATTTCTTTCATCGTAGGGCTTCTGAGCTCGGGAATATAAGGAATGATTGCAGTGAGCAAATATTTTGGAAGCCGATGCGCAAAAAGCTTGTGGAATTCCTTGACTTTAAGCGGATCTACTTTATTGGCAATCACAGCCAGCAACGGCACTTCCTGGTCTCTCAACATTTTCATAGTAGCCAGCACATTGCTGGTCACTTCATCAGCCAGGCAGCCACCACTTTTTGCGATGAGGATGAAAGGGATAGAAAGATTTTTGGCGATCTCCACATTCAAAGCAAATTCAAATGAAGAGCCTTCCCCCTCGAAATCCATTCCGTCGACCAACACAAAATCATGAGTATCTTCCAACTTCTTGTATTTGCTGATGATGGTGTCAATTACGAAGGCATTGTTGTCTTCGCTGCGAAATTTCAGAAGCTCCGAATAAGTGAAAGCATAGCATTCATCATAGGTGGTATTCAAACCAAAATGATCAATCATCGTTTCAATACTGGTAGCCTTTTTATTTTTGCTAATGTCTCTTATTACAGGTTTGAAATACGCAATTTTGCTGAGTTTTCCGAGTAAAATATTCATTAATCCGAGAGTAACTATGGACTTCCCGCTGTTTGGTTCAGAGGAAGCTATATAAATCGCTTTAGACATTCACTTGTATTTATGGATTGTTTTTGTGGTGCAAAAATCGTTCATTTTTCTTTCAGGTTATATGAGAAAGATCATGGATGAAGTTGATAAAGATTGGTTTCTGATTTTTTTTTAAATTTCAGAAGAGGATCGCAATTATATTCTCCGGTTTAAAGAAAAATAAGAATATCAATTATTTGTTCGTTTACTGCTAAACATCGATCTAAAAGAATTTTATAAGAGTCAAAATTGTTTTATGTTCTTACAAATTTTAAAGGATTTTTTTATTTAAAAACAAAAGTAGTAGTACTCCAACTATATAAGTTACCAATCCGAAATATATAAAGACCTCCGAGCCTTT
>Ga0208357_1000466_pt1 | contig 33083 bp, 40 predicted proteins | sample NGESurdeep092012_6_FD_184487 | JGI IMG/M metagenome (GOLD analysis project Ga0208357, IMG submission 184487) | Arctic peat soil microbial communities from Barrow, Alaska - NGEE Surface sample F52-2 deep-092012 (SPAdes) | ecosystem: Environmental > Terrestrial > Soil > Wetlands > Peat ...
AATCGGGCCGCCGCGACGGCCACGCCGGAAGACCAGGTGGCCCGTCTGGCGGAAAGACTGTCCGGGCGCTGAACGCTCAGCGGCCCGCTGGGTACGGTACGGCCATGGCGACCATCGACGACGTGGCCCGGGTGGCCCTGAACCTGCCCGAGGTGACTCAAGGAGAACGCCACGGCAGCCGGACGTGGTTTGCTGCCGGCAAGGCATTCACGTGGGAACGGCCGTTCAGCAAGGCCGACATCAGGCGGTTCGGCGAGGAAACCCCGCCGCCCGGCCCCATCCTGGCTGTCCGCGCCGCGGACCTCGGCGAGAAGGAGGCGCTGCTCGCCGCCCATCCGCGGTCCTTCTTCACGATTCCGCACTTCGACGGATACTCTGCCGTTCTCATTCAGCTCCCGAGGATCTCCGCCCGTGACCTGCGTGCGGCGATCACCGATGGCTGGCTGGCCTGCGCGCCGCCCAGGCTCACGGACCAGTTCCTCAGCCGCTAGGAGGATCCGCCGATGGAGATGACCCTCCGGTTCGAGATCTTCCCGGCCGATCTCGACGGGACCGTCGACTTCTATACCCGGGTCCTTGGCTTCAGCCTGACCGCCGACCGGCGCGCGGATGCGAACGCCTACGTGGCGCTGCGGCGGGGACAGGTCCGGGTCGGGGCGGCCCGGCGGCCGGCGGAGGCCCGCGAGGCCAGGCGGCCGCCGTCCGGCGTCGAGCTGGTCCTCGAGGTGGACGACGTCGTCGGCGAGCGTGACCGGGTCGTGGCCGAAGGATGGCCGCTGGACGATGATCTCCAGGTGCGCCCCTGGGGCCTGACGGATTTCCGGCTCCTGGATCCGAGCGGCTATTACCTGCGGATCACCAACCGGGCGGGATAACGGCGCCAGCCCGCTAGCCAGCCTTCAGACCCCGGGCCCGGGTGTGCGCCTGCCGTCACCGGAACGGCTGCCCGCATCGCCGGACCCGCGCGCGACGGCTACCACCCCGAGCAGCGCGGCCAGCGGGGCGACCAGCGCGATGAAGTCAGCGGAGGCCAGGCTGCCCAGGGCCACCAGGGCCGCGGCGAAGCCCACCACCAGCACGGCCACGGCCACCAGCCCCCACCCGTGCAGGAACAGCCGCAGCGGGAACGGCGGCGCGACGGAGGTCACGTCCGCCACGGCCGTGACGGACTTGGTCACGCGGCGCTCGGTCATGCCCTCCCGCACGCGCACGGTCACCATCAGGTCGCCCGGCTCGTCGGCGACCAGCAGCAGCTCACCGGGATGGACCGGGTCAAGATACTGCGCCACTGAGCCGCCGCCGGCCGCCCACGCCACGACCTTCTGGCCGCCTGAGGACCGGACGCGATAGCGGGCCTGGTCACCGGTCACCACCGTGTCGGGCCCGTCGATCGTCACCGAGGACGCCGAGCCGGGGCTGGCCGCTCCGTTGACCGCCTCAGCGGCCGCGCGCAGCACGTCATCCTCTTCCGGGCTGCGCTCGGCGCCGCCTTCGCCGGTCACGATGAGCTGACGCCGGGCCAGCAGCTCAGCCAGCTGGATCTGGCGCGCGTGCACGCTCCAGGCCATGGCCACCACCACGCCCGCCAGCCCCACCGAGCCGAGCCCGAGCAGGGCCGCCACCACGGGATGACTGGCCCCGGGTGCGATGGCTGCGAGCATGTCGATTCCCTGTGTCACGGTCGCATTCAAACATATAATCGAACGACAGGAAACCCGGGCCGGCGCAGCGCTCGCGGGTGGCTGCCAATCCACCAGCGTGACCTGCAGCTTCTCACGGCGTCTGGCTGTTACGCTCGGCCCGAGCTTCGCTGCGGGTCCCCGCGCGGGGTCCCGTCCACCGCGCATCGTGGAAGGTGACGATCATGAGCTCACAGCTGAATCCGTACCTCAACTTCAACGGCAACGCGCGCCAGGCGCTGGAGTTCTACGCCAGCGTCTTCGGCGGCGAGCTTGTCCTCAACACGTTCGCGGACTTCGGCGCCGCGGACGGGCCCGACGCCAGCCGGATCATGCACGGGATGCTGGAGACCGACGCCGGATACACGATCATGGCCGCCGATGTCACCAGCGACATGGAATATCACCTCCCGGCCGGCTTCTCGATGAGCCTCAGTGGTGATGACGCCGACCCCCTGCGCGGCTACTTTGACCAGCTGTCCGCCAGCGGCGCCGTGACCATGCCGCTGCAGAAGCAAGTCTGGGGCGACGAGTTCGGCATGTGCGTCGACAGCTTCGGCATCTCCTGGCTGGTCAATATCAGCCAGCCGCAGGCGTAGCTGGCCGTCGGCCCGAGCGGCCGGCTGGGGCCGTCATACTGGGGCGATGGCGTCATTACCACCCAAACGATGCGGTGCCAGCCCGCCGCCCGGCGAGCAGCTGCGGCAGCCTGGCGGTTCGTGGCCTGTCCCAGGCGGTGGCCGCGTACTTCAGCCAGGACGAGTCCTTCGCCGGGCTCACGTTCACCTGCCTGGGCAGTAATCCGCCCGACAAGGTGACCGCCGACGACCTGCTGGCCGTGTCGCTGCTGGATATCGCCTGGCAGCCCGGCGCGGTCCGCGAGCTGCTGGGCACCGCCGCCGGGAAGGTGTCCGGGCTGCTTTCGGCGATCCGCAGCGACGTCGACCTGTGGGACGCCACCGACGAGCACCTGGCGCCGGTCGACCCGCTCTGGGATCTCCTGCTGCGGACCACGGGCGTGGGCACCGCTACCGCGTCTAAGCTGCTGGCCCGCAAGCGTCCCCGGCTGTGCCCGGTCAGCGACAAGGTAGTGATCCAGGCCGTCGGCGTCCCCGGCTGGACCTGGGAGGCACTGCGCTGCCTGCTGCAGGACCCGCAGGCCCGCGCCCAGATCGAGGAGCTGCGGCCGCCGTCGGCCGCCGGGGCCAGCCTGCTGCGGATCCTCGACGTGGCCATCTGGATTCGGCACAGCCACTCGCGCGCCGCCGGCCACCTGCGCCGGGAGGCCGGCATCCCGCCGCCCGAGCACGGCCGCCCGTAACGCAGCGGGCCTGCCTGGGCGGCCCAGGACGGATCGCGGCGGTCACCCGGTCATCCGTTACTCGGGGAGGGAGATGCCCTGGCGGGCGGCGGCGCCTGCTACGCGTCGCTCCCACCAGGCCAGCTCGGCGGCGTCGCCGAGTGCCTTCTCCCAGCCGAAGGTGGCCATGATGCCGATCATGCAGAGGTCGAGCTGGGTATCCCACCAGCTGCCGGTAGCGATTCCGGAGGCCTCGAGCGCCGACCGGAACCGGTCGATGGCCGCCTCCTTGGGCTCCGGTAGCCGGGCTCGGTTGAGGGCTAGGTACCAGCACAGATCCCAGCAGGCCGGGCCAGCGCCGGGGTAGGCCCAGTCGAGCAGTATGGTGCGCCCGTCGGGGTGCGTGCCGAGGTTGCCCATCTTCCAGTCTCCGTGCAGGAAGGTGCGCGGCGTGCTGGCCAGCGGCTCAGTGACCAGGCCGGGTCGGTCATGAATGAGCCGGGCCAGGCCCGACAGCACCGGCGACTGGGCGGGCAGGGACCGCCATCCCGCCTCGGCGGCCGCGATCGGCGGGGGAACGTCGGCGGCCAGCAGCTCGCCGGCGATGTTATCGGGCGCGAAGAACCGGATGCGCTGCTCCATCGTGGTCAGGCCGATGCTGTCGTCCCAGCCCCAGAACGCGCAGCTGAGACTGGCCAGGTGCGCGATGAAGCCGGCATGCTGGCTACCCGGCACGACGGTGTCGCCCTCGGGGACCAGGAACCCGCCGACGTCGCGCATGACCATCGTCAGCACGGCCTCGTCACCCGTCCCGCTCACCTGCATGGTCACCATCGTGTGGTCGATGCAGCCGGGCGCCCGGCCCATGATCCCGGACCGCCAGACCAGGTAGGGGCGGTGGACGTGATCGCCGGTGACCCGCATGATCCAGTCCGATGCCGGGCTCAGGTGCTTGACGAAATACGTCTCCCCGTCGATCAGGACGCGCTCGTAGCGCGCCCCGGCCTTGCCGTCGCCGGGCTGGACCTCTGTCCGTGAGGACGCCCGCGCGAGCAGCTCGTCGGCTGATCCGATGATCGGCATGTGGCTTCCCCTGTTCACCCCAGCCAGCGTACGACTCGACGAGCCGCAAGTCCCGAACGGCGCCCACGCGCGCTTGCTGCGGCTCAGCTGTGCTCCGCCGGCGCGCCGCGGGATTGCTCGCTGGCCTTCAGCTCCGCCTCGTAGACGTGCCGGCTGCCGTCGTCGCACTGTCGCCGGCGTAGGCCTCCGCCTCCCGGAACACCGCCCAGTACTGCTCGTCGTACTGCTCGACCAGCTGAAAGGTCCAGCAGTCGCCGATCACGTCGCGTCCGACCAGAACGTCATCGATCTCGTCCGCGAGGCCGCCCCGGCCGGCCTCGCGCAGAGCCCGGACGGCGTCCTGCAAGGTCAGGTCCGCGTGGCCGGACAGCCGGTGGAAGGCATACAGGTGACCGCGGGCATCCTCGGCCGCTTCCAGCGCCTCGGACAGCTTGCCCAGTGCCTGGACTAGCTCAGCCGAGGCGGCCGATCGTGCTCGACGCGGCGCCGCGGCCTGCGGGCCGTGCCGAAGCGGGCCCGCAGTTCACCATCAGGAACGTTCATCACAGATACCTCGTCCGCCCATGCCTGCTCACTCCGTCCTGTCGGCCTCTGCTTCCCGCCCTCTGCTTCCCGCCCTGTCGCTGCCCGGGCCCGGCCGGCCCAAACGGGGCCCCGAGCGCACGCCAGCCCTCGCTTGACGGATCGCTGCCTGTCAAGCTAACTTGTCTATGACAAGCGGACTTAACATGATGGAGGGGTCATGAAACGGCGGACACGGCGGCTGCGGTGGATCGCCGGACTGGCCGCGGTTGTCGTCGCGGTCGCCTCGGTCGTGCAGGCGGTCCGGCTAGGCAGCTGGGGACCGGTCATCTCGGCGGCCTGGATCCCGGCGGTCATCGTGGCCACCTGGCCGGGCCCGCATCGCCGCTGCCTGCCCCGCCGCCGCAGCGCCGCCAGGTGACGTGCCGGCGGCGATGAAGAACCAGGTGCGCACGCTGCGGACACAGCGGAGCCTGGCCCAGGGCCAGCTGGCTGAGGCGATGGGAGTGTCGCGCCAGACGATCAACTCGATCGAGAACGAGCGTTACACGCCCTCGCTCCCGCTCGCGATCGCACTAGCCCGCTACTTCGGCGTCACGGTCGAGGAGATGTTCGATGATCAAGGATCGTAGCCAGGCCATCTGCCGTTCCCGGTGGTTCGTGCCGGCGTTCTGCCTCGCCCTCGGCGTCGTGATACTCGCGGCGAGCTGGCTGGGCGGCCACCCCGGCGAGGGCCTGGCTGAGCTCGCTCTCATGGCCGGCTTCGGCCTGTTCATCCTGCTGGCCGGCCGCAGCGAGACGATCCGCGGCCTTCGGGGTGACGGCCGGGACGAGCGCTTCGCCCAGATCGACCTGCGGGCGACGGCCGTCGCCGGGCTGGTGGTGATCACTGCCGTGATCGTGAGCTGGCTGGTCGAGATCGCCCGCGGGCACAGCGGCAGCCCGTATGACTGGCTCGGCGCGATCGGGGGCCTGGCTTACGCAGCCGCCGTCGTGGTCTTCCGCTGGCGCGGCTGAACCCCGCAGACCAGGCGCCGGCCGGCGACGGTCACGGGCTGGCGCCTGGCCTGCTGCGCAGGCCGTCCATGACGAGGTCCAGCAGGTGCTGGGCCCGGGCGTCCCAGCCGTTGCCGTCGCCGGCGTGCCAGAGAAAGCCGACCAGGTGCAGGACCTCGCCGGCGTCCACGTCGGGGCGTACCGCACCGGCCTGCTTGCCCGCATCCAGGAGCGCGGTTATCGCGCCGGTCACCTCGCCGTAGTACTCGCTGGACAGGTCGGCGCGCGTGGCGGCGGCTACCGCGTCGGCCACGCCCTGCTTGATCCGCCCGTAGGAGCCGAGCCGGTCGAGCCAGAGCCGCAGCGCCTCCAGCGGGGGATGGGCGGCCAGCAGCGCGGGCGCAGCGTCGATGAGCTCGCGGACGTCGTAGCGATACACCGCCAGCAGCAGTGCTTCCCGGTTCGGGAAGTGGCGGTAGAGGGTGCCCTGACCGACGCCGGACTGCCTGGCTATCGAGTTCAGCGTGACGTCCCGCGACCCGGTCAGGGCCGTCCGGGCCACCTCCAGGATCCGGGCCCGGTTCCGCTCGGCGTCGGACCGCAGCCCGGGCCGCTGCTCTTGGTGCTGCCGCTCCTGAGGTTCCTGCTCCCGCTCGGACACGTCGTCCTGCCTCTGACTTGCTAAGCGGACAGCTGTCCGCTACGGTGACGATACCCCACCGGACAGCTGTCCGTTTCTTGATACGACGCTACCACCGCAGCCGTCGGCAGGGGCCGGCGCGGATCGCATCTGCTTCCAGGGGAGGGCTCACATGTCAGGAACGGACGGGAAGGTCGTCGCGCTCACGGGCGCGAGCAGCGGGATCGGAGCAGCCACCGCGCTCCTGCTGGCGCAGCGGGGCGCGCGAATGGTCCTGGCCGCGCGCCGGACGGACCGCCTCGAGGCGCTCGCGGCCCGGATCACCAGCGCCGGCGGCGAGGCCGTGTTCGCCCCGGCCGACGTCCGGCAGCGCCAGGCCCTGACCGATCTGGTGGCCCTCGCGCTCGACCGATACGGCCGGCTGGACGTGCTGATCAGCAACGCCGGCATCGGGCCCGTCGCCCCTCTCGACGACCTGCGCGTCGAGGAGTGGGAGGACATGATCGACATCAACGTCAAGGGCGTTCTCTACGGCATCGCGGCTGCGCTTCCGGTCTTCCGCGCCCAGGGCACCGGGCACTTCGTGCATACTCTCTCGACCGCCGGGCTGAGGATCGTGCCTGGCCAGGCCGTCTACGCCGGCACGAAGAACGCCGTGCGCGCCATCTCCGAGGGACTGCGCCAGGAGGCGGGCGCCGCGCTGCGGGTGACGACCATCTCGCCCGGCTTCGTCGCCACCGACTTCGCGGCCTCCGCTGCCGACCCGGAGGTCAGAGCCCAGATGCTCGCGCGGCGAGACGAGATCGCCATCACGCCCGACGCCATCGCGCGTGCCATCGCGTTCGCGATCGAGCAGCCCGGCGACGTCGACATCAGCGAGATCGTCATCCGCCCCACAGCGCAAGGGTAATCACGGGCCGGAGTGCGTCCGGCTTCTGCGCCCGGCCGGTCGCGGGACTGCCAGGCGGCCTTTACCGGCCGGCGCCGTTGCTGCCCAGGCCTGCGTCGCGGGCGCGGGCCACCACTTCGGCCCGGGTCGCGGCGCACAGCTTGGTCAGGATGGCCGAGACATGGTTGCGCACGGTCTTGTCGGAAAGCGCGAGGCGGCGGGCGATGGCTGGGTTGTCGCATCCCGCGGCCACGAGGCTGAGGATCTCGCGTTCGCGGCTGGTGAGCTGCGGGAAGGGCGCGGGGCTGCGGCTGGCGCTGAGCGTGCTGAAGAAGCTGATAACCCGGTCGGCGACTCGCGGTCCGAAGATTGCCTCCCCGTTCGCGACGGTACGGGCGGCCCGGCGGATGTCCTCAGCACTGGCTTCCTTGAGCAGGTAACCGCGGGCGCCAGCCCGCAGCGCGGCGAACACCGAGTCGTCGTCCTCGCTCATGGTGAGCACGAGCACCGTCGTCCCGGCATGCCTCGCGGTGATCTGAGCGGTTGCCTCCACGCCCCCGGTTCCGGGCATTCTCAGGTCCATCAGCACCAGGTCAGGCTGGTAGGCCCCGACTGCGGCGACGGCGGCCTGCCCGTCAGGGACGGTCGCGACCACCGTAAAGCCGGGGTCCTCTTCCAGGATGGTCTGCAGCCCCTCGAGGAACACGGGGTGATCATCGGCGATAATGACGCGCAACGGGGACTTCATCGGAGCTGGAGGGGTAGCCAGCCGCGGATGGTGGTGCCCGCGGATCCGGTGTCGACGCTGAGGCCGCCGCCGAGTTCAGCGGCGCGGTCTCGCATGCTCTGCAGGCCCACGCCGCGGACGGCCCGGGGGTCGATCCCTCTTCCGTTGTCCTCGATAGTGACCAGCAGCCGGCCCGGGGCGGCGGAAACGGCGACGGTGCAGACGGTGGCCCGACCATGCCGAACGGCGTTGGCGACTGCCTCGGCGGAGATCCGGTAAGCGGCGACCTCGACCGCGGCCGGAAGTGCGGGTAGCTCGTCGGCAGCCACCTCGACACTGATGCCCGCTGCCCCGGCCGGGCCAGCGGGCGTCAGCGCGTACGCGGCGACGTGCTGGCGCAGTGCGTCGAGCAGGCCCAGTTCGTCGATGGCGGGCGGCCGCAGGTTGTCGACGACGTGGCGGACTTCAGCGACGGTCTGCCGCATCCGGTCTCGCAGCACCTGCACCCGCTCAGCCGCGGCGGACTGGCCGTCGAGCTGGCCCATGAGGCTGTCGAGCTGCAAGGCCATCCCGGCGAGTTCCGGGCCGAGCCCGTCGTGCAGGTCGTGCCGGAGCCGCCGGCGCTCTTCTTCGCGGGCGGCGACGAGGCTTTCCCGGCTCCGCTGGAGGTCGTTGATCAGGCCGGCCGCCTGGACCAGCGCGCCGATCCGCCGGCTGACGTCGGCCAGCACCGACTGTTCCTCCGGCCGCAGCCGCTCTGCTTGATGCCGCAGCCCGATCCGCAGCAGCGCGACCTGGTGGCCCTCAACGACGACAGGCAGATCCCGGACGCCGGCGACCGCGGCGCCGGTCGCGATCACGGCCAGCCTGGAATCGTCTGGAAGAACAGCTACCGAAGGGAGCCGCAGCGCGACCCGGAGCTCGCTGGCGATCTGCTGCAGGGCGTCGATGGGACCGCTGGCCAGATCGAGCCGCTGACCGACCCGGTCCACGACTGCATAGGGATCCCGGCGGTAGCCGAATAGCATGCGGTCGACCCCTCGCTGTACCCGCGCGCGGGCTGCTGCCGCAAGCAATGCCAGCACGGCCACCGCAAGCAGCCCTGTCCGCTGCGCGGCCACCTGCCCGACCCCCGCGATCGCGGCCAGGTATCCGATCAGCACCAGGCCGGTCAGCAGGCCGTAGACTACCGCGCGGTTCAGTACCACCTCGATGTCCAGCAGCTGGTAACGAAGGACGGCGATCACGATGCCCGCCGGGATGGCGGCCATCCCGATCGCCCAGAACGCCTCCTGCCAGGGCTTCGGCACCGCGCTGGCACTGACTCCGAACGCCAGGGTGACCACGCCGGCGAACAGCAGCCACTGCATCTGGGCGCGCTCTGCGCTGTTCGCACGGCGCATCCGGAGCCCCAGCGCGAGCACCGACAGCGGGATGAGCACGACGCCGAGAACGGCCACCATGACCAGCAGCAGCCCGGTGAACACCGGGCTCTGGCCCAGCGGATTGTGCAGGGTATGGCTGGCGCTGGCATCTGGCCCGATGGGTGCGAGCATGGCCGCCAGTATCAAGACGCCGGAACATCCCAGGATGGCCCAGGCGAGCGGGCGCCACCGCGGCGACGGGAGCCTGCCGTCGGGGAACAGCAGCGGCAGCAAGCTCAGCACCGCAAGCTCCGGCGCCCAGGCCCAGGTGCCGACCCAGGCTGCCAGCTCGGCGCCCGGCAGACGGCCGTGCGGGCCGAGCAGCCCGGCCACCGCGTACTGGCCAGCCAGCGCGTTGATCCCGACCAGGCAGCCGGCCAGCAGTACCCAGCCGACCAGGTTGCCCGGACGCCGCCGGACCAGGAACGCGCCGGCCAGCGGAAAGATCATCCCGACGACGAGGTTGTCCCCGTACAGGTACTGCACGCGGCCCGCCGCGAAGGACAGGTTGTACGCGTAAAGGCCAAGCGAACCCAGCGCGCAGACGACCGAGACGGCGGCCAGTGCGCCAGCCACCCGCGGCGACCAGGCCGCTGGCCACCCGCGCTGAACGTTTCCTGCCTGCCTCACAGCCACATTGTCCGCGTCCCTCAGCCCGATTGCACGGTTAGCGGGTGCTGCCTGCCCGGAGCCGGACCAGCTCACCTGTCCGGCTCCGCGCCGGCATGGCGGGCGTCCCTCGCCAGCGACGCCCGCCGCCCCCGCGCCCGTTCTCATCCCGGCAGGCCGGTTTCCCACTCGTCATCAGTCATGCTCAGTACCCGCCAGCCGACCACAGCCAGCCCGGCGAAGACCAGGGCCGAGCCGGCACCGGCGCGCGGCAGCGTGGTGCCGCTGAACGCCAGCACCCACCCGGCGAAGATCACCAGAGCCGGCCACCACGAAGTCCAGCCAGCCCGCCAGGCCGCCAGCACGAGCAGCACGAGCCCGATGATCGCCGCCAGTGCGGTCGGCTTGGCCAGCACCGCGCCCATAGGCAGCTGCTTGGCCGCGTCCGACACCCGGGCCGCAGTGCCCAGCGGGAGCTGGCGAGCCAGGGCCAGGTCAAAGAAGTCGGTGACCAGCAATCCGGACAGGCCCGCTCCGAGGATGCTGAGCACCAGGCCAGTGCCGCTCAGCCTGCCCGCGCGCCGCCGGGTCAGGTACGCGAGCGTGAAGGCGGCCGGGACCAGCAGCAGGTAGCCGAAGTGCAGGAGCAGCGCCGCCACCTGCGCCTGAGTCGCATGCGCCGCGATCGTGCGCAGCTGCGCGCTAGTGCCCCCCGGTCCTTCCCACGGTGTCACCAGAAAGCCCGCGAAGGTCAAGGCGCCCGCCCCCAGCAGCGACAGGCCGCCAGCCCGCCGGCGCAGTCTCGTGCTCAGGCCGCGTGCTTCCACTCGTTCGTCCGTAAGGGCGGACCCCGTGCTCGTTCCCGCAACTCCGCTCGCCGGCATGCGATATTCCTCTCTCTGAGCGGGCCAGCCCGTCGACGCTGGCCCATGCTGGTCACAGGATCGGCCACCCGGCGTCCTGACCACATGGGGACAGCGTCCTGTCCTGCCGGGAGCCGACGCGCCGTGCCGGCGAACGGGAACCCTGCCCGGCAGGTCGCGCGCCGGGCCGCCGGCGGCGAAGATTGACTCGTGGGCGAAAGGGCCGGAGGCCAGGGGCAGCAGGGCGCACCGGATGTGGTCCGGTTCGGCTCGGCGCGCCCGCGATCCCGCCGGTGGCCCGGCTGGCTGGTGCTGGCCGTGCTGCTCGCCGCGGTCATCGTGGTAGCGGTCCTGCACCGGAAGAGGCCGCCGGCCGCTCCGCCGGCGGTGCGGGTCACCCAGGCCGGCCACCGGCTGCTCGGCGTGGCCTCGGGCTGGAACCTGTTCGGCCTGGGTCAGGCGGGCGTGGTCCGGATTCAGCTGGAGCGCGGTCGGGTCACCCGCACGGCCGTGCCGGCCCTGGACAGCACCGGGCCGCTGTCGTTCGTGGTCGGTCCCCATCAGGCGCTGATCCGCCCGCTCGACCTGGTGCCCGGCTACCTGGTGGCCGACGGGCGGCCGGCCCGCAGCCTGCCGGCGGCTCTCAGCCACGGTGGCCTGATCGTGGTGCCGGGCCCGGCCGCCGGGCTGGTGTGGCTCATGGATACAGAAAGGAGCCGCATCGTCCTCTATGCACTGGCGAGCGGCGCCGCCAGGGTGTCGCTGTCGCTTCGGCCGGGTCTCGGTCCCTGGCAGGCGGGCGCCGACGGCCGCGGCGGCGTCCTGCTGGCAGACCTCGGCGGGTCCTTCTACGATGCCGGGCCAGGCGGCGTGCGGCTGATCACGACCGACACGGTCGTGGCGGTCGGGCCGACCGGGTGGCTGACGGTGCGGTGCGGGACCAGCGGGCGCTGCGCCTACGTGGTCATCGACCCGGCCAGCGGGACCCGGCGCGTCCTGCCCGGCAAGGCCCCCGGCCCGTCCGGGGAGGTCGGGGTAATCGCCCCGGACGGCTCGGCCGCCGCCGTTTTCCAGGCGGGGCCAGGCGCCCAGTCCCGGCTGGAGCTGATCAGCCTGCGATCCGGCGCGACGCGGTCGCTGCCCATCGTGCTCCGGGGATCGCTTGGCTCGCCTGCCCTGGCCTGGTCCCCGGATAGCCGCTGGCTGCTCACCGTCGCGGCCGACGGGCAGCTCCGCGCCGTTGACGCGCGCACCGGACTGGCGCGCAGCCTGGGCGTCGTCCTTCCGCCCCTCACCGAACTCGCGATCCGGAGCTAACCGTCGCTACAGGCCCAGGTGAATGCGGAGGGCCTGGTCGAGCTCGGCCATGAGCTGCGCAGGCAACTGCCCAACTTGCGGGCCGATACGCTCGAGGGCGACCGATCGGACCTGCTCAGCCTGCGCCTTGGAGTCCTGGCGCAACCCGGTCTCCCGGGCGGGCAGCAGGACCTGGAAAGGGTAGATCCGCTCGGTATCGGAGGTCACCGGGACGACGGTGATCACACCCCGGCCCAGGCGCGCGGCAGTGGCGTTGGCGGCGTCATTGCTGACCACCACGGCCGGTCGCGTCTTGCTAGCCTCCGCGCCGCGGGCAGGGTCGAGGCCGACGGTGACGATCTCTCCGCGACGCACTCAGGAGCCCAGGCCATCGTCGGCGACGGCTTTCCACGCCTCGGCCTCGCCCGAGGAGACCCAGGACTCCCACGCGTCTTCGTATGCGCGACCAAGCTGGGCGTTTCGCAGCAGGCCAACAGCCTTGTGGAGGGCTGCAGACCGGGAATCCATACCCTGGGCACGGGCGTAGGCGTCGAGGAACTCGACGTCGTCTTCCGGGAGGCTGACACTTACCTTCATACCTGGAATGCTACCAAGAGTGGGAATGCGGTGGCAACATCACGGCGCGCCCGCCACCTCCAGCGCCTGGGCCCGGCACGCGACCTCACCGCTGGTCAGGGCGCTGCGCCGCCAGCGGGATCCGGGCCGCCCGCATCGCCGACCACACCTCCTGCCGCAGGGCGGCCTTCTCCGCCAGCACCTCGGCCGGCCCGCCGGCTTCACGATCGTGACGCGGCGCGGGACGGGGCATGCCGCCATCCTGCCGCAAGCGAGCGGCCCGTCCCTGGTTTAGTGCGCGGCGGCGAACTGCTCGCTCTCGGTCGAGCCCTTGAGCGCGGTCGTGGACGCCTCCGGGTTGATGGCCGAGGCGACCTGGTCGAAGTAGCCGGTGCCGACCTCGCGCTGGTGCCGGGTCGCGGTGTACCCGGCCGCCTCGGCGGCGAACTCGGCGTCCTGCAGCCGCACGTAGGCGGGCATGCCCTCCGCGGCGTAGCCGCGCGCCAGGTCGAACATCGACTGGTTCAGCGCGTGGAACCCGGCCAGGGTAATGAACTGGAATGTGTAGCCCATCTCGCCGAGCTCCCGCTGGAACTTCTCGATGGTGCCCTCGTCCAGGTGCGCGCGCCAGTTGAACGACGGCGAGCAGTTGTAGGCGAGCATCTGGTCGGGATAGACGGCCTTGATTGCCTCGGCGAACTGCCGCGCGATGTCCAGGTCGGGGGTGGAGGTCTCCATCCACAGCAGCTCGGAGTGCGGCGCGTAGGCCAGGCCGCGCGCGATGCACGGCTCGATGCCGTTGCTGACCCGGTAGAAGCCCTCGGCCGTCCGGTCGCCGGTGATGAACTGCTGATCCCGCTCGTCGACGTCACTGGTGATGAGCGTGGCCGCCTGCGCGTCGGTCCGCGCCACGACCAGGGACGGGACGCCGCACACGTCGGCCGCGAGCCGCGCGGCATTCAGGACCTTGATGTGCTGGCCGGTCGGGATGAGCACCTTCCCGCCGAGGTGACCGCACTTCTTCTCCGATGACAGCTGGTCTTCCCAGTGCACGCCCGCCGCGCCTGCCGCGATCATGGACTTCATCAGCTCGAAGGCGTTGAGCACGCCGCCGAAGCCCGCCTCGGCGTCGGCGACGACGGGCGCCATCCAGTGCGGCGCGCCGGCGTTCAGCGACTCGGCCCAGGTGATCTGGTCGGCTCGCAGCAGCGCGTTGTTGACCCGGCGGACGACCTGCGGCACCGAGTTGGCCGGGTACAGGCTCTGGTCGGGATAGGTCTGGCCGGCCAGGTTGGCGTCGGCCGCGACCTGCCAGCCCGACAGGTAGATGGCCTGCAGGCCGGCTTTCACCTGCTGCACGGCCTGGCTGCCGGTGAGCGCGCCGAGTGCGTTGACGTAGCCGCCGGAGTTCAGCAGGGCCCAGAGCCGCTCGGCGCCGAGCCGGGCCAGCGTGTGCTCTTCCTGCACCGAGCCGCGCAGCCGGATGACGTCGGCGGCACGGTAGGTGCGCTCGATGCCGCCCCAGCGCGGGTCGGTCTCCCACTCCCGCTCCAGCGCGGCGGCCTCGTCGTCGGTGTTGGCAGCAGAGCCGTTGACGGGCGAGCCGTTCAGCGTGCCCTCGAGGCGACGGTCATTCATGGACAGGACCTCCTGGTGGTGTCGTCCCCGGGTAGTGACTCCAGGCTGCCGCCGCCATCGTCGGCAAACCAGGGATATTCATCCTGAAAGAGAGAAGATATTTGGTTATAGTGAAGAAATGAGTATCTTCGCGAGTGAAGATCGTGAATCCTTGCCGGAAACTGGGCTCGATCTCAGCATGTTCGGTCAGCGACTGCGGCATGTCCGCCGGGCCCGCGGCCTGACGCTGGCCGAGCTCGGCCAGCGAGTCGGCCGGGCGCCGTCGGTCCTGTCACTCCTGGAGAACGGCCGCCGCGAGCCCAAGCTGTCGCTGATCGAGGCGCTGGCCGCGGCGCTGGCCGTGCCGGCCGACGAGCTGATGCGCCGCCAGCCGCCGAGCCGCCGCGCGCAGCTGGAGGTGGCCCTGGAGCAGGCCCAGCGCGATCCGGGCTGGGCCGAGCTCGGCCTGCCGCCGCTGCGGGTCGGCGCCCGGGTGCCGAGTGAGGTCATCGAGCACGTCCTGGCGCTGCATACCGAGCTCCGCCGCCAGCGGGCCAAGCCGACCGCGACCCCGGAGGAGGCCCGCTCGGCCAACGCCGATCTGCGGGCGATGATGAGCGACCGCGGCAACTACTTCGCCGAGATCGAGGCCGCCGCCGGCGCGGCCCTGGACACGGTGGGCTACTCGGGCGGGGCGATTTCCCACGGGATGCTGCTGTCGGTCGTGAGCCGGCATGGCTTCTCGGTCCGTTATGTACCGGATGTGCCGCGGTCCGCGAGATCGGTGACCGACCTTCGCAACCACCGCATCTACCTGCGCCAGGAATCGCTCGGCATGCACACGCCGCGCGCGGTGCTGCTGCAGACGCTGGGCCACTTCGTCCTCGGGCACGCGGCGCCGGCGGACTTCGCCGGGTTCCTGCGGCAGCGGGTGGAGGCCAACTACTTCGCGGCGGCCATGCTGGTGCCCGAGCGGGCGGCCGCGACGTTCCTGGGGGAGGCCAAGGCGGCCCGGGACCTGTCGGTCGAGGACCTGCGCGACGTGTTCTCCGTGTCGTATGAGATGGCGGCCCACCGCTTCACCAACCTGGCGACGCATCATCTCGGCCTGACCTGTCACTTCGTGAAGAACGACTCAGGCGGCACGATCTACAAGGCCTATGAGAACGACGGGGTGACATTCCCGGCCGACGCGGCCGGCGCCATCGAGGGCCAGCGGATGTGCCGGTACTGGTCGGGGCGCCAGGTGTTCGCCTCCGCCGACCGGTTCAGCCCGTACTTCCAGTACTCCGACACGCCGGCCGGGACGTACTGGTGCACGGCGCGGGTGGACACCGGGCCGGAGCGGAGCTTCGCGATCACCCTGGGGGTCCCGTACGAGGACTCGCGCTGGTTCCGGGACCGGCAGACGACCCGGCGGCTGACGTCGGCCTGTCCCGACGGGGACTGCTGCCGCCGGCCGCCTGCCGCGCTGGCGGCCCGCTGGGAGGGCATGGCCTGGCCGTCGGCCCGGGCTCATAGCCACGTGCTGCTGGCGCTGCCAGCCGGCAGCTTCCCGGGCGTGGACGAGCCCGAGGTGCTCGAGTTCCTGGAGCGCCACGAGAAGGACTGACCGGCGCGCGGAGTTCACCGAAGTCCCGCTTACCGCCGCCTTCGCCTGTCATGCTGCCGGGTGAAAGCACGAGCGAGGCCCGGCGAGAGGCGCAGGCTGCCGAGTAGCTGGGCAAGGTTCCGGCGTGAGGCAGGTTATTGACTTCAGTCGCGGCGCACGCACAGAGCAGGAAACCAGCCGTCAGGCGCAGGGGCCGGCACAAGGCGCCCTCGCAGACGGAGAAGGTGACCCGGCTGGCCGCCCGCGCCGCGCCGGTGATCGCGGTAGCAGGAGCCCTGGCTGCCTTCCCGCAAGTCCGCAGCCTCGCGTCGACCGCGCACCCGGCCGCAGCGGCCCGCCCCGCCGCGGCTGACGTCATCACGGCCACCGCGGCCCAGCGGGCCCTCAGCATCGACGCCACGGCGGCCCGGAACGAGACGACCTGGGCCCAGGAAGCCAAGACGGCCGGTGCCCGCTCAGCCGCCGTGGCCGCCGCGCATCGCGCGGCCCGGGCCCTGGCACGCGCCGAAGCGCTCCGCCGCCAGGATGCCCCGCCTGCCGCCGCCGCGCCCGTCGCGGCGCCCCCCGTCGCGGCGCCGCCCGCCGCGCCGCCCGCGGTCGGCCGGCACCGGGCCCCGGTGTGCGCTGCCGCCGGCGGAATGCTCCCCGAGAACGTCGGCGCCATCGTCGACTTCCTGGTCTCCCACGGCTACACCGACAACGCGGCGGCCGGCATCGCCGGCAACATCTACCAGGAATCCGGCGGCAATCCCGAGTCCGGCGGCTCGGGCGCGGGCGGGCTGATCGGGTGGACGCCGCTGCCGGCTGGCTACATCACCGGCAATTCGTCGGCTGACTTGCAGACGCAGCTGGCCGGCATCCTGACCTTCAACGACGCGCTGTCGGCCGGCCTGCCGGCCCTGAACGCGGCCGCGACCCCGGCCGCGGCCGCCGACATTTACGTCACCGACTTCGAGCACGCCAGTCTCCCCGCCGCGGGGACCCGCGAGGCATCCGCCAACGCGGTGGCAGCGGCCTGCGGCATCTGACGCCCGGGCCGCGACCCTGGCGGGAAGCGGCCCGCAACCCATGGACCGGCCGCGGCCTGCTACCGCATTTCATCCAGCTCAGCAACCGCGTGCTGGCCCGGTTCAGCCCGCAGGAGCGGGCCAGCATCGGCGTGCACACCTGCCCCGGCGGCGAGCGTGACTCCGTGCACAGCGCTGACGTGGACTACAACGACCTGCTGCCCAGCAGGTAATCGCAGATTCGGTAAGTAGTCGTAGACCGAGTGAGCCAGGCGAAGCCGCCGATGCCCGGCTTACTTCCGGGCTTGGCCGATGATGGCCGTTAGGTCGTCAGATAGGCGCTGGCCTCTGTTGAAGCCGCGCTCCTCAATCATCGCAGCTGATGCCCTTGCCTCGTCCAGGTCTGCCTCCGACGCGGCGGAGATCAGGTAGCCGAGGTCCGTGAGGTCCTGATGGCGACCCGCCAGGGCCTTGAGCGCGATCAGGTGCCCGATCGACGCGACCCGCATGAAGACATCCGGCAGTACCTCCAGCAGGTCGGCCCTGCGGACGATCTCGTCTTCGATGCCGGAATTCGCGAAAAGCAGGTCGATGAAAGCGCTGGATGTGGCCGCCTCCGGTCTCACCAGCCGCGCCGTCGCCAGCCGGTTCACGTAATCCTGCTCGACGAGCGACGCGAGCGCATAGCCCCGGACCTGCAAGCGGTTGACGATGCCTTCCGCTTCCGCATCGTCCGCGACGGCGACGGCGAGATCGACATCCTTAGTGAAGCGGGGCTCTGCACGGAACGCCACCGCCAGGCCGCCGATGACGGCCCACCGCGCGCCAATGGCGTCGAGATCCGCAGCGGCCTGCCTGAGGACTGCGTCGACGGATTGCATCCCGCCCTATCCGCGTGCCGGCAGCCGCAGGCGATCGCCCGCCTCGCCGCTCGGCCTGCGGAGCCACGCCTGCACCCTGGCCTCGATCTCCTCATCAGAGGCCAGGGGGTTCTCGCGCCGCATGCGCTGCCGGTACATCCGCACCCCGGCGTCGCACATGTCGAAGACCACCCGGAACTTCTCAACATCAGCAACGGCCATGACTCAATTTTAGGCGGCGTCGAGCCATCGGGCCGCCGTGGGCAAGTGGATGGTGCGGAAGTTCGCGAAAACGGATGGGCGTAGGGCCGGTTCTGGTGGTTGGCTCGGCTGGTGATCACCGACGTGGCCCTCGGCCGCATCCTGCGCCAGAGGTGGGGCCTTCCGGAGGAAACTCAGGTTGCCCGTCATGACGGCGGCATGGGGTCGCGGACGTGGATAGTAGACTGCGCCGGGCGGCGCTGGGTGGCCAAGGCCGTAGCCCCTCACCTGGCCGACCAGTTCGCGAAGGGGCTCCAGGTGGCCAGCCTGCTTGAGCGCGCGGCCATCCAGTCCGGCGCGCCCTCGCCCACAGACTCCGGTTCCTTCACTGCTGACACCCGCGACGGCTGCCGGATCGCGCTGCTGACCTGGGTACCGGGCATCCCGCTCACCGGTACCGGCGAGCGGCAGCAGCGGCTGATGGGCGCGACACTGGCTCGGGTCCACACGGCGCTGCAGGGCCGCTCCGTCACGGGGGCTCAGCGTTTCCACTGGGTGACCCCGGCGGCATCTCACCTGGGCTTGCGCTCGTGGCTGCGACCCGCTGTCGCCGCGGCTGTCGATGCCCTCACGGATTCCGAACGTCGCCCGCCAGTGCGGCCTTCGGGACTGCTGCACGCCGATCCCGCCCCCGGGGCCTTCCGCTACGATCCGGCCAGAGACCGCTGCGGGGTCATCGACTGGGGTTCCGCCGTGTTCGGCCCGCTGCTGTATGACGTGGCCTCCGGCGTCATGTACCTAGGCGGCACCGGTAACGCAGGCCCGATGCTCGACGCTTACTGCGCTGCGGGGCCACTCACCGCCGCAGAGATTGCCGACGGCCTGCCGGTCATGCTCCGCTTCCGCTGGGCAGTCCAGGCTGACTACTTCGCAAGGCGTATCGCCGACAACGACCTCACCGGCATCTTCGGGCCAGCAGAGAATGAGAAGGGACTGGAGGACGCCCGGCGAGCCCTTCTCGCCAGCATCGTCTGAAGACGCGCTTACGACCGAAAACCCGTCACCGGACTTCCCGGCTAGTCTGTGCTTAACGGAAGCATCCGCCGAGCTAGTAGTCGTAGATCCGGCTGGTAGTCGTAGACCGTGCTTGATAGCGGTCAGCGACCTCGCCAAGGTGCTCTGCGGCGCTGACCGCGTCAGGAAGCTGGTGGAGAGGGTCGGAGCGAACCTTCCTGAGTCGTCGTTGATGAGCCGCTCGGCGTTTGACTACCGGCCTAGTTCGGCTATGAGCTTGTCGAGGTCTGCCGCGACGTCTTGCTCCCGGTTGAATCCGCGTGCGTGGATAAGTCGGACGGCCTCGCGGGCCACGTCAAGGTCCTCGGTGGACGCTGCCGGAATCAGTGAGCCAAGGTCGGTGAGGTCCTGGTTGCGACCGGCAAGCGTCTTCAGCGCGATCAGGTGGCCAGTGGTGGCGACTGGAGCGGAAAGCTGGGGCAGTACCTCAAGCCGGATTGCGCTCGTGACGACCTCGTTCTCGATTCCGGAACTCGCAAACAGGAGGTCCACGATCACGTCAGAGCCGCTGCGCTCCAGCCGGACGCCGGAGAGGCGCTCCACGTACTCCTGCTCAAGAACCTCGACAGGCTGGTAGCCGCGTCCGCGCAGCTGGTGCACCACGTCTTTGGCCTCGGAGTCATTCGCCACGGCGATGGCGAAGTCGAGGTCCTTAGTGAATCGGGGAACCGAACGGACCGATACGGCAAGGCCGCCGATGAGCGCCCATCGGACCCTCAGGGCATCGAGGTCGGCAACGGCCCTGCGGAGCGCCGACTCAACCGGCGAAGCCATGACGTTCCCTCGACGGCAGGCGCAGCCTCGTGTCAGGCGGAGGCGCGACCAGCCAAGCCCGGACGAGGTCATCGATATCTGCGCGGCTGGCGTACGGGTGCTCGCGGTGCATCCGTTGCCGGTACAACTGGACGCCGAGTTCGTGCATTTCTAGCGCGGAACGCATGCGCTCGGCTTCGGGAGTCCAGTCAAGGGCATGGGGCTCTGCTGTTGCGCGCAGTCCAGCGAGTCGCGCGAACAAAGTCCAGAATCCGCCCGTCCCACTCATACTTCCATGATACCTGCGGTCGATGAACTCGGCCTTGACGTGGGTAAAGACAGGGAGCGCCGAACGACGTCTGGATCGGCGACTAGCCAGCTGTAGCTGAACTGGGCCGAGCAGCACAACGTCGACGTCTACGCGAGCGTTCGCCGCCGAATCCAGCCTCGGTGCGCGTACTCGCGAAGATCGGGGCGCCCGGGCGGCCGCGGAGACACTCGGCGTCAGCTGAGGCAGCCTGCCTGTGGTAACCACGTGATCATGAAGCAGACGGCCGGGCCGGGCGGGCGGCTGAGGCGCCGTCAGCCCGCGGTCAGCGTGTAGTGCACCTCGAGGCGGTCGGGGGAGCGGCTGGCGGTGATGGCGACGCTGTCGCCGGCCAGGACCGCGTGGTCGTCCAGCACCGGGGTGCCGTCGGCGGTGAAGCTCAGCCGGTGACTGAGCAGCGCGGGGCGGCCGGCCGGGCGGCCGAGGTCACGGGCGTCGGGCTCGCTGAGCGTGACCGGCGTGATGGTCTCGTCGGCGCTCGCCACCGTCAGCCCGAGCTCGGCCAGCAAGGTGTAAAGACCCCGCCCGGCCGGCTCGCCCAGCTCGTCGGGCCGCAGCCCGCCGACCAGGGCGGCCGGGAGGTAGGACGTCGCCGCGATGACGGGCCGGCCGTCGACCAGCTGCACGCGTCGCAGCGCCAGCACCTCGGCCGGATCGCCGAGCCGGGCGGCGACCTGCTCCGGCGGGACGATCGTCCGCGCGGCGAGCAGGCGCGTGCTGATCTGCGCGCCCTGGGCCGCCAGGTCGGTGCCGAAGCTGCGCAGGTGGCCGAGGTCGTAGGCGTAGCGCGCCGCCACGTAGGTGCCGCTGCCGTGCCGGGCGTCGATGAGCCCGTCATCGGCTAGCAGCTGCAGAGCCTGGCGCAGCGTCATGATGCTCACGCCGAACTCGTCGGCCAGCTCACGCTGCGCGGGCAGCGCGGTGCCGGCCGGCCAGCGGCCGCTGCTGATGCGGTCCCGCAGCTCGGCGTAGATGCGCAGGTACTTGGGCTGGCGCTGCGTCACCACGCCGGCCTGGCCGCGCGTCCCGGTGGTCACTGGCCGCCTGCGCCGACGGTGGCGTCGATGGCGGCCCGTACCCCGGCGACCGCGCGGCCGATCTCCGCGGCGGTGGCGCCGTCCAGGACGCGGCGCATGAGAGCGGAGGCGACGATCACGCCGTCCGCGCTGCGCGCCGCGGCGGCCGCCCGGCCGGGCGTGTCGATGCCGAAGCCGATGAGCACCGGCCGCGAGCTGCAGCGCCGGGCCTGATCGGCCACCGCCCACCGGCCGCTGTGGTCGCTGCTCCAGGTCGTCCCGGTGGTGGCCATGACGCTCATGACGTACAGGAATCCCCGGCTGCGGCTGGCGATCAGCCGGAGCTGGCCTGGCGGGGTGGCGGGGGAGACCATCAGCGTGGCGTCCAGCCCGGCGGCGCTGGCGGCGGCCAGGTAGTCGTCGGCCTCGCCGACCGGGAGGTCGGGAATGATCGTGCCGCTGATGCCCGCGTCAGCCAGGTCGCGGCAGTACCGGCTGAATCCGCGGCTCCAGGCGTGGTTGGCGTAGGCCATGGCGATCAGCGGAACGCCGCGCGCCGCGGCCGGCGCCAGCCCGGCGAGGATCCTGGCCGTGGTCGCGCCGCGGCCGATCGCGGTGGCGGACGCCTGCTGGATGACCGGCCCGTCGAGCATCGGGTCGGAAAAAGGCACCCCGATCTCCACCGCGTCAGCGCCCGCGTCGGCCATCGCGGCCACCAGGTCGGTCCAGTCGGCGCGGATCCCGCCGGTGACGTAGGTGACGAGGCTGGGCCGCCCGGCGTCCCGGGCCCTGCTCAGCACGGTCTCAACGGCGGCCATGGAGGAGCTCCCTCAGCTGGGCGGCGTCCTTGTCGCCGCGGCCGGACAGGGTGACCAGGACCGATGCCCCGGCGGCTAGCTCCCCGGCCCGGGCCGCGCGAGCCACCCAGGCCACCGCGTGGGCGGACTCCAAGGCGGCCAGGATGCCCTCGGTGGCGGCGCACATCTCGACGGCCGCGACTGCCTCGGCGTCGGTCACGGTGTGATACTCCGCGCGCCCGGTCTCGGCCAGGTAGGCGTGCTCGGGTCCGACGCCCGGGTAGTCCAGGCCCGCCGAGACGGACTGCGCCTCGGTGATCTGGCCGTCGGCGTCCTGCAGGAACGCGGACGCGTAGCCGTGCAGCACGCCGCGCCGGCCCCCGGCCAGCGCGGCCCCGCCCGCGGGCTCCACGCCGACCAGCCGGGCGGTCGTGCCGGCGAACCCCGCGAAGGTGCCTGCCGCGTTCGAGCCGCCGCCCACGCAGGCGACCACCACGTCGGGCACCCCGGCCGGCAGCAGCCCGGCGCACTGCGCGCGGGCCTCAGTCCCGATGACGGACTGGAATTCCCGCACCATCCACGGGTACGGGTGCGGGCCCAGCACCGAGCCGATGCAGTAGTGCGCGCAGTCCACGGCGGTGACCCAGTTCCGCAGGGCCTCGTTGGTCGCGTCCTTGAGCGTGCGCGAGCCCGCGGTGACCGGCACCACGGTGGCGCCCAGCAGCTCCATCCGGAAGACGTTGAGCTCCTGCCGGCCGATGTCCCTGGCGCCCATGTAGACCGTGCAGCTCAGGCCCAGATGCGCGGCGATCGTGGCCGCGGCCACCCCATGCTGCCCGGCGCCGGTCTCGGCGATCAGCGCGGTCTTGCCCATCCGGCGCGCCAGCAGGCCCTGACCGGCCACATTGTTGATCTTGTGGCTGCCGGTGTGGGCCAGGTCCTCGCGCTTGAGCAGCACCCGGACCCCCAGCTCGGCGGACAGCCGGGCCGCCTCGGTGACCGGCGTCGGCCGGCCGACGTAGTCGCGCAGCATGCCGGCCAGCTCGGCCCGGAAGCCGGCGTCGGCCCGGGCGCAACGGAACGCCGCCTCGAGCTGCTCGCAGGCCGGGACCAGCGCCTCGGGCACGAACCGCCCGCCGAACGACCCGAACCTGCCCCGCGGCCCCGGATCGGTCATCGTCGTGGGCTGAGCCGCCGTCGCCCGCGGCCCCGGATCAGTCATCGTCATGGTTGAGCCACCGCCACCACCGCCACGCCGTCCTTTCGCCGCCTCGCCGTGCTCACCGTTATCGCTAGGGTCTCTTCTAGAACTCTAGAAGAGTAGCACAGGATCGCCCCGATTCCGGGTCCTCCTGTGGAGGGACCCTAGTCCAAATGGATTATTTGTTCGAAATTTCCAGCACTGAGGCATCTGCCCTGCCATGCTGCCCGACGGAAGTGAGTCAGGCCTGGTGAGAGGCGCAGGTAGCCGAGTAGCCGGGCGCGGATCGGCGTAAGGCAGGTATGTGGGGTCAATCTCCGCACATGGCAGGAAGCGAAAGATCAGGAAGCGGGGACGGCACACGGCGCCCTCACAGGTACAGAAAGTAGCCCGCCGCGCAGGCCTGGCCGCCCCGGCCGTCGCGGTCGCGGGAGCGCTGGCGGCCACGCCGCAGGTGCGCCATCTGGTGTCACCCGCCCCGGCGGCCGTAGCGGGACACCTGTCCGCCGCCCGGATCGGCCACAGCGGCCATGCTGTGAGCGCGGCCATCGGCCAGGCCAGCTCGGCCCGGCAGGAGGCCTACTTCGCCCAGCAGGCCAAGGCGGCCAGCGGCCACGCCCCCGCCGCGCCGGCCAAGAAGAAGCGGGTCGCCCACGTCACCGCGAGTGCCAAGGCCGCCCCCGCCGCCCCCGCCGCCCCGGCCGCCCCGGCCAGCCCGCAGCCCGCCGCGTCCAGCGCGCCGGCCGCCGCGGCCGCGCCCGCTTCCGGCGGGCAGGGCACCCCCAACTGCACGGGGTCAGGCGGCATGCTGCCCGAGAACTACGGGGCGATCGTCGACTTCCTGGTCGGGCACGGGTACAGCGACAACGCCGCGGCGGGCATCGCCGGCAACATGTACCAGGAGTCCGGCGGCAACCCGGAGTCCGCGGGCAGCGGGGGCGGCGGGCTGATCGGCTGGACGCCGCTGCCGGGCGGGTTCGTGACCGGCAACCCGTCGGCTGACCTGCAAACGCAGCTGGCGGCGGTGCTCACCTTCAACCAGCAGTGGGCTCAGTACCTGCCGGCGCTGAACGCGGCGGCAAGCCCGGCCGCGGCGGCCGACATCTACGTGACCGACTTCGAGCGCGCCGGCATTCCCGCCGCGAGCAACCGGGAGGCGTCCGCCATCGCGGTGGCGGCGGCCTGTCACATCTGAGGCGGCACCGGCGGCCGTCCGGATGCGGCCGTGCGGATGCGACTGGCCGGATCCGACTGTGCGGATCCGGCCGCGGCGGCCCGGCACCGGCGGGCGGTTACTGCCGGGCCGCTTCGATGGCCGACCGGGCCTGCGCCTCGGTGAGGACCCGGGCGATGCCGACCGTGGTCCAGTCCGAGCTGGTCTCGAGCTCGTCGCGCAGCATGGCGGCCTGGTACTCGATGGACACCGGGCCGATGGCCACGAGTCCGGACTCGTTCTTCATGATCAGCACGTAGTTCATCGCGGATCTCTTCTCCCGGTCGGGCCCGCGACTGGCCTGCTGCGTCGACGCGGGGGCGCAGTGAGTCTAGGAGCAGCCGGGCGGGCGCACCGCACTTCGGGCATGACGGGCGGGGAAGCCCGTGAACGCAGCGCTCCCGGTACAGGCCCTGGAGCCGCCCCACTTGGCCGTTAACCATGCGGCGGGCATCATGATCGAGGAGGGGGCAGCGACCGCCGCGCCGCACCTGCTGATGGAGAGACCGATGAGCGTGCCCGGGGAGGAGCTAGGCCGGCTCCTGCGCCGGGGCTTCTGGCTGGAGGGCACGAGCATGGCCTGGACCATGCTCGTGGCCGCTGTCGCCATGACGGCGGGGGCCGTAGCCTCCTCCATCGCCCTGATCGGCGTGGGCCTGGAATCATTGATCGAGTTGGTCGCCGCCGCTATCGTCGTCTGGCAGCTAGCCGGCGTCGGTGGTGAAGATCGCGAGACCCGAGCTATGCGCCTCATCGGCGCGACGTTCCTGGCCAGCGCCGCTTACCTCTTAGTCGAGAGCATCCGCGAACTGGCCGCCGGTACCCATTCCGCGCACTCCGGGCCCGGCCTGGCGGTGGCTGTCGCCGCCTTGCTGGTCATGCCGGTGCTTGCCCTTGGCAAACGGAGCACCGGGCGGGCGCTGGGCAGCCGTACGCTGATCACCGACGCCGCCGAGACCGCCCTGGCTGGCCTCGCCGCAGGCGTCGCTCTCCTTGGTCAGGGCCTGGATACCTGGCTGGGCTGGTGGTGGGCCGTTCCAGCCGCGGGCATTTTCATCGCCGTGCTCGCGGCCATGGAGGGCATCGCAAGCTGGCGACACCGGCACTAAGCGCCCGCGCAGGGCTTGTCGCCACGGCTCCTGCCTGCGCCGCTACCGGACTGAGCCTAGGTCAGGGTTGGCCTGCCACTCCATCTGGATCCTGGCGGGCAGCGTGGCGGCCCGGTACTGGGCTAGGCGTTGCCTGGCCCGGGCGATCATGGTCTCAGCGCGGTCCTCGACGTTCCTGGTGTTCTGCTGAGGCGGTACTCGACGACCTCGACTCGGCCCGGCTTGACCGGAACCACCAGGCTGCTCACACTCAGGTTAAGGTCCGCACGACGGCCGACTCCGAGAAAGAACGCTGAGGGTAAGCACCTCTGAGACCGAGAAGGACTCCAACCGCCCATGGAAAGCTTGCTCTTTCGCAAGAGGGTCGCGGCGATCGCTTCCATCGTTCTGACCACAGGGGCCTGGCTAACTATCGCCAGCTCTCCGAGCGCGCTCGCCGCCGCTGCGAGCCCGTCTGCGCTTGGCTGCCCCCCGGGTAGTGATTACATAAGCCTGCACGGCTATCAGATACGGTCGAAGGTTCTGGATATCACCAACCCTGCGCCTGGGTTGCAGCACGGGAGGCTCGCGTGCGGCGAGCATGCGTACCGGCTGGAGCGCACCAAGAGTGGCAGTACGTGGCAAGAATGGCACAACTACTGACAGCTAAAGCCGGTCCCAGGTCCGTGGCGTCCTGACGGCCGCCCGACGTCAAGGACTGACCGTCGACGAGCCGCCGGAACCGGGCTAATGCCTCCCACCCCGTAGACAGGACCTGGCGACGTCGGCACTCTCGGGTGACGCGGAGGCAAACTCTCCGCTGTCTCGTTAACGATCGTCTTCGAAAATTACTGTCGGCTGCGAGCGGTGAAGGGCTCGATGGTGGTGCGGAGGCCAATCTCCAGCCGGTGCAGCTGGAGGACGAGCTGGCCGCCGACCAGCAGCTGCTCGTACTCGGGGCCGCCATGCCCGCTGGCGGCACCGAGCACCTGCTGGTACCAGCGGCTAGCCTGCTCGACGTCCGCGACGGCGATCACGGGCTGCGGGCGCACGGCGTGGGCACTCTCGTCGGTCATGGGGCCCACGCCAGCCGGCCCGCTGGCCGCGCCGCCGCGGGCCAGCCGAAATCGGGAACGATTGGGGTAAACGGCCCCGACCGGGCATCATGGTGGCTGTCCCCGACGATCGGAGTGCTGTGCGGCCAGCAACCGTCGTCCTGGCGGCCGCCGGGTTGCTCACGGCTGTTATCGCCGCGTCAGAGGTGTGGCACCGGCAGGCGTCCCGATCCGGCCCTGGCGTTCCGGCGGCGCGCGGATCACGGGTCATCGTCGTGCTCGGCTATCCGTCCCGGCGCAGCGGGCGCCTGCATCCGATGCAGAAGTGGCGGACGGAGATGGCCGTCCGGTCGCTGCCGGCGGCCGCGGACCACCCGGATCACGCGGACCACGTCCTGCTGTTCACGGGCGGCCGGTCCCGCGGCGCGGCCGTGACAGAGGCCGAGGCCATGGCGGCCCACGCCCGCAGCCTGGGCGTTCCCGCCGACCGGATCCTGCTGGAGACCGAGGCGACCAGCACCCGGGAGAACCTGAGCCTGTCGCTGCCGCTGGCCGACAGCTTCGACACCATCGTGATCGTGTCCGACTCGCTGCACGTGGCCCGGGCCCGGCGCTACGCCGCGGCGCAGCGGCCGGACCTGGCCGATCGGCTGGCCTTCGCCGATGACTACCGCTTCCTGGAGCGGTGGTGGCTCAAAGTGCCCGTCGCCGCCTACGAGCTCGGCGCCCTGCTGCGTGACCGGCGGCTTCGCCCCGAGCCGCTCGGCGAGGGAAGATGGGATGATGGGTTCCACGCCAGGCAGTCCCGGGTCGGTCCGGCCGCGGGAGTGGCTGGCCCTGCCCGGCGGCGGTATCCGGCCCGTCGTCTCAGTTCCGGCTGATAACGGCATCGTGGAGCTGCTCACGCCCGCCGCGTGGCTGGCTCGCCTGGCGCCGGCCTGCCGGTGCGGCAGGCCGTGCCTGGGTTCCGGCCGGACCTGCGGCAGCCCGGAATGCATTGCCCGGCTGACCGAATCTGGCTAGCCGTCCCCATCCACGGGCCACGGCCGGGAGTTAGCGCAGGTCAGTCGGGCGCGCTCGGCCCTGAGGCGGGCCGCAGCACCCTGATAGACGCCAGCGCCTTGCTCAGCCCGTCAATCCAGCGCATGCGCCAACCCTGCCAGTTTCTAGCTAGCGGCGTCGGGCAGGGCGAGCCATTCTGGCCAGGAGTCCGGCGGCTGCGACGATAGCTAGCCGAAGGACCAGTGCCCGGCCGGGCGTGAGGAACGGAGGCGGACGTGGCGGACGTGGTGGTCACGGGCGGGGCCGGCTTTCTGGGCGCGCGCCTGGCCCGCGGGCTCCTGGCGGCGGGCGCGCTGGAGGTGGCGGGCGCCGGGATGGTCCCGCTGTCCCGGCTGACGCTCATCGACCAGGCGCCGGCGCCCCCGGATCTCGCCGCCGACCAGCGGGTGACCGAGGTCCGCAGCGACCTGGTCGAGCTGCTGGGCACCGCCGGGACGGCCGGGCGGGACGCGCTGGCCGGGGCGGACGTGGTCTTCCATCTCGCGGCGGCGGTCAGCGCGGAATGCGAGGCAGACTTCGATCTGGGCCTGCGGGCGAACCTGGGCGCCACCCAGGCGCTGCTCGCGGTGTGCCGCGCCCTCGGGACAAATCCGGTCGTGGTGTTCGCCAGTTCCGTCGCCGTGTTCGGGGCATCTGGCGAGCACCCGCTCCCGGCGGTGGTGGACGATCACACCCTGCCCAATCCGCAGTCCAGCTACGGGACGCAGAAGGTCATCGGCGAGCAGCTGCTCGCCGATTACACCCGCAAGGGATTCCTGCGCGGGCGAGCCGTCCGCCTGATGACCGTCAGCGTCCGGCCCGGCCGGCCCAACGCGGCGGCGTCGGGATTCCTGTCGGGCATCATCCGGGAGCCGCTCGCCGGCCTGCGCGCGACCTGCCCGGTCAGCCCGCAAACCGAGGTAGCGCTGGCCTCGCCCGCGCGGGCTATCGCCGGGCTGCTGCGTGCTGCCGCGGCGGCACAGGATGCCTGGGGCGGCCGCACCGCGGTCAACCTTCCCGCGCTGACCGTCAGCGTGGCGGACATGATCACCGCCCTGGAGCGGGTCGCCGGGCCCGGCGCCAGCGCGCTGATCGACTGGGTGCCCGACCCGGCGGTAGCCCGGATCGTGACGGGCTGGCCGGCCCGGTTCCGCGCCGACCGGGCGGCCCGGCTGGGCCTGAGTCCCGACCCGGACTTCGACTCGGTCATCCGGCTGCACCTGGCCGAGACCGCCACCGCGCCCGGCACGCCGCTCGCCCCGGCCACTGAGCCGCGCCAGCAATAATGACGTGGTGCCGCGACTTGTCGATCCCGCCATCCGGCCAGGCAGCCTCGCGCGACTGCGCCAGCCGGTCGTGGATCTGGGCGACTTCCTGCTGCGCCCCTGGGAGGCACCGGACGCTCCCGCCGTGGCGGCGGCCTACTCCGATCCCGGCATCCAGCGCTGGCACGCACGGTCGATGACCGAGGCGGAGGCCCTGGCCTGGATCGGTTCCTGGGCGGGCCGGTGGAGCCAAGAGACCGGCGGCAGCTGGGCGGTGGCCGGCGAGGCAGGCCTGCTGGGCCAGATCAGCCTGCGCCAGCTGAACCTGCAGGACGGCGCCGGCGAGGTGTCCTACTGGGTGGTCCCCGCGGCGCGGGGCCGCCGGGTGGCCACGCGGGCTCTGGGCGCGCTGAGCGGGTGGGCCTTCCGTCAGCTCGGCCTGCACCGGATGGAGCTGAGCCATTCGACGCTGAACGCGGCCTCGTGCCGGGTCGCGGAACACGCCGGTTACCGGCTCGAGGGCATCAGGCGCGGCGGGGCGCTGCACGCCGACGGCTGGCACGACATGCACCTGCACGCCCGCCTGGCCGAGGACCGGACCGACGCCTAGCGCGTCGTCAGCGACCCCGCCCGGCCAGGGCCAGGGAGGCGAGGGCAGGATGTCGGCCGTGCGATGCCTGCTGGCTGCCATCTGCTGCGCGAAGGGCGACATCCCGGGAAACCTGGCGTCCCATCTCCGGCTGCTGGCCGATGCCGCAGCCGGCGGCTGCCAGCTCGCGGTGTTCCCGGAGATGTCCCTGACCGGATCGGCCGATCCGGCCGTCAGCCCCGAGCGGCTGATCACGCTGGACCATCCCGCCGTGACCAGGCTGGCCGAGGCGTCGGCCGAGTCCGGCGTCGCCGCGTGCTTCGGCGTCGCCGAGCGGGGACCCGGCGGTGCGCCGTACATCACGCAGGTAGTCGCCGCCGCCGGCCGGGTGTCCGGCGTGCAGCGCAAGCGGCACCTCGGCGAGGGAGAGGAGGCCTATAACGCAGCGACCGAGTCGATGATCTTCCAGGAGGCCGGGACCAGGTTCGGGGTGGCCATCTGCGCCGAGGCCGGGTTCGATGCGCCGTTCGACGCGGCAGCGGCGGCCGGTGCGCGCCTGGTCCTGTTCCCGTCCGCTCCCGGACTGTACGGACGGCGCACCGACGATGCCTCCTGGCGTCGGGGATTCTCCTGGTGGGAGACCAGCAGCCTGGGCGACGCGCGCCGGCACGCGCAGCGGCTCGGCTTGTGGATCGCCCTCGCGGGCCAGGCCGGCTCCACCGTCGATGAGGACTTCCCCGGTCTGGCCGCGCTGGTCGGCCCGGACGGCAGCGTGGCCGCCCGGCTTCCCGACTGGCGTCCGGGCGTGCTCACGGCCGACGTTCCCTGCTGACCTGGGCCGCCGTCCTGGCCGGGCTGCCCGGTTCTTCCCTGGAACGCCACTTCTCCCACAGCCGTTAACCTGCGCGCAACAAAACCGTTATGTGCGGCCCGGTCCGGCGTCTCCTGGGCAAGGCAGATTTCTGCACGTGGAGGAACGGAGGATCCGGTGACACAGAAAATGGCGGCAGCGGTTACCCGGCCGGCACCGACTGTGCGGGCCGCTGGCGGGTCGTGCCCAGCATGGTGTTCTGAGCAGGACGAGCACGCCAGGGGCGCCAGCCATGTGCACCGCAGTGCCGGCTGCCGGGTCCCGGTGACCCGGCACTGGTGGTGCCTGGACATGCGCGATCTCGGCGCTGACCTGCGGTGCGCCACGAGCGGCGGGATCACCGCCTTCCTCACGATGACCGACGATGACGGCGTGACCGAGGTTGTCCTCGAGCATGGTGACATGGAATTGCCGCACGTCAGCCCGCAGGCCGCTGAGGAGCTCGCCGGGCATCTCCTGCAGCTTGCGCATACAGCCCGCCAGGGCTCACCGGCGACCCGGTCACGCTGACTCTCGGCTGAGGTGACGGGCGGCGAGCAACACTCCCGTGATGTAGCAGGCAAGCGCGAGTGCCCACAATCCCGCCATGATCATCGAGCTGAAGGCATGCCCGTAGTTCAGGAAGCTGACGCCGTTGAACGCGGCGCCCAGGATGGCCAGCGCACCGAGTACTGAGGTTGCGGTCGCGAGCCGGCTGTTCTGCCGCCGGGTTAGCACGAGGCCGGCGATTGCCGCTAGCACCAGCGCCAGGCCGAAGGCCGCGTGGGCGGCGGCCCAGGCCGGGCCGTGCGGGATTACCCAGGCGACCCCGGATACCGCGCCGGTGAAATAGTTCGGGGCGCCGGCGCCCGGATGCTGGCCGGGCAGGGTGACGTACAAGTTCACGACCATGCCGAGCAGGTACTGGACGAGCAGCAGCATGCAGGCCGCGAAGTTGACCACGAGTAGCCTGGCGGCCGGGCTCGGCCGGCTGGGCTGCGGGTCAAACGCCGGTGCCCGCTGAGTCATCTTCCATCTCCATCCGCCTCTCGGCCGGCCCGGCCGCCAGGTGCCGCTCGAATTCGTCATGCCATCGCAGCTCCGCCTCTAGCCGCAGCTCGCCACGCCGGAACGCAGCCGCCGCGAGCGGCGGCAAGACCCCCTGCCCGGTCAGCCGGTCGCGCTCAGCGGCCATGGCCTCCAATTGCCCTGCGACCCGGCGGCGCCGGGCCGTCAGTCGCTCGCCCAGTGCCGCCACGTCCGCTCCGGTCGCGAATAGCAGCACGACCGATAGGGGATCGGCAGACCCGAAGACCACGTCGAGGGCTGCATCCCGCTGGATGACTAGCTCAAGGCGCCCCTCGTCGGTAATCTCATACACCATCCGGGCAGGACGCCGGCCCACCTGCTCCGCGCGGATAGCACGGACCAGCCCTTCACCATCGAGCCTGCGCAACTCCCCGTAAAGCGCCCCGCCGGTGATCCCGCCCCACACCTCGGCGTTGGTCAGCTCGCCGATCCGGCGGATCTGATGGCCATGCATGGGCCCGCGCTCCATCAGCAGGCCGAGAATCATCAGGCGACTCAAGTTCATCGCAAACTAGTCTGAACATACCAGTCTGGTCCTGTCAAGAGCTGCGTGCCTGGCCTGGCTTCTACGACTGACCCGCGTGGACCAGGTAGTCCGCGAGCGCGGCTGGCTGCGACAGGGCGATGAGGTGACCGCCGGGCAGGAGGTCCGCGGTGATGCCGAGCCGCTTCCGGGCCAGCTCCTGCTGGAATCCGGCGGGGAAGAAGCGATCGTCTGTCCCGGCCACAGCGCGGATGGGCACCGGCGGCCACGCCTCGAAGTCGCAGGCCGACGCGAAAACCACGTCAGCCTCGGGGCGCGCGAGCGTCCCGAGGGCGGCAGCGATCTCGGGGGCGATGTCGTGCAGGAAGTAGACGGCCGGGTCAAACTGAGCCGGGTAGCCGCCCCGCTGCGCCGCGGCCCCGCGGGCCCGGTCCGATCCGGTGTTTTCCCACCAGGCTCCGGGCGTCTCGCCGGGGGAGGGGATCATCGCGTTCACGAAGACGAGGGCGCGGACCGGGACCGCCGCGGCGACGAGCGGCGCGGTGAACCCGCCGAGCGACTGGGCGACCAGTACCACGTCCGTGCGGTCGCCGATCACGCTGATCACCTGCTGGGCGTACTCCGGCAGGCCGGCGGTCTCGTCGTCACCGGGCAGGTCGACGGCAATGGCCTCGTGCCCGGCCGCCCGCAGCAGCGGCACGACCTGGTGCCAGTACCAGGCGGCACCGCCGGCGCCGGGGATCAGCACGTACGTGCTCATGACGGGTTGCCTCCCTACTTGGCGGTGAACCCGGCGTCGACCGGGAGGGCCACGGCGGTGACGTAGCGGGCCTCGTCGCTGACCAGCCAGGCGATCGCGTTGCTGACGTCGATGGCCTCGATGAGCTGGACGTCCAGCAGGTTCCCCACGTCGGCTCCGCTGGCGGCGGGAGCATTGGCGAAGAGCCTGGCCACCGCCTCGTTGACCACCATCGGGGTATTCGCGCCGGCCGGGTGCACGGAGTTGACTCGGATGTTGTGCGGGGCCAGCCAGTGCGCCCAGGTCCGCCCCAGGCCGACGATGGCGTGCTTGCTGGCGCAGTAGCCGTCTGACCCGCCGCTGCCGTCGCCGCCGCGGCCGACCAGGCCGAGCGTGGACCCGGTGAGGACGATCGCTCCGCCCGTGCCCTGCTCGATCATGACGGGGGCAGCGGCCTGGACGGTGTTCCAGACCCCGAACAGGTTGACCTCGACCTGGTCGCGGAAGGCCTGTTCCTGGCTGGCGTCCGGGGACATCAGCCCGATGCCCGCGTTGGCCACCACGATGTCGAGCGAGCCCAGGGCCGCCACGCCGGCGGCC
>Ga0208357_1000467_pt1 | contig 33055 bp, 28 predicted proteins | sample NGESurdeep092012_6_FD_184487 | JGI IMG/M metagenome (GOLD analysis project Ga0208357, IMG submission 184487) | Arctic peat soil microbial communities from Barrow, Alaska - NGEE Surface sample F52-2 deep-092012 (SPAdes) | ecosystem: Environmental > Terrestrial > Soil > Wetlands > Peat ...
GGTGAATTGGTAGTGTAGAGACTCCAATTCTACCTGATGGGGACGCCTTTTTCGCGTATGCTCGGCCCTTCAAACCAGCACCGTGACGGTGGATCCAGGCTAAGTAACGAAGCGACACGTGACCACGCACGTCGACGACGTCTTTGCGGATGCGCCAGTGCGGATCGTTGATGAGGGTGTTGGGCTTGGCTTTGGTGCGCGCGTTGTAAGCGACGGCTGGCGTTCGTCGGTTGAGGGCGCGGTGCGGTCGCACGTCGTTGTAGTAGCGAACGACGTCTTCAAGAATGAGTTGCAGCTCACCTAGTGTCTTCGCCGGTCGTTTGGCGAGGAACCCCTTCAACGTGCGATGCCAACGCTCGACCTTGCCGCAGGTCTGGGGATGGTAGGGACGCGAATGTTTGTAGAGGACGCCTTCGGTGATGAGGTGGCTCTCGAAGCCGGTGCGACCGCCTCGTGCACCGGCGTTGTAGATCGCACCGTTGTCGGTCAACACGCTCGCCGGCGTGCCGTAAAGGGCGCAGGTGTGGGCAAAGAGCCGTCGGACGTTGTCCATTGACGTGGTGGGAAAGGTCCGTATCGAGAGCACCAGGCGCGAGTGGTCGTCGATGAACGTGACGATCTCGACCGGCGTGGTGTCGTCTAAGTGCCAGTGTGTCATGTCGGACTGCCAACACTCGTTGGGCAGATCGGCTTCGAAGCGAATGTAGGAGGACTTCGGTCGCTTCTTCGGCGCTGGCGTGACGAAGCCGCGTCTCGTCAGGATCCGTTGGATGGTGGAGATCGAAGGAGCGACGAGACCTTCACGCTCTAAGTGCGTGTGAATCGTGTCGGCGCCGGCGTCGGTGCCGAGATCGTGCAGCTCCTTGCGCAGTTCGATGATCCGGTCCTCGACGTGCGGAGCCGTCGCCCTCGGGTTCCCGAGCGGTCGCTTGGAACGCGGCTCGAAGGCCGACGGCCCTTCGGCGCGGTAGCGCTTCACCAGGGTCGAGACCCAGGCCGGCGAGACGCCGTATTTCTTGGCCGTGGCCCGCACCCCTAAACCCTGGGACACCACCGACGTCACGATTATCTGGTTCTTGACCACGACTCACCTCCAAGAGGGAGTGTTCACTATGTCGCGACAGATGCGTGGCGGATTCAAGGGGTCACAGCAACACTTGGTGAGCCAGCATTGATTTGCTGAAGTATCCAGGAGGTTCCAATTGACCGCCCATATGACCACTGAGCAACGTCAACTCGCACGACGGCTCCGCCTGGCAGGAAAGAGTTTGCGTCAAATCGCTCGCGAGATTGGCGTGAGTGTGGGCGGCGTGCACGTGATGTTGCGTGGCCAACAACGAGAAGCGCGTCCCGATCTATGGACGCCCGCGCCCGGACGACTGACCATGGCCGAACGAGAAGAGATCAGGCTTGGGTTGAGTCGCGGCGAGTCCCTTCGAACCATCGCCAGTCGGCTTGGTCGAGCACCTTCGACCGTCAGTCGCGAAGTCGCTGCCAATGGTGGGCGTGAGAACTATCGAATATGGCCCGCCCACCAGCGAGTTCGAGCCTGCAGCCGTCGCCCCAAGCCAGCCAAGCTCGATGATCCGACGCTCTGTGAGAAGGTGACTGAATGGCTCGAGGCGCTCTGGTCACCTGATGAAATATCGCAACGACTGCGTCGGGAGTTCCCCGATGATCCGACGATGAGGATCAGCCACGAGGCAATCTACCAGTCGCTTTACGTGCAGGGTCGCGGCGAGTTGCGAAGAGAGTTGACTCGTTGCCTGCGCTCGGGACGAGCAAAGAGAAGGACCCAGGGCGAGCGATTTGAAACCGGTCGAATCCCCAACATGGTCTTGATCTCAGAGCGTCCCGCCGAAGTCGCCGATCGGGCCGTGCCGGGGCACTGGGAGGGTGACCTCATCGTTGGTGCCGGTCACAGGAGTGCCGTGGGCACGTTGGTCGAACGCTCCACCAGGTTCGTGCTCTTGTTGCACCTTCCCGACGATCACACTGCGCCAGCCGTGGCAGAAGCGATGCGCCGAGCCATCAGCACCTTGGCCAACGAGCTCACCAAGAGCGTGACCTGGGATCAGGGACGCGAAATGGCTCGCCACACTGACTTCACCATTGCCACCGGCGTTCCCGTGTTCTTCTGCGATCCGCACTCGCCCTGTCAACGGGGATCAAACGAGAACACGAACGGGTTGCTTCGTCAATACATGCCCAAGGGAACGGATCTCTCAAAGTTCTCGGCAGAAGACCTGCTTCAAATCCAGCGGAGCCTCAACGGCCGGCCTCGCAAGACGCTCGACTATATGATGCCAAGCGAGAAACTTGCCGAACTCGTTGCGCTCACCCCTTGAATCCGCCCGTTCACTATCTATTGAAGGTAGATACTGCCGGGAGCACTGCCGCGGCACGAATCGCGATCTCTTCACGACCCAAAGTCTTGGTCATTCCACCAAGCTCAGCCAGCGCTCTTCTGCCGCGTTCAACTCTTTTAGGAGAACGGCTAACTCCGCGCCCAGTTTCGACTGTTCCGAGTAGTCGGGCGAGGCCCCGATCTTCTCCGCTATCACCGACCGTCGTCGTTCGAGACGTGTCATCTCTTTCTCTGCGTCGCGAATCTGGCGTCCGAGTGGGACGTTTACGATTGCGGCGGGAGCACTTGCGCCAGTGGGCGTCGGCGCACCGGCGAGGCTATTGGTGGTTTGCTCGATCCACGCGTCGATGCCGCCGGGAACCTCCACTATCGTTCCGCTGGACTGCACCTCGAGAAGGCGGTCGGTCGTACGACTGAGGAACGTGCGATCGTGCGAGACAACCACCAGTGTTCCCGGCCACTGACTCAAGAACTCCTCAACCAGTCGAATGGTCTCGAGGTCGAGATCGTTGGTTGGTTCGTCGAGGAAAAGCACGTTCGGGCGCAATGAGAGGGCCAACAGCAACTGCAGTCGCCTCCGCTCGCCGCCCGAGAGGTCCTTGGCCTTCGTCATGGGCAGCGCCCCAGTGAACCAAAATCGCTTCATCAACGCGACGTCGTCGGGTGAACCGGGGATGCCCCGCGGCCCGGCGACGAGTTCTTGGACCGTCGCTTCCAGATCGAAACCACCGCCACTCTGTTCGAGGTGCGACGCCACGACCGTGGGTCCGCGTTTCACCGTTCCCTTCGTGGGAGCGAGGAGTTGGGCGAGCAGGTTAATGAACGTCGATTTACCGGCACCATTGGGACCGACCACGCCGACGCGCTCACCGGGGCCGAGATCGAAGGTGACGTCGTGAAGGATTGGCCCTTCACCTTCGTAGGCGAAGGTGACTTGATGTGCCTTAATTACCGTGTTGCCGAGCCGAGGGACGTTGGTGACGAGGTCGAGTGTCCCGACTCGCGTTGCGGCTTCCGGTCGAGCCGCCAACAGGCGTTTCGCGGCGTCGAGTCGGGCTTGGGGCTTTGTGGCGCGAGCTTTGACGCCCCGGCGAAGCCACGCCAACTCCGTCCTGGCGAGGTTCCGACGAATCTGTTCGGCCGTTGCCGCGTGCTCCTCGCGTTGCGACTGGGCTTCAAGAAGTTGGGAATAGCCACCCGCGTGCACGTAGGTCTTGCCTCGGTCGATTTCGACCATCCGCGTCGTGACCTGATCGAGTAGGAAACGATCGTGGCTCACTAGGACCACGGCGCCCTTGAAGCTCTTGATCTGCTGTTCGAGCCACTGGATGGCGTTGAGATCCAAGTGGTTCGTTGGCTCGTCGAGGATGAGCACGTCGAGGTCTTCGCTGAAGACGCGAGCGAGCGCGACGCGCTTGAGTTGACCACCGGAGAGGTTCTTCGTTTCGACGTCGGCTCGGCCGAGCATCCCGAGACGGTCCAGTGCGGCGTCGACTTTCCAGCCGCTGCCCAGAGTTTTTCGAACGGTACCGCTGGGCAGCGTAGGTATCTGCTCCAAGAAACCGACGCGCACGTCACGACCACGACGAATGGCGCCCGAGTCCGGACTCAGCGTCCCGGCGATAATCCTGAGCAAGGTCGTCTTGCCAACGCCGTTAATGCCCACCACACCGATTCGATCTCCCGAGGAGATGGTCAATGACAGATTCTCTAGCAGAGTTCGGTCGGCGCCTTCGAGGGCGACTCCTTGGAGGTCGACGAGGATAGTCACGAGATACCAAGGTTAATGACCAAGATGAACGGTTCGAGACGAAGCGCCTCTCGGGGCATCGGGACGCGGTGAGTAGTCGCGCGCTACTCAGCTCGCAAGAGGATGGCCGGCGAGGTTCCTGCCGCGAGTCGGGCCGGGAGTGCCGATGACGTTGGCCAGAATCGTCCAGCGACTTCGCAACGATGATCTGAAGCGGTACCCGCCCACTTTGAATGCGCGATGCTTCACGATGCCGCACTACCCAGGCACAACCGTTCCACGTGTCTCCCTCGGAGGCTTCCTCCAACTGCCGACCTCGGAAGTCTCGCAACATCGGCACGTTGATTCAGGGTGGTTATCCGAACAGAGAATGTGGTGGCTACACCACCAATGGATGGGTGGCTAGCGCCGGACCCGAGGTCCCGATGAGTGACGGCACGGTCACTTTGGGGTGCCCGGCAGATGAGCCGTGTGGAGCGCGACCAGTTCGACCTCGAAGTGGCTACGGCGCGGACCCTCTCGTCGTTCGCGATTGAGATACGCGCTAGCGACGAAGGAAGACGAGCGTCAGGACGACGAAGGAAAGCGCCAACAGACTCGGAACGAGGTAGACCGAGGCCGACGACGACGACGCGTGGACGTAGGACGCCAACTCAATCGTGCTCGGTCGCGCCGGATCGGCGACGGCGCGCACTTTGGTTCCCGCGCTCGACGACGTCGTCTTCGATCCGATGATCTCGCGGTAGTCAACACCGTTGAGTCGGTAGGAACCGTGGCAGGAATAGCCCGCGGAATTACTTCCACTGCCGCCAATGTTGCCCACGCAACTGGTCACGGTCACCGCAACGGCGACGCCGTGATGCTTCAAGCGCTCAATGCGCGCATTGTCATTCGTCGCGGAGATGAAACTCACGATGATGACGAGGGCGAAGAGCGCGAGTAGGAATGCGCCGGTCACGAACCAGAAGCGGCCGTTGATGCTGCGCGCATCGGGGCCGCGAAGAGTGGGGCGTGTCGTCGTATCCACGGTGATCGTGAGATTATCGCTCGATACTGGTCCAGCGGCCTGGGAGTGGAAGCTTTGTTTCGTCGAATGGCGCTGAATTCGACGGTTTCTAAGTGGAAGGCGTCGCGTCGTATCTCGCCTGGCGTTTCTCAATGAATGCGGCGATCGACTCCTGTGCGTCGGGGGTGAGGCTCGCTGCGGCCATCACGTCGGTGGCGTAGGTGTAGGCGTCGGTTTGTTCCATACCGATCTGTTCATAGAACGCGCGCTTTCCGATCCCCTTCGAACTCGAACTCCCGCGCGTGGCGCGACGAAGTAACCGGGTGCTGGCGTCCTCGAGTTCGCCTGCGGGGACCGCGAGGTTGATCAATCCCCACGCTTCGGCGGTTCGCGCATCGATCGCGTCGCCCGTCATGGCCATCTCGAGCGCTCGCTTTCGTCCAATCGAACGTCCGACCGCGACCATCGGCGTGGTGCAAAAGAGACCGCCCTTCCCACCCGGAGTGCAAAAGGTCGCGTCGTGTGAGGCGACGGCCAAATCAGCGGTGGCGACCAACTGACAACCGCCGCCCGTGGCGAGACCGTGAACCCGGGCGACGACGGGCTGGGGGATCGATTGGATGGTCTGCATCAACGTCGTGCACACTCCGAAGAGATATCGCACGGATTCCAGGTCCTGGTTGGCCATCTCGGCGAAGTCGTGTCCCGCGCTGAAGAGACGACCCTTGGCCGCGAGAATCACTCCCGTGGCGTCACTCTCACCGGCTTCGAGAAACGCCCGGGTGAGTTCTTCCATCAACGCGAGGGAGAGGACGTTGAGACGCTCGGGATGATTCAACGAGATCGTGATGGTGTCGCGTTGACGCTCACTGAGAATGAACTGCGAAGACTCTGGCACGGTGTATCCCTTCACGCCATCAAGCCTGAGCCTAATTCGTACCCTTCCTCGCGAGTGCCGATGAGGCGGGTGCGATCGAACCACCGTTCCGTCGTCGGCTCATTGGATCTAGGCGTCGGTCGCGGGCTCTTCGGTCGTGTCGCTCGGCCCCAAATAGTTGTCGATGAGCGTGAGGAGAAGTTTGAGATCGAGCGGTTTGGTGAGGTACTCGTTGGCGCCAGCATCGCGGAAACGTCGAACTTGGCCCGGTGTCGCGTCGGCCGAAAGGACGACGATCGGGATGTTGGCGGTCGCCGCGTCGAGGCGAAGTCGCTCCAGGACCTCAAAACCGTTGATGTCGGGCAGGTGCACGTCGAGAAGTATGAGGTCCGGGTGACGGACTTGGGCGATGCCGATGCCGGGATTTCCCTGGACTGACGTGAGAAGTTGGATTTCGGGCCGTTGCAGCAAGAGGCGTTCGACGAGCTGCACGTTGTAGAGGTTGTCTTCGATGTAAAGGATCGTCGTCATGATGAGTCGTTCGTCCTCGAATAAGTCGTCTGACGTCATACTAGTGAAGTCCCTGGTGAAATAGTGGAGAGCGGCAATTCGAACCAAAACGTCGAGCCCTCATCGACCACGGTCTCAAATCCCAAAGTCCCACCCATGGCCTCGATGAGGGTCTTGGAAAGCGTCAGACCGAGGCCGGTACCTTCGATTCCACGCGTTTCGGCGTCGAGGCGGTCGAAGGCAGTGAAGAGCCGTTCGCGCAACTCCAGAGCGATGCCGAGACCCGTGTCCGAGACGGAGAATCGCACGTGGTTCTTCTTCACCGTGCAGAGAAGCGTCACGCTGCCGTGGCTTCGGTTGTACTTGATCGCGTTCGACAACAGGTTCAGGATCACCTGCTTCAGTCGGAGGTGGTCGGCGAGCACCGAATAGTCGAAGGAATCGGCGTAGTCGATGCCGACGTCTCGTTCGCGCGCCTGGGGGCCGATGATGTCGAGACATTCGAGCACGAGGTCCTGGAGCACAAGCGGTTCGGTCGTTAATCCGATATTCCCGGATTCGACGCGCGAGATGTCGAGGACCTCGTTGATCAACGTGAGCAGGTGCTGTCCCGATTTGTACACGTGATCGACCAGCTCGAGTTCCTCTTCGGACTTGAGCTCCATCTGCAGGATTTGCGCGAAGCCGAGCACCGAGTTGAGCGGCGTTCGCAGTTCGTGACTCATGCGCGACATGAACTCGCTCTTGGCGGCGTTGGCGCGTTCGGCCTCTTCTTTCGCGGCGCCGAGCGCCTCTTCAAACGCAACGGCTTCAGTCACGTCTCGTGACACGAGTACCGCGCCTGCCGGCTGACCGTCTTCGTTGTCCAGTAGTCGCCCGCGGGTCTCGACGATCAGCCAATGTCCGTCGGCGTGACGCGCCCGAAAGCGGTAGCTCAGCAACTCGTCACTCGCTTCAGCGAACATCCGCTCCAGTTCGGCGGTGACGATGGGTACGTCGTCGGGGTGGACGATCGCTAATGAACTACGACCCATCCGTTCGGCCTTGGGGAAACCGTACATTCGCTCCGTCCCGGGGCTCGCCTCGACCACCAAGAGGTCTCGATCGATGACGACGATCGAGTCGGGCGCTGCGTCGAGGATCGCTTGTGTCTTCGCGAAACTCCTCGCGAGGGTCGCCTCCCACGCCACGGCGTCTGAAACGTCGCGAGAGATCAAGACCAACCTCGTCGCTGGTCCTTCGGAGTCGCGTAGCGTCCGTCCCCGGACCTCGATGGTGACGAGGTGACCGTCGACGTGGTGAATCCGGGCGCGAAAATTAACCGCTCCGTCGTCCTCAAATGCCGTGACGTATGCGTCGCGCACCAATTGGCGATCCTCGGAAAATATCCGTTCATCCACCTGTCGCCCGATGCGTGCTTCAGCAGTGACGCCGTGAAGGCTCTCGGTCCCGGGACTCGCTTCGAGGATCGTGAGGTTGCGATCGATCACGATGATCGAATCAATAGCGGCGTCGAGAATTGCGCGGGTCGTTTCGCGACTCTCGGCCAATTGCGCTTGGGCGGCAACGCTATCCGTGAGGTCGCGAGCGATGAAGACCGCCTGGGTCGCCGGGGCACCGTCAACGTGTAATGGGTGACCTCGGGCCTCTATCACCATCCAGTGTCCGTCCGCGTGCTGCCCCCGGTAGCGGAGAGTGACGACCTCATCCGAACTTTCCTCGAACATCCGCTGCAGAGCGAGTTCCACCGCCGGCCGATCGTCCGGATGCATCAATCCAAAGACGCTCGCGCCGAATGCGACCTCATCGTCGTAGCCGAAGAAGTTCTGTCCGCGCGGACTGTTTTGAGCGATCACCAGGTCGCGATCGATGATCACGATGAGGTCGGCCGCCGCCTGGAAGATGGCCCTCGTCATCTCGACGTTCGCGGCTAACTCTGTGATGTTCGCGTTGCGGGCGGTCACGTCTCGACCGGTCGCGTAGATCAGGTCGCCGCGTCGCTGGGACGTCCATTCGATCCAGCGGTACGTTCCGTCACGACACAGAAGTCGGTTCTCAAAGCCCGCACGAGTTGGGGACTCTTCGCTCCACTCCGCGGCACTCTCGTCGCGAGTACGTTCGACATCGTCGGGGTGAACGAATTCGATGAAGAGCCGCTGCGCGAGATCCTCCGGACTCCAGCCGAGAATCTTCTGCCACGCCGGATTCGTGAGACCAAAATTCCCACCAACCTTGAAGACCGAAAGCAGGTCGACGGAGTTCCTGAAGTATTCACTCAGGTCAGGATTGGGCAGCGATTCAACCGACATTCGTCGTCACCCGTCGATTCAAATAATCTGCCGCGCGCAACGGGTGCACGGGTCGGACTGCCCAGTATTCACTCACCTTGGGCCACACGTCCCAACATATCGGCTACGACTTTGGAGGTTGACGACGCCCGTTCAAGTGATCGATTCGAACAAGATGACTACAGTCAAAGAACAATGATCCATTCGTTCTGGAGGACACCATGACTGATTCCAATCGAGCGCCGCTCACCTTCGCCTACTTTCCCGATGTCGCTGACTTTGACGTGTCGAGCGACGACGTCGCCGACGCGCAGATGCTGGCGAACGCACAAGTCGCGAACATAATGGGCTACAGCGGAGAGAACCTATCGCCCCAGCTCTCCTGGAGTGGCTTTCCTCCCGAGACGAAAGGCTTCGCCATCACCGTGCACGACCCCGATGCGCCGACGGGCAGTGGATTCTGGCACTGGCTCGCGGTGAACATTCCGGCTGACGTGAACGAGTTCGCCACCGGAGCCGGTTCGGAGGGTTCCGACGACCTGCCCGACGGAGTCCTGCAACTGCGCAATGATGCCGGCACGCGCGGCTATGTCGGCGCCGCGCCGCCGTCGGGCGACGCACCGCATCGCTACGTGCATACGGTGCACGCACTCGACGTCGAGAGCCTCGACGTCGCGGCGAATTCATCGGCGGCGATCGTCGGCTTCAATCTTCGATTTCACGCAATTGCCCGCGCTCAGATCGTTCCCGTTTTTGGTGCTTGATCGGTTGTTGCAGTGCAGCAACGTTGACCAGTTTCTGGGCGGTCGCGACGTCCTTCGCTAAACACCCATGCGCGGCCTTCCCAGGGGTCAGCATTATTGTGAAACAAATCAGACATTGGATCGACGCCGAGTCGATTCGAAGCTGGGAAATCCGCGATTCGTGAAGCAGTGGGGATGCAATGAGCGAAAATCAGAGCCCGGGGCCGTTGGCCCTGGTCGGTTCGGGTGAGTACCTCCCCGAGATGGCCGAGATCGAAGGCGGACTAATTGCCGGTCGCCCCGCGCGTTACGTGCAACTGGCGACGGCGGCGGTGCCCGACGGGCCGCCGGTCGTTGAACGCTGGCACAACTTGGGCCGAGCGCAGGCCGAGCGCCTCGGCGTCGAAGCCGTGGTCCTTGAGGTCAACGACCGCCGCGACGCGCAGAACGCCGCAATCGCCGCCCAGGTAAATGGTGCGGGATTGGTGTATCTCTCGGGTGGTCACCCCGCGTTTTTGGCCGAGACGTTGCGCGGCACGCTGGTGTGGGAAGCCATCGTGAGCGCCTGGCACGGAGGTTGCGCGTTGGCTGGATGCAGCGCGGGGGCAATGGCGTTCTCGTCGTGGGTGCCGTCGCTTCGCCACCCTCGCGAAGGCGGCACCGAAGGACTTGGTCTGTTGCCGCACTTGCGCGTCATTCCCCACTTCGACGCCTTCGCCGCGCGCATCCCCGACATGGTCACGCGATTCCTATTACCTCACGATCCTTCGGTCACGGTGTTGGGCATCGACGAGGAGACCGCGATCGTCGGCGGCCCGAGTTTCTGGACCGTGAAGGGCCGTTCGTCGGCCTGGCGGCTCAGCGATGACGGTCGCGAACAGATCGTCAGTGGAACGAGCGTCACCACGCCGCTCAACTGACCGGCCGACCTCCGTCGAGCCAGAGATCTTCGAGTTCGCGACCCTTCGTTTCCGGCAGCGTCCAGAAGAGAGCGCTCATCAGCATCGCGGGCAGGAATGTCACGTCCGCGGCCAACGAGAAGTGGTTGTCAATATCGGCGATGGCGCCAAACACGACGAGTCCCCCGACGGCGCCCAGCACGCCGGCGGCGAGGAACCAACCGGCCGCCGATGCGCGCACTGAGGTTGGGAAGAGTTCATTGACGATCGCACCGACCGCCGGAGCGAGGATTGATCCGAACATGACACCGAGCACGTAGCCAATGATGAGGTCGTAGCGAGGGCCGGCGTACGAGAGCACGCCGAAGAGCGCGAGGCCGACCATGCCGAGGGCACCGGTGACGCGTCGTCCGAAGCGATCGGCCATCCATCGACCAATCAAGAGTCCCGCGAGACCGGTCGCGCCGGCGCCCACGACCATGAACGCAGTCGCGACTCCAGAGAGACGATCGATGTTCTGGGCGAAGAGGAAGATGAAGCTGTTCGCCGGGCCCGTGATGAACGAGAGAGCGAAGGCCAGGACCGAGAGCAGGACCAGTCGCCTACGAAACGCCGGTCCCACCGCGCCCAGGACCGGCGCGACGTGGTCCGAGGCGATTTCGGCGATGGCGAATCGGTCCGGTTCGGTGGCCCAGCGACTGATGAGCGGCAACAACGCCAGGGGAACGATGGCCAACAGAAAGAGTCCTCGAAATCCCAAGGTCTTGGAGGCCAGGCTGTGGATGATGGCGGTGAATCCGGCGCCGAGCCCGTACCCGGCGGCGACGAGCGTGAGGGCTTTGGCTCGGCTCTGGGTAGCAGTCTGCTCGGCGGCGAGAACTTCGGAGAGGGCGTTGGTGGCACTCAACAGTGGTCGGCCACAGGCGAAGATCACGACGAACCACCAATAGCCGGGACTGGCCGCGGCGAGCACCGTGGCGGCCAGTCCGAGCCCCACGGTCGTGACGAGCATCCGGTGACGGCCAAATCGATCGGCCATCGCGGTGAGGGGGAGTCCACCAAGGGACGCCAGTCGGATAATTGCGAGCCCCACCCCAAGTTTCGTGCCCGAGAGCCCGGCTTGGTCGGCGAGCGTTGCGCCGTGGACGAGGTGACCGAACGTGCGCGCGACCGAACCCAACGCGGTGACGACGCCGAATTGACCGAATCCCGAAGCGAATGAGGCGAGAACGGCACCGAGCACGACCCGGTCGTTCCATTTGTACAGTCGAGGCGAGCGCAACGACGTTGGATCGGGCGAGGACGTCATCGACGGCTTCGCAGTGACACGCTCATCGGGCGCACACTGGCATCGTCTCGACGACGAGCGAACCAGAAAGGGCTGTACAGGAGTGAAAAGAACAGCGGGACGATGACCACTCCCGAGACCAGGTACCACGGGTACGGACCCATGAGTCGCAGGAGCGTCCACTGGTGCGGCCCATGGCGAAGGAACATGTAGTTGGCGTCGATCAAGGCGTCGATCAGGCCCACGAACCCGACGTATATATAGGTGATGAACGACGCGCGCAGCACGGAGCCCTTTCGAGGTTCGATTCGCATTCCGACCACCAGAAAGAGGGCCGCCACGATGATGAGCGTATGACCGATGACGTACTCGAAGAATTCGACGTGGGCAAAGGGCACGTCGAGATCGGGGGTGACCAGTCCCTGCACCGTTCCGGCGAGTGCCCAGAAGTAGGTCAGTTCGACGAACACTCGGAACCGCCACCAGCATGCGGCGGCGGCGACGAGGAGGGCGAAGTTGCAAAGTGCCAGAGGCAGCGACGTCCGCAGCGACCAGGTGCCGTCCACGAACTGTCGCACCGTGTCGACGACGCAGTCCGACAACAACACGGCGCCCACCACCTTGGCCGCTCGCGGGCTCCATCGACCCGGACGAAGTCGGGCCCAGGTGCAGATCACCACGCAGCCGATCGCCAATGTGGCGACGCACCACCAATAGGGACCGGTGGAGATCGTCGCGTCAAAGAGTCCCATCCCCGACGGGTCTAGCAGGGATGTCCTCGGGGTCGAAGGCGTTTCGACGGTTTCCAACGTTCGCACTGAGTGCCAGAGCCCGCTCGACATCCGTCAGGGCCTTGTTGCATCATGGGGAGAGGCGTTATCCGAAAGGATCACGATGACGAACGATTCGACCATGTCCGATGACGAACGACTCCTCCTTCGCGACGTTCGGGCGCTCTTGGATCAACTCCAGTTAGACCCAGAACATTCGCTCACGTTGCAAAGCGAACTCGCCGGCGACCTCGGCGTCGACAGTCTCGCCTTGGTCGAACTGTGCGACCAATTGGAGCGAACCTTCGGCCTGTCGCTTCCCGACGAAGTCTTTCTCACCGCCTCGACGCCGCAACAGTGGTTAGACGCCATCGTCACTGTTCGAGCCGGTTCATCAGCGCCGCGCGACGCCCCTCGAAGTGATGAGCCGACATTGCACGTTCCGAATTCGAAAGCGCGTTCACTCGCGGTTGCGAATCGGGTCCAGTCGTTGCTGGGCGCCGTGCGTCGTGCGCGTCGTTCCCGCGCTGGTGAGAGCGCAACGCCGCGATCGCCGGATACCGTCGCTTCGTGGCTCTACTCGCTGTACGCGTGGTCGCTCCTCGCACCGTTCGCCGTTATCATTTGGCTGCTCGCGGTGCTTCCACTGTCGCGGGACCGTCGTCGCGACGCGGGGCGTGTGGTCGCTCGGTTCACGTGTCGCGTTTTGGGGCTGTCGGTCGTCGTCGAAGGTGAGTTGCCAGATACCGACCATCCGTGCGTCATCGCCGCGAACCATTCAAGTTTCGTCGACGGACTCGTGCTGTACGTGTTCCTGGATCAACCGCTGACCTTCGTTGCCAGCACCGACATGGATCACCAGTTTCTGTTGGGTCGAATCATGAAGCGATACGGGTGTGTCTTCGTCGATCGCGGTCGCGCGGAGCGAAGCGCCACTTCGGTTGAGATATTGAAGAGCACGATTCGAAGTGGGCATCACGTCCTCATCTTCCCCGAGGGTTCGATCAGCCCTCGCCCGGGACTACGTGTCTTCCATCTGGGCGCCTTTGAAACGGCATCCTCGTCGAACTGCCCCGTGGTACCCGTGGGTATTCGTGGATCGCGTGACGTACTGCGTCCCGGAAGATTTCGACCTCACCGCGGTGCGGTTCGTATATTGATTGGTGAACCCGTGACGCCCGGGGGCAGTGAATTCAGCGACCGTGTGTCGATGCGCGACCAGGTTCGCGACGCAATCGCGCGCCTCTGCGGAGAAGACGAAGCGTGAACAACGGCGAGAACGTCGGGGCAACGCCTATTCGTGGATGCTGTCGAGGGAGAAGCCCGCGGCTTTGAGCATTCTTCGAAGGTCGACGATCTGCTGGGTGTCGAGGTCTTTGCCGCGGGGCCGGTCGAAGACTTGAGTGTCGTCACCGAGGGTCACGGTAAAGCGACCGTTGCTCCCTTCGGTGATCGAGCCAATCTCCACTATGAGAGCGGCCGCGTCGTGCCATTCGATGTTGTGACTCGCGGGATGACCGAGGATCTTCTCCGCCGTCACCAGGTGATGTCCGGTCAATTTGGCGTGTGCCATTCGATGCCCTTCTCGTTCAGTTTCTGATAACCAACTTACGTCGTTCGGTCTCTCGCCGTGCCCGGGCACGTGAATCCAAAGGTGGTCTCACCGAAGGAGGAAGGCCCGGTTATACTTGCTTGCAGTCAAGCAACTAAATGCAGAAGTGGACGAATGGCACCCAAAACCCTCGACGCAGTGCACGGCGACCATTACAAATGGATCGCGCTCACCAATACGACGCTCGGTGTCTTCATGGCGACGATCAATTCGTCGATCATCCTGATCTCGCTGCCGGCGATCTTCCGTGGCATCGGCATCAACCCTCTGTCGGCGGGTAACGTCGGCTACCTCCTGTGGCTCCTGCAGGGATACCTCTTGGTGACCGCGGTGCTCGTGATCAGTCTCGGGCGCCTCGGCGACATCATGGGACGCGTGCGTATCTACAACCTCGGCTTCGCGGTCTTCTCCTTCGCCTCGGTCCTCCTCGCCTTGGATCCCTATAACGGTGGTACCGGCGCGATTTGGCTCGTCCTCTGGCGACTCGTCCAGGGCGTTGGTGGGGCGATGCTCTTCGCGAACTCGAGCGCGATTCTCGTCGACGCATTTCCGTCGGATCAACGAGGAATGGCGATGGGCATCAACCAAGTTGCCGCGATCGGCGGATCGTTCATCGGTCTGATCGCCGGCGGACTCTTATCGGTCGTCGACTGGCGTCTCGTCTTTTGGGTCTCGGTACCCTTCGGCATCATCGGGACGATCTGGGGCTATCACAGTCTTCGCGATAATGGGAAGCGCGCGTCGGCCAAGATCGACTGGTGGGGCAACCTCACCTTCGCGGTCGGTCTCACGTCGATCCTCGTCGGCATCGTCTACGGGATCCAGCCGTATATGCACCACTCAATGGGGTGGACGTCGCCGCGCGTTCTCGCCGCCTTTCTCATCGGCGTTGTCTTCCTCGTCGCGTTCTTCATCATCGAGAACCGCGTGGAGTCACCGATGTTCAACCTGCGACTCTTCAAGATGCGGGCCTTCTCCACTGGTAGTGCGGCCGGATTCCTGGCGGCGATCTCGCGCGGCGGCCTGCAGTTCATGCTCATCATCTGGCTCCAGGGAATCTGGTTGCCACTCCACGGGTACGCGTACTCCGCCACGCCGTTGTGGGCTGGCATCTACCTCTTGCCGCTGACGATCGGGTTCTTGTTCGCTGGACCGATCTCGGGCTATCTCTCGGATCGCCACGGTGCGCGAATCCTCTCGACGACGGGCATGTTGGTATTTGGCGTGAGCTTCGTCGGGTTGCTGCTTATCCCGACCGATTTCAGTTACTGGGTCTTTGCGACCATGGTGTTCTTGAACGGCGTCGGTGGCGGAATGTTCTCCGCGCCCAATCAGGCGGCGATCATGAACAGCGTGCCCGCTGAAGATCGCGGGGGAGCGGCCGGCATCCAGGCCGCGTTCATGAACACCGGCTTCGTCCTTTCCATCGGCGTGTTCTTCTCACTGATGATCGTGGGTCTCACGAACACCCTCCCTAAGGCGATGTTCAAGGGGCTGAGCTCCCACGGTGTCGCCGTGACTCAGGCGCACGCGATCGCGAATCTGCCGGCGGTCGGAAGCCTGTTCTCCGCATTCCTCGGCAAGAATCCGCTGAAGAACCTCCTCGGCTCACAAGCGACGTCGCACGTGAATCACGCGCAGTGGCTGATCCTCACGGGCAAGCATTTCTTCCCCGACCTCATCGAGAGTTCGTTCCACCACGGGCTGGAGATCGTCTTTGGTGCGGCCATCGTGATGTCCATCATCGGCGCATTGGCCTCGGCCCTTCGTGGGAAGCGTTATGTTCGCGAGGACCAGTCGATGCGCGAACACCTCGGTGACGCCGCTGCGACGTCGAGCGCGGTGCCGGGAGAGATTGCCCTCGAAAGCGAAGTGGTGCAATGAAGTCCGTCGTGACCGACTCCGAGCGATCCATCGATTCCGCCGCTCGTCTGCGGCTCGTGATGTTTCGCTTGGCTCGAGCCCTTCGGCACCAGGGAAGTTCGGCGTTGTCGCCGTCGCAGGTCTCGGCGCTGGCGAGCGTCGATGAGTTCGGTCCACTGCGCATCAGCGCTCTCGCGGCGCTCGAATCGGTGGGTGCGCCGGTGGCGACGAGAATCGTCGCCAGCCTCGAAGAACTCGATCTGTTGAAGCGAACCGAAGACCCCGAGGACAAGCGCGCGTCGCTGGTCGAACTCTCGGTTCACGGTCGCGATGTGCTCGCCACCCTCTGGAGTGAACGCACGATTGGATTGAGATCGCGTCTCGAACGACTCACGGCGGCCGAGCGGAACCGCTTGGAGTCGGCGTTGCCGGCGTTGGAAAAATTGGTTCGAGACTAGGCCCGCGAGGCCGTTCGTTACTCGACGGGAACGTCGCTCGAACAGAACTTGCACTTCGTCGCGGCCATGGGCAGGCCGCTCGACAGGCAGCTCGGACAGTTCTTGGTCGGGGGCGGGGGGCCGAAGACCGTCGTGCCGCGCCGCTGCATGTACGTGCGATAGGGCACGACGATTACGAAATAGACGACGGCCATGAAGACCACGAAGTAGACGATCGCCGAGATGAAGGCACCCATGTTGATGCGTTGACCGTTCAAGGTCCAACCGAGACCCTTCCCGGAGGATCCGCCGCCAGCGAAGGAGTTGATCACCGGCGTGATGATGCTGTCGGAGAAGGCCTTGATGAGCGTGCTGAACGCCAAGGCGACCACTAGACCTACGGCGATCACGACCAACTCGCCCTGCATCAAGAAATTCTTGAAACCTTTCATGGTCTCTCCTTCGTCGTGTCCGAGTGAACTCGGATTCGAATCATCGCACGATTCTTATCAAACGCGACGCTCTCGCGTCGAGTTGCGAGATGTGACGCGAAGCCTCGAAGGGCTTCGGCGACGAATACTCAGCCCACCGGCTCTTTAGGGAGGCCCAGCACTCGCTCGCCGATGATATTGCGCTGAACGGCCGAGGTACCGCCGCCGATGGTCAGTGCTTGGGAGTACAGGAATCCGAAGGCCCACGCGCTCCCGTCGGCGCCGTCGATTCCTCCCGGCCCGCGACCTTCCAGCATCCCCGCCGGACCGGCGAGCCGATTGGCGAGGTTCATGACCTCCTGTCCGTGGTCGTCGGCGAGCGCCTTGCGCACGCTGGCTTCGGCGCCGGGCTCTCGTCCGGCCTGGGCCGCGGCGACCAGTCGTAGTCGCAGCAGTCGCAGGATCTCCCCGTGCGACCAACACCTCACCAGTTTGTCGCGTTCGAGTTCGTCGTGCGCTACGTGCGACGTTCGCACCAACTCAACCAAGTCGGCGGCCGTCGGTCCGCGTCCCCAGAGGACGCCGTCGCCGGAGAGCGAGACCCGTTCATTGCCCAGGGTGACCTTCGCGAGACGCCACCCGTCGTTCACGTCGCCTATGAGGTAGTCGGCCGGCAGTCGGACCTCGTCGAGGAAGACCTCATTAAAGGCGTGATCGCCAGTGATGTCGATGATCGGGCGAATCGTGACCCCCGAGGCGTTCATCGGACAGATGAAGTAGCTGATTCCCTTTTGCGGCGCGCCCTCGTTGGACGTTCGCGCCAGCAGGATGCCCCACGTCGCGAGATGCGCATAACTGGTCCACACCTTTTGACCGGAGATGATCCACTCGTCGCCGTCACGCTCGGCGCGCGTCGTCAGCGAGGCGAGATCGCTGCCGGCGCCGGGTTCGCTGAAGAGCTGACACCAGAACTCTTGGCCGCTCAATAGTTTGGGCAGCCAGCGTCGCTGTTGTTCCTCGGTGCCGGCGTAGAGAATGGTCGGTCCGGCCCAGCCGATTCCGATGGGGTTGATGGGCAGTCGCACGTTCGCGCGTTTCAATTCGTCGTCGATGAGGAGTTGGTGGTTCGCGTCGGCACCCAGGCCCCAGGGCTTGGGCAAGTGCGGCGCGACGAGGCCTGCTTCGGCGAGTTGGACGGGCGTCGGGTTGGGGTGCGAGCCAAGCCATTCGCGAATCGCGACGCGACGCGGATCGTGTACGTCGAGGTCGTCGTCGTCAATCGAGACCGTCATCGGAGCGAGGAGGCCCCGGCCCCCCTCTTCGTCCTCGAGCACCGTCTCCGGCGACTTCTTCATGACCACCTCCCTTGCCACCGTACTCGCGAGCCCTTGGCCGCTGGCCGTCGCTTTGGAGAGGTCACGAGGAGTCGACGTTGCCGTGCCTTCGGGCTGGGTTTAGAGCGCGGCGATGATGTCTTCGATGGCCATTGGAATATCCGAGGCACTGGCGTAGACCGGCAACGCCGCGCCGGCACGTCCGTGCAGGTGGGCCGCGAGCGCGGCGGCTTCGAGCGGATCGTGGCCTCGGGCGATCGTCGCGCCGATGACCCCGGAAAGGACGTCGCCGCTGCCGGCCGTGGCGAGTGTCGGTGTGCCCGAGCGCACGACGCGTACTCGACCATCGCGGTCGGCGATCAACGTTGTCAGACCTTTGAGCAGTACGACGCAGTTGGTGGCGCGCGCGAACGACCGTACCGCCTCGAGGCGATTGTCGGGGATCGCCTCACCGGTCAGTCGCGCGAATTCGCCTTCGTGCGGTGTCAGGACCCATCGCCGTTCGTCCGATGTCATGGAGTCGGTCAACGATCGATTGAGTGCGTCGGCGTCAAGGACGACGGGCATCGACACGTTCTCGAGGCGCTCTCGTAGCCAGTCGACGCAGTCGACGCCGAGACCCGGTCCGGCCACGACGCAACGGCTGCGTTTCTCAATTGCCGCTTCGTCGCTCCGCACGACTTCGGCGGGCAGGTCAACCGATTGCGCGACGTCGCCACGGCTCGAGAGTCGGATCATTGAGGCGCCGGCCGCCAACGCGCCGCGAACAACCAAGTCGGCGGCGCCCGGCATCAACGCCGAACCGGCGAGCACTTGAAGCGCGTGCGTCCACTTATGGTCGCTCGAGTCGCGCGAAATGAGCGCCGCGAGGTCCCCGTCGTCGACGAGGCCGTCATCGAAGTGTTGGACGATACCCAAGGCGGCGAAGCGGAGTTGACCACAGAGCGCGGCCGCCGGGCCCGTGACGTGTGCCGGTTTCAACGCGCCGAGGGCCATCGTGACGTCAGCCGGCATCGGCGAGCCGAGCAACGCTCCGGTGTCGGAGTCGACGCCCGACGGCAGATCGACCGCGAGTACCAGTGTCTGACCAGCGACCCGCGGAGCCAGATATGGTCGCGAGCAACCGAGCCCGAAAGCCGCGTCAATTACCAGCGAGAAACCACGTAATTCCTTGGGCTGCGACGCGACCTCGATGACGTCGACCTTGGCGCCGCGAGAACGCAGCCACGCGGCCGCGACTCGTCCGTCGGCTCCGTTGAGGCCCGGTCCCACGAGCACCGCGACACGTGATCCGTAGCACGAGCCGAGCATGGCTTGGGCCTCGAGCGCCACGGCGTTGCCCGCCGCGGCGACCAGGGCGTCGCCGCCGTGGGACTGGACCGCGAGCGCGTCGGCCTCGCGCATCTGGGTCGTGGCGAGGATCGGGATCACGAGTCGGTCTCGAGCGAGCGACGACGAAGGGAGGTCCACGGTTCCATGCAAGGTCCACTGTACGACAGTCGATTTCTTGCTCGTCGTAGGCCGAAATGGCCCGCAATCACGGGCGCGCTTTCGTAGGCTGAAGGGGTGGAGCCCGTGACGCAGTTCGACCGTGCCGCGGGCGCCCTCTACGGTCTCGCCATTGGCGACGCACTCGGAATGCCGACCCAGATGATGTCGAGGGAAGAGGTCGTCAGTGTCTTCGGCAAGGTCCTCGTCGACTTTGAACCGGCCCCGACCGACCACCCGATCGCTGAAGGCATGAACGCGGGACGAATCACCGACGACACCGAGCAGGCCGTGTTGTTGGCGACCGAGCTCATTGACGGCCACGGTGAAGTCGACATTCAAAGTTGGGCCGACGCGCTCATCGCGTGGGAGGAGTCGATGAAGGCCAAGGGTTCGTTGGACCTCCTCGGACCATCGACCAAACGCGCGATCAATGCGCTTATGGCGGGCGGCGACCCCGAAGAAGTTGGACGCCGGGGTGATACCAATGGTGCGGCAATGCGCATCACGCCGGTGGCGATCGTGGTTCGATCCCTCGACATCGACGAGTTGGTGACGCGCGTCGCCCAAGCGAGTCGCTTGACGCACAACACCAGTGTGGCGCTCGCCGGCGCCGCCGCAGTCGCCGGCGCCGTGAGTGCCGGCGTCGAAGGTCTCACGTTCGAAGTGATGATCGACACCGCGTGCGCCGCGGCGGTGCGAGGATCTCGGCGGGGTCACTGGATCGCCGGAGCGGACGTCGCGGTGCGAATTCGCTGGGCCATCGATCTCGTGCACGGTCTCGACGCCGAAGGCGTCGTGGACCTCCTTCCGATCCTGGTCGGAACCAGTTTGGCGACGTGGGAGTCGGTGCCCGCGGCCTTCGCCGTCGCCAGCGCCTTCTGTGACGAGCCGTGGTTGGCCTGTCGAGTCGCGGCGTCGCTCGGTGGTGACAGTGACACCATCGCCGCGATGACCGGGGCCATCGTCGGATCGCGATGCGGCCTCAACGTCTTTCCCGCCGCCGCGCGAGAGACGGTGGCGCGGGTGAACGGTCTTGAACTCGATGAGATGGCGCGACGCCTGTTGCAACTGCGAAACGGTTCCGAGCAAAGCGCCGCGTGAGCCCCGCGCCACGCCTGATCCTCGTCGACAGCGTCATCGTGGATGTCGTGTTGAATGTCGAATCCCTGCCGGATCGTGGTTCGGACACCTTGGTGGAACGCAGTGACTCCTTCGCCGGAGGAGGGTTCAACGTGATGGCGGCCGCCTCGAGACTGGGACTCCCATCGGTCTACGGCGGGGTCGTCGGACTCGGACCCTTCGCCACGATCGCCCAAGAGGCGATGCGTCGGGAACACATCGTGGTTGCCACGGCGCCGATCGACGAGGTCGACACGGGATTCGTGGTCGCCCTCGTCGAAGACGGAGGGGAGCGCACGTTCCTGACCAGCGTCGGCGCGGAGGCGACGCTCTCGACCAGCCAGCTCGACGAATTGGACGTGACCGACGGTGATTTCGTCTATTTCTCCGGTTACGCGCTCTTGCACGAGAGCAACGCTCGAGCGTTGATCTCCTTTTTGAAGCGGATTCCGCCCGAAACGTGTTTTCTCTTCGACCCGGGACCGATCGTGAGCGACATCCCCGAAGCGCTACTCGACGCGGTGTTCGAACGCGTCGATTGGTTCTCGTGCAACGCGCGTGAAGCGTCGTTACTGACGCGCACCTTCGACGTCGAAGTGGCCGCGCGGACAGTTCGCGGCCGGATGAATCACGGAGGCGCCATCGTGCGAATCGGAGCCGGAGGTTGCGTCGTGGCCCAATCAGAAGACCTCAGTGAAATCGTGCCGGGCTTCAGCGTCGAGAGTGTCGACACCAATGGCGCCGGGGACTGCCACGTGGGCGCGTTCGCGGCCCAGTTGGCGTTGGGACGCAACCCAATCGAATCGGCACGCTGGGCGAACGCGGCCGCGGCGTGGTCGATCACGAAACGCGGACCCGCGACGGGACCCACGCTGCAGGAACTTCAGATTTTCGTCGGCTAGAAGAACACCGAGCAGAGCTCGTAGATCTCGCGCGGCACCTTTCGCTGGCCGCCGATCACCGACGAAAGGGGACTGAGGACGACGGAGTTGTCGCGCACGACCGGAATGGTTCCGAATTTGCCCGCGGTCACGGCCTCGTAAGCGCCGGCGCCAACGCGGGTGGCCCAGATGCGGTCGTGCGCCGTGGGGCTGCCGCCGCGTTGCAAGTGACCGAGGACCGTGGTGCGCACTTCGACGTCGGTGAGCTCTTCGATCTTGGAAGCGACGAACTGCCCGACACCGCGTGTCGCCAATCGAACGCCACCGACACCTTCGGTCGAGAGTTCGCCTTCCTCGGTGCCACCCAGCGTTGAGAGATTCACGCCTTCGGCCACGACGACGATCGAGAACGCCAAACCGGCCTCGACCCGGCGTGCGAGGTGTCGCATGATGTCGTCCATCGTGACGGGGAATTCGGGGATGACGATCATGTCGGCGCCACCGGCGAGGCCGCCCATCGCCGCGACCCAACCGGTCAACCGTCCCATCGTCTCCACGACCATGACTCGGTGATGCGAGGCCGCCGTCGTATAGAGCCGGTCAATCGATTCAGCCACGATGCTGATCGCGGTGTCGAAACCAATGCAGTAGTCAGTACCGAGCAGGTCGTTGTCGAGCGTTTTGGGCACTCCGACGATGGGCGCCCCATGATCGGCCAGCCACGTCGAGATTCGGTGCGTACCGTCGCCGCCGATAGAGATCAACGCGTCGAGGTGCTCGTCGATCGCGGCCAACACTCGTTTTCGACCGCCGGCGGGATTGTCGAGGTTGTAGCGCGCGGTACCCAGCAACGTGCCGCCCTGGGCGATCACGCCCTGTAAGTCGCTGGCGACGAGCGAACGGCCCGCGTATTCACTCGCGAGTCCGGCCCAACCGTTGGCGATGCCGATGACTTCGTGGCCATCTCGAAGGGCCATCTGGCCGATGGCACGAATGGCCGCGTTGAGGCCGGGCGCGTCACCACCCGCCGTGAGAACACCGATACGCAATGCAACTCCTCTGAACCCAACCGCACCAATTCTACGCAGGGTTGGTGCAGGGCTTTATCGCAATGTCGAAGTGAATTCTCGTGAGGTGGCCCCTCGCCAGAGTCGTCGCGTCACTCGTCGTCACTCTCGTGAATGGGTCGCCGCCGCAGTCGTATTTGCGCAGTTCAGGAGACAGTTGCTGGGGTCGGGTCGACGTTCTCTTGCTGACGAACCTGGCCGCTCGTCAAGGTGACGGTGGCGAGGAAGCTCAACACCAATGCGGCGAAGACGCCGAGGTTCGCGTAGGCCCAGTTCCCGCTCTTGCCACCGAGGTGCAATGGTCCGAGCAGGTAACCCTGCCACGTCAGCCACGAAGCGCCCGAGTTGGTGACGAGTCCCCATCCGATGACGCTGGTCACGATCGTCGTCACGACGGGGATCAGTCGAATGTCACCGTAGCGTCCGGCGTTGCGAAAGAGGTCGGTGTCGGAATAGTCCTTTCGCCGTAAGGCCATATCGCCGAGGAACACGCCACACCACGCCGCGATCAAGACTCCGACCGTGATCAAGAAACCTTCGAACTGGGGGAGAAAGTTGTGGGCGAAAAAGACGATGTAGATCGTCCCAATCACCATCACGACTCCGTCGACACCGGCCGCGGCGTAACGCGGGATTTTGATACCGGCCGCCAGCAGCGAGAGGCCGGAGGAGTAGATGTCGAGCACGGCGCCGCCGACGAGTCCGAGGACCGCGACGATGACGAAGGGCACGAGGAACCAGGTCGGCAACAGTGTGGCCAATGCGCCCACCGGATCGTTCCCAATCGCCGAACTCAGCGACGACGAAGAACCGGCCAAGAGGAGACCGAAGAAGACGAGGATGACGGGCGCGATCGACGAACCGAACGTCGTCCACCAGACAACGCCGCTGGTCGAGGCGTTGCGTGGCAAGTAGCGCGAATAGTCAGCCGCCGCGTTGACCCATCCCAAGCCGAAGCCCGTCATCACGAAGACGAGGGCACCGATCAGACTTTGTGTCGTACCACCGTGCACGTGTGACACGACGTGCCAACTGACGTGTTTGAAGGTGAGCACGATGAAGAAGATCGTGAGTACGCCGGTGATCACGGTGATTGCCGCCTGCATCCGCATGATCAAGTCAAAACCCATGACGCCGCCGCCGATGATCAACGCGGCAATGATGACCACGGCCACGGCCTTGACACCGACGCCGCCGCCCCAGCCGAGGCGCGTGAAGACCGTCGAGGTCGCCAGCACCGCGATGACCGAGAGCACGGTCTCCCATCCAACGCAGAGCAGCCACGAGATGAAGGACGGAAGACGGTTCCCTCGAACGCCGTACGCGGCCCGACTGAGCACCATCGTGGGCGCCGAACCACGCTTCCCGGCGGTCGCGATGATGCCGCACAGCACGAAACTGACGATGATGCCGACCAGGCCGACGATCAGCGCCTGCCAGAACGAGATACCAAATGCCAAAATGTACGCGCCGTAACTCAGGCCTAGGACCGACACGTTGGCCCCGAACCACGGCCAAAAAAGCTCCCGCGGCTCGCCCTTGCGCTCGCCTTCAGAGATGACGTTGATGCCGTTCTCTTCAATGCGCAACGCCCCGGCGCTGCCGGAACCGACTACTCCAGAGATTTCGCTCACAGCACCCCTTTGTGCGACACCGCGCATCGCTTGGGTCGATTGTAGGCGTGCGCCGAGCGTGGTCGAAACCAAATTATTCACGTGCTTCGAAGGTGATGGAGGCACTCATTAGGGTGAATTCGTGAGTGCTGCGACCCGACTGTTCTGCCTCGACACGGTGATGATCGACATCGTCCTTCGCATCGACCGAGTCCCCGAGAGCGGCGCTGACGTCCTGGCGAGCGAACACCTGATTACGACGGGCGGCGGGTACAACGCCATGAGCGCCGCCGCGCGACAGGGCGTCTCGGCGGTCTACGCCGGACGACTCGGTCACGGACCGTTTTCAGCAACGGCGCGATCGTCGCTGGATCACGACGACGTGATCGAACCCATTGAGGCGGACGAGACGCGCGACGCCGGATTTTGCGTGGCGCTGATCGACGATGGCGGCGAGCGCACGTTCATCACGTCGCCCGGTGCCGAAGGTTCGCTTCGACTCTCTGACTTGTCAGCACTGGACGTCCGCGGCGCCGACTACGTCCTCGTCTCTGGTTACAACGTGATGTATCGCGGTTCGGCTGAGATCGTTCTCGAGTGGCTGGCGGGCCTGAGTGACGACGTGGTGGTCGCCTTCGATCCGAGCAACCGAGTCAGGGACATTCCGGACGCCAACCTGCGTGAGGTTCTCCATCGTGCCGACTGGACGCTCTGCAATGAAACCGAAGCCTCTTTACTGACCGGTGAAGACACCTTGAAGGAGTCCGTCGTGGCGCTCGCCGAAAGGACCGGTCGCGCCGGCGTCGTCGTGCGCCACGGCGAAACTGGCTGCACCGTGGTGACGAAGGGCGCTGAACCCGTGCGCGTGGACGCGTTCAAGGCCATCGTGGTCGACACGAACGGCGCCGGCGATACGCACTCCGGCGTCTTTCTCGCCGAATTGGCGCAGGGTACCAATGTCATCGAAGCGGCGCGACGAGGGAACGCGGCGGCGGCCGTCGCCATCTCGGTCCTCGGGCCGGCGTCGTGTCCGACACGCGACGTGATCTCGGCGATGATTCACCAGTCGTAAGTGGTCATGACGTGGGGTGACCTAGCGTGAACGGTGTTCGAGGGGGAGAGTTGAAGACGTACGAACGCTTTGAGGGAACGATCGGCACTACCGTCGCGGAATCGGTGCCGTGGTGGCCCACACCCACGCACCCCAAAGAGAGCGCGCCGAATATTCTGGTGATCCTCATCGACGATCTGGGTTTCTCCCACTTCAACTGTTTCGGTTCGGACCTCGTCACGCCGAACATCGACGAACTCGCCGCCGGAGGACTGCGCTTCTCGAACTTCCATGTCACGCCACTGTGCTCACCGACTCGTGCGGCGCTGTTGACCGGGAGGAATCATCACAGCGTGGGCATGCGCGGACTTTCGAACTGGAGCACGGGCTTTCCCAGTATGCGCGGACAGATCTCGAACCACGCCGCGACGATGGCGGAGATCTTGCGTGAAGACGGCTACACGACGTTCGCCGTAGGCAAGTGGCATCTCGTATCAATGGAGAACTCGTCTTCGGCCGGCCCCTTCGATCAGTGGCCATTGCAACGCGGATTCGATCGCTACTACGGCTTCCTCGACGGCGAGACCGACCAGTTCGCGCCAGACCTCACGTACGACAATCATCGTGTCGAGCGACCCAAGAGCGTGGCCGATGGCTACCACCTGAGCGAAGACCTCGTCGATCACGCGATCGGCTTCATCCACGACGCCAAATCCGTTCGTCCCGACCGTCCTTTCTTCACCTACCTCGCCTTTGGCGCGACGCACGCGCCGCACCAGGCGCCGCCGCACTACCTCGAGCGTCACCGCGGCCGTTACGACGAGGGATGGGACGTCGCGCGCTCGAAATGGTTCGCGCGACAAAAGGAGCTGGGCATCGTCCCTGAGTTCACCGAGCTCGCTGCGCGAAACGACGGCGTCGAACCGTGGGATGAACTACCGGAGAACCAGCAGAAGCTCGCCGCGCGACTGCAGGAGGCCTACGCCGCCTTCTTAGAGCACACCGACTCTCAGATCGGACGACTCGTCGCGGATCTCAACACGATCGGCGAACTCGACAACACGATGATCCTCTTGATGAGCGACAACGGCGCCAGCCAAGAAGGCGGTCCGTTTGGCGTGTTGCACGAGATGAAGTACTTCAACATGGTGATGGAGAGTCCCGACGAGGCGGTATTGCATCTCGATGACATCGGGGGGCCGAGCAGTCACTCGAACTACCCTTGGGGCTGGGCCCAGGCCGGTAACACACCCTTCAAGTGGTACAAGCAGAACACGCACGAGGGCGGCGTGCGCGTGCCGCTCATCGTCCACTGGCCCAACGGCATCACGGCGCGCGGCGAAGTGAGGAACCAGTTCCACTACGTCACTGACGTCGCGCCGACGGTACTCGAGGTCGCGGGCGTCGCGATGCCCGCGACCTACCGCGGCCTGGAACAGATGCCGATGGCCGGCGCTTCGATGGCCTACGCCTTCGATCACCCCGACGAACCGAGTCACAAGAGCACGCAGTACTTCGAGATGGGCGGACACCGCGCCATGTACCACGACGGTTGGAAGGCGGTCACGCGCCACGCCTTCGGCGTGGACTTCGATGACGATCGCTGGGAGCTCTATCACGTCGCCGAGGACCCGTCGGAGTGTCGGGACCTCGCCGAGGCGAACCCCGAGAGACTAAAGGAGTTGATCGAGCTCTGGTGGCACGAGGCCGAGGAGTACGGCGTCCTCCCCTTGGACGATCGCGGATTGGCGCTCTTCGCGTCACGTTCGCACGACTACTCGCCGCATCCGATCTCACGCCACTACACCTACTTACCCCCACTCAATCCAATTCCGCCGGCCGCGGCCGCGGGTATTGGAGGTCGGAGCTGGGATTTGGAGGCGCGGGTCGATCGCGCGCGCGACAGGGGTGGCGTGATCCTCGCCATGGGGACGGAGAACGCGGGCGTCGCTCTGTTCGTTCAGGACAATCGATTGGTCTTCGACTACAACATCTTCATGGAGCATCACGTGCTGGAATCGACTGAGGAAGTGCCTGACGGACCATCGGTACTCGGTGCTCGATTCCGAAGGGCTCGACGCGACGCCGAGGTCACACTGACGATTGACGGACGCGACGTCGGCTCGCTTCATCTCCCGTTCGTGATGAGGATCTTCTCCTCGATTGCGATGGGTATCGGCCGCGACCACGGTTCGCCGGTCTCGCGGCGCTACGTCGACGACTTCGCCTTCGATGGACGAATCGATCGGGTGGATATCCAGTTGATCTCTCAAGACAGCAACGATGACAAGGAGGCGGCCGAGCGCGAGGGCATGGCTCGTCAATAGATCTATGGAACGACGACGCACGCCCGACGAGAACTTCGAGGGACTCAGTGATTTCGACTTCGAATCGCGCTACGCCAACGTCGTCGATCCGACGGGGGGCCCACCACTTCGAATGGCCTACCTTGACGAGGGTCCGCGCGACGGGCACACCGTCGTACTCCTGCACGGCGAGCCGTCCTGGTCGTACCTCTACCGATTCATGATTCCCGGGCTCGTGGCCGCCGGACGTCGGGTCATCGCTCCGGACCTCGTGGGCTTCGGACGATCGGACAAGCCGAGCGACCGTGAGGCCTACACCTACGAGCGTCACGTCGAGTGGGTTCGCGAGTTGCTCTTCGACCACTTGGAACTGCAGAACATCACACTCTTTGGCCAGGACTGGGGAAGTCTGATCGGACTGCGGCTCGTGGGTGAGCATCCGGTGCGCTTCGCGCGGGTGGCGATCGGCAACGGGGGACTTCCGACCGGTGATGAGCGCGTGAGCGAGGCCTTCAAGGCGTGGCAGGACTTCAGTCAGACGACGCCCGAACTGCACATCGGCAACATCGTCTCGGGGGGCTGCACTGAACGTCTCAGTCCGGAAGTGGTCGCGGCCTACGACGCGCCGTTCCCCGACGAGTCCTATAAAGAAGGTGCGCGACAGTTCCCCACGTTGGTGCCGACGTCACCCGAGGATCCCGCCCACGACGCCAACGTCGCGGCGTGGGCTGAATTGGCGACGTTCACCAAGCCGTTCCTCTGTTGCTTCAGCGGTGATGCCATCACCCGTGGCGCGGACGCGAAGTTCTTGCGCGTGGTACCAGGGGCGCAGGCTCAGGCGCACACGACGATTCCGGGCAGTGCCCATTTCCTGCAAGAAGAGAACGGTCCGGAGCTGGCGCGCGTCTTGAACGACTTCATACGCGCGAATTAGAAGTAGTTCTCGCCGAGCTCTTCGCTCCACGGCGCGACACGTAGTTCGCCTTTCGGGACGCTCCAGCGAAAGACCGGCTTGATATCGAGCACCGGCGTACCGTCGATGCCGTCAAGTCCTCGCGCCGTGAAGGAGCGTTCCGAGAGTTCGCCTATTTCGACGGTTGAAAGCAATAACCGATTTGGACGGTCCTTGTTTCTTTGTGCGAAGACGCCAACGTCGGGCCATTTCGCATTGCCGCGCGGGCGTCGGTGCCAGGGTCCCGGCGGCACGTCCTCGGCCCAGTCGGCGAAGAAGACGATCTCTACGTGCGAGAAATCCTCGAGTCCACGAAGAGCCTCGTCGGGCACGTCCTGGGCGAGTTCGACGGTACTGATGATCTCGTCCCAGTTGTCGTCAAGCGCCTCGCTGCGCTCATTACGGATGTAGGCGATTGGTCGAACGGAGTAGTCCACGTCAACAATCTACTGAGTCGCGAAAACTCATTATGTGGTGACGCCGAGCTCGATAACTGCCCTATCACGGAGGGTAACGTGGGTCGTTCGAGTCAACGACGAGAGGCCCATGCCAGAACTGACCTTTACTTACGGCACCATGGCGGCGGGCAAGTCGACGTTGGCATTGCAGTTGTGCTGGCAACTTCGCCAGGGTCGAAGCGACGTCGCCCTGTGGACCTTCGGTGATCGTAGCGACGCCGGTATGGTGACCAGTCGCATCGGCATCGAGGCCAGCGCTGAGGCGGTGATTCCCGGTAGTGATCTCACGGAGCACGTGGAACGACTCCGTCGCGACGGCATCAACGTCATCGTGATCGACGAAGCCCAGTTCGCGAGTGTCGAGCAGATCGACGCTTTGGGCGAATTGGTCGACGATCTCGGTATCGACGTGCACGCCTTCGGCCTCTCGGCCGATTTCTTGCTCAATCTCTTTCCCGGTTCGGCGCGGCTCTTCGCGATCTCTGACTGGGCCCACGAACTGCCACTGACCTCGACGTGCTGGTGCGGGCAAAAGGGACGGTGCAACGCCAGGGTCGTGGACGGGATCGTGGCGCGCGAGGGCAATCAGTTCTTCACGGGCGACGTCAACGAGGGCGTCGTCCATTATCAGGTCCTTTGTCGCACGCACTACCGCTCGGGCCAGCTTCGCGACGATGCCTAAATGGATCGTCGTGGTCGACGCCGATCCCGAATGGCCGAGGCAGTTCCGAGAGATCGCCGAGTACCTTTCGCCATTCCTTGGTGATTCGATCGTGCGCATCGAGCACGTCGGTTCGACCTCGGTGCCGGGACTCGCCGCCAAACCGATCATCGACATCGACGTCGTGGTGGCGAACGATGAGCAAATACCGGTCGTGCTAAGTCTGATCGAATCGGCCGGTTACCGGTGGGTGGGGGATTTGACCGTCACGGGCCGCGAAGCGTTCGAGCCAGTAGGCACACTCCGATTGCCGGACCACCATCTCTATCTGGTCGTGGAAGACAATCGGGCGCACGCTGACCACTGGTTGTTACGCGACGCGTTACTTGACGATCCGGAACTGGCCGCACGCTACGCCGCCATCAAGCGCGAGAACGCGGTGCTATCCGGCGGTGAAGGAGATCGTTACACGGCACTCAAGGCCGCGTTCGTCGCCGAAGTCCTGACCGGGGCCCGCCGAGCCCGAGGAATGGAGCCAGTGACGTACTGGGAACCCGATCTCGACTGAATTACCACCTATCACCCAGTCAGCCCGAGAGAGAAACCACAATGGGGGAATGTCCGAGATCCTCAATCAGTACGGTGACCGGATCGTTCCAGTGCCGGAGTGCGCGAATCGTTTCGCCACATTCTCCGAATGTCCCCTGTGCGGTGGTTCGCTCAGTCCCGAGCATGCGCACTTCAAGTGCACGTCCTGCGGTTGGCGCGACAGTTGTTGCGACTAGCTGCCTCTCGATGAGGGTTCACAGAGATCGTTCGTTTCTCAGCCTGAGACACGATTCGCTCACTTCCTGAGCACTTTCGATTCCCGGACACCGGACTGGCGTGGAATAGTCCAGCACCGTTGACGACCTTCGAAACGAATCGAACGATCGTGAATATTTGGAGCGTGGGAAGTTCTTCTTAATTTCACTTGAAAGGTTCACGCGCTTCACGATTCGTTTACCTGTGATTTCTATGTTGCACGTGGCGAAGCGTTTGCATTGCGGCGACGAGCCATAAGGCATCACCATATACAGGAGGAATATTCAGGATGAGAAACCTTTTACGGTCTCTTACGGCGCTCGCACTCGTATCGAGCGGCTTGGTGGTAGCGCTGTCGCTGCCCGCCGGCGCCTCGACCAAATTAGTCACGTGCTTCAAGCTCGAGAAAAACGTCGTGCACACCCATAAGTTCCATGGCCATTGCAGCGCCGGTTGGTCGAAGAGTCGCCCCAAGCCCAAGCCGGTCGCCGACGTTTCGGTGGAGACGCCTCGTTCGGCGAGCCTCACGGAGACGGGCAGCACCCTGCTGTACCCGTTATGGAACATTTGGGCACCGGCCTACCAGTCCGAATTCTCCCAAGTCAGTGTCACGACGGGTGGTACGGGTTCGGGTACGGGCATCGCTGACGCGGCGAGTGGCACGGTGAGCGTTGGTTCGTCCGACGCCTACCTCTCCTCGACGCAACTGGCGTCGACGCCCAACCTGTTGAACATCCCCTTGGCGATCTCGTATCAGATGATCGAGTACAACATTCCGGGTCTGACGGCGCACCTGAAGTTGAACGGTACGGTCATCTCGCAGATTTACCAGGGTCAGATCACCAACTGGAACGATTCGGCCATCGCGGCCCTCAACCCTGGAGTCAACCTGCCCAACTTGAAGATCGTCGCGTTGCACCGTTCGGACGGCAGCGGTGACACGTTCATCTTCAGCCAGTACCTCACGGACTCCGACCCGACCTGGTCGTCGAAGTACAGCTACGGCACGACGATTTCGTGGCCAACCATCACCAACGAACTTGGAGAGAACGGCAACGGCGGGATGGTCTCGGGCTGTGCGGCGACGTCGGGCTGCATCGCGTACGTGGGCATCAGTTTCCTGACCTCGGTGCTGGGCGACGGTCAGACCTACGCGCAGCTCGAGAACGGCGACGGTCAGTACGTGCTGCCGACGCCGGCGACGGCGGGCGTGGAGGCCGCCGGATTCACGTCGAAGACTCCGGCGAACGGCACGATCTCTATGGTCGACGGCAAGGTCAAGGGCGGCTACCCGATCGTGAACTACGAGTACGCGATCGTGAACAAGAGCCAATCGAGTGCGACGACGGCCAAGGCCATCCGGTCGCTGCTGGAGTGGGCAATCGATCCCTCCTACGGTCAGAGTTCGCAGTACCTCGGTCAGGTGCGTTTCGTCGCACTGCCCGTGAAGGTCGTGACGCAGTCCTACAAGCAGATCAAAGCAATTCAGTAGTTGTTTCGCATGGGTGACGAGATTTCCTCATCCGGCGTGATGTCGCCCGTGGTAGGTGTCCCCACCCGACGAGCCTTCGGGCCTCGTCGGGTGGGGACCTTGCTGCGCGACTCCGAAGAGGGTGTCTGGCGCTGGAGCGCTCGCGTCGCCTCGCTCATACCTCTCGTGGGCCTCGTCTTCGTCTTGACGGTCCTCGCGATCAAGGCGTGGCCGGCGATCAAGGTCAATGGCCCCGGGTTCTTGACCCGCAGTACCTGGAGTCCCGGCAGTACCTACGGCGCTCCGGTGAGGACCGACGGTGTCTTGCATCCCGTGGGCTCGAGCTACGGCGCGTGGCCCCTCATCGCGGGGACGCTGCAGACATCGGCGATCGCGCTCATCGTCGCACTGCCCATCTCGATCGGTACCGCCTTTGCCCTGACCGAGCGCCTTCCGCGATGGTTGGCGCGGCCGATCTCTTTTTTCGTGGAGGTACTCGCGGGTATCCCCAGCGTGATCATCGGGCTCTGGGGCGTCCTCACGCTCGGTCCCTTCCTGGCCGATCACGTCTACCCATTCATTTCGAACAACATGCCCAATGTGCCCATACTTCGTTATTTCAAAGGCAACGTCGGCTACGGCGAGGGCCTCTTGACGTCCGGTCTGGTCCTGGGCTTGATGATCGTCCCAATCATCGCTTCGACGGCACGCGATCTCTTCATGCAGGTGCCGCCCCTACCTAAGGAAGGCGCTGAAGCCCTTGGAATGACTGAAGCCGAGGTCGCGCGTCGGGTCACGATCCCCTGGGTGCGCTCGGGCCTCATCGGCGCCACGGTGCTCGGACTCGGCCGGGCGCTCGGTGAGACCATCGCCGTCGCCATGATCACCGGATCAATCCTCGGTAAGGTCGCGCCCAACGTGTACGGAACGATGACGACGATCGCGGCGACGATCGTGAGTCAACTCGACTCCGCGGCCACCGACGGGACCGGCTTCGCGATCTCC
>Ga0208357_1000468_pt1 | contig 32899 bp, 25 predicted proteins | sample NGESurdeep092012_6_FD_184487 | JGI IMG/M metagenome (GOLD analysis project Ga0208357, IMG submission 184487) | Arctic peat soil microbial communities from Barrow, Alaska - NGEE Surface sample F52-2 deep-092012 (SPAdes) | ecosystem: Environmental > Terrestrial > Soil > Wetlands > Peat ...
GAGCCGGCTGACAGATCTGATCGGTGCGTCGGCCGGCCGTTTGCACACGGCGCGCTCGCGCAACGACCAGGTGGCGACCGATTTCAAGCTGTGGGTGCGCGACACGATCGACACGATCGACGCCGCGCTCGCCGCCCTGCAAAAGACGCTCGCCGAGAAGGCGCTGGCGCATGCCGCCACCGTGATGCCCGGCTTCACGCATTTGCAGACCGCGCAGCCCGTCACCTTCGGCCACCATCTGCTCGCCTATGTCGAGATGGCGGCGCGCGACCGCGGCCGCTTTGCCGATGCGCGCAAGAGGCTCAACGAATCGCCGCTCGGCTCCGCCGCGCTCGCCGGCACCTCGTTTCCGCTTGATCGCGACATGACGGCGACGGCGCTCGGCTTCGACCGGCCGACGGCGAATTCGCTCGACGCCGTGTCCGACCGCGATTTCGTCATGGAGACGCTCGCGGCGACGGCGATCGCCTCGGTGCACCTGTCGCGGCTCGCCGAGGAGATCGTGATCTGGACGTCGCCGCTGGTCGGCCTGGTCAAGCTGTCCGACAAGTTCACCACCGGCTCGTCGATCATGCCGCAGAAGCGCAATCCGGACGCCGCCGAGCTGGTGCGCGGCAAGACCGGCCGCGTCGTCGGCGCGCTCACCGCCATCCTGATCGTGATGAAGGGCCTGCCGCTCGCCTATGCCAAGGACATGCAGGAGGACAAGGAAGGTTGCATGGACGCGCTGTCTTCGCTGTCTTTGTCGATAGCGGCGATCGCCGGTATGGTTACGGATCTTATGCCTGACGTCGCGAAGATGAAGAAGGCGGCGGCGGAGGGCTACGCCACCGCCACCGATCTCGCGGACTGGCTCGTGCGCACGCTGAAACTGCCGTTTCGCGACGCCCATCACGTCACTGGCCGTATCGTCGCGCTGGCGGCGGAAAAAGGCGCTCCCCTGCACCGGCTCACCCTCGCCGACATGCTGGCGATTGAGCCGCGAATCACCGACGACGTTTTCAACGTCCTTTCGGTGACCAATTCTGTGAAGAGCCGTGTCAGCTACGGCGGCACGGCGCCGAAAAACGTGCGGGCCCAGGCCAACAAATGGCTGCGCAAGCTCGAAAAAGGGAAATCCTGACTTCGCCTCGTTTGCCGACTTTGCTATGGTGGCCGCGCCCTTTGGGGGAGATCGTTTCTTGAGCCGTTTTCTCGACCGTTCGATGTTCAGCCTGGCTGCGGCCGGCGCGCTGATCGCGTGCCTGGCGCTCGCGGGCTGTGGCCGCAAGGGTCCCCTCGATCCGCCGCCCGGCGCCGCCCTCACCGGCGAGCCGCAGCCGCAGCAGTCGGGCCTGCTCACGCCGATGGTGTCGCCGATCGGCAGCGGCGGCGGTGGTACGTCCTCATCGGCAGAGCCCGGAATCGGCTCCGACGGCAGGCCAGTGGCGCCAAAAGGACCGAAGCGGCCTTTCGTGCTCGACGGCCTGCTCAACTAGACTGAACGCCGATGCATCATTTCGATTATCGCGACGGCGTTCTGTGCGCCGAGGCGGTCAGCCTTGACGCTCTGGCGGCCAAGGTCGGCACGCCGTTCTATTGCTATTCGACCGCGACGCTGACGCGACACTACAAGGTGTTCGCGGGCGCCTTTGCCGACGTCGACGCGCTCGTCTGCTACGCCATGAAGGCGAATTCCAACCAGGCGGTGCTGCGCACCTTGGCGCTGCTCGGCTCTGGCGCCGACGTCGTCTCTGGCGGAGAATTGAAGCGCGCCCGCGCCGCCGGCATTCCAGCCGACAAGATCATGTTTTCCGGCGTCGGCAAGACGGCGCAGGAGCTGGCGCTCGCGGTCGATGAAGGCATCCTCTGCATCAACGTGGAGTCGGAGCCGGAGCTGGCGCTGCTGTCGGAAATCGCCGCGGCTAAGGGTGCGCGCGCGCACGTGTCGGTGCGCGTCAATCCTGACATCGACGCCAAGACGCATCACAAGATCGCCACCGGCAAGGCCGAGAACAAGTTCGGCATTCCGATCAGCCGTGCACGCCAGGTCTATGCGCAAGCGGCAAAGCTGCCGGGCCTCGCGGTCGCCGGCGTCGATATGCATATCGGCAGTCAGATCACCGATCTCGATCCGTTTGGCAACGCGTTCACGCTACTCGCCGAATTCGTGCGCGAATTGCGCGGCGACGGCCACACGATCAGCCATGTGGATCTCGGCGGCGGCCTCGGCATTCCCTATCGCGAGGACAATGAGCCGCCGCCGTCGCCCGACGCCTATGCCGCGGTGGTCAAGAAGGCGACGCGCGATCTCAATTGCCGCCTCATCTTCGAGCCGGGGCGGCTGATTATCGGCAATGCGGGCATTCTCGTCACCCGCGTGAATTTCGTGAAACACGGCGACATCAAGAACTTCGTGATCGTCGACGCCGGCATGAACGACCTCATCCGCCCGACCTTGTACGAGGCCTATCACGCGATCCTGCCGGTCAAGGAGCGCGCGGGCGGCAAGCGTATCCGCGCCGACGTGGTCGGGCCGGTGTGCGAGAGCGGAGATTTCCTTGCAAAAGATCGTGATCTTGCCGAGCCCGCTCCGGGCGATCTCCTGGCCGTGATGTCGGCGGGCGCTTACGGCGCGGTGCAGGCCGGCACCTATAATACGCGGGCTTTGGTGCCGGAGGTGCTGGTCAACGGCACCGATTGGGCATTGATCCGCCCGCGCGTCGAGGTCGAGGAATTGATCGCCCTCGACCGCCTCCCGCCCTGGCTCTAACGCCGGTTCCTACGCCATTAATCCGACCTAATGGCCTGCGCTCCTGATCTGCGGCCCGCACGCGGATGCCTGCGTGGTCGCGGAAAGACTCGCGTGTTACCGTGTTGACAGAGTCCCAGAGGCCGACGGAGCCCTGTGATTGGATAACTTCGACGAGCACTCCACCGATCGCGACGTCCTGACCCGGCTGCACCTTGCCCGCGCGGTGAAGCGCGCCCGCGGCAGCCTGCTGTGGGAGCGGCTGTGGCCGGCGCTTGCCACGCTCGCGACCGCGCTCGGGCTGTTCCTGGCGCTGTCCTGGGCCGGCCTGTGGATGGTGCTGCCGCCGATCGCACGCGCAGCGGGCCTTGTCCTCTTCCTGCTCATGACGGCGGTGGCGGCGATCCCGCTATTCCGTGTACGGCTGCCGCGCGATGCCGAGGCGCTGCGCCGCCTCGACCGCGTCAGCGGCGAGAAGCACCGGCCGGCAACCGCCGTCACCGACGAGATCGCCGCCAACAGTCACGATTCGGTATCGCAGGCGCTGTGGCGGGCCCATGTCGAGCGCGCGCTGCTGTCCGCGAAAAGGCTCAGGGCCGGCTGGCCGTCGCCGCGGCTGTCGCTGCGCGATCCGATCGCGTTGCGCGCGCTGATACTGATCCTCGTCGTCACGACGTTCATCTCGGCCGGCGGCGAACGCTTGAAGCGGGTCGCCGCTGCGTTCGATTGGCACGGTGTCGTAGCGCCGGCGAACTTCCGCATCGACGCCTGGGTCAATCCGCCGGCCTATACCGGCCGTCCGCCGATCATGCTCACCGGCCAGCGGAACGGCGACGCGAAGGCAGCCGCGAGAGCGCCGATCTCCGTACCCTCCGGCAGCCAGCTGATCGTGCGCGCCACCGGCAATGTGCACCTCGAACTCGCCCGCAACGGTGGCCTCGAAGAGTCGAAAGACGCCGAAAAGACGCCGCTACCCGGCGGCACCGAGGAGCACCGCCTCGTCATCAAGGGCGACGGCACCGCCTCGGTGCACGGCGTGCTCGGCAGCGAACATGCCTGGAGCTTCAAGGCGATCCCCGACCGCGTGCCGACCATCGTGCTCACCAAGAATCCGGAGCGGCAGGCGCGCGGCGCGCTGCGGCTCGACTACAAGGTGGACGACGACTACGGCGTCGTCGAAGGCAAGGCCATCTTCGCGCTCAACGACGCCGAGCCAGCCGGCAAGCATCCGCTCTATGGGGCGCCGGATTTCCCGCTGACGCTGCCGCAATTGCGCACGCGCTCCGGCGCGGCGCAGACGACGCGCGATCTGTCCGACAATCCCTGGGCCGGCGCCGAGGTCACCGTTACGCTCACCGCCAAGGACGAAGCCGGCAATGTCGGCCAGAGCGAGCCGCGCGAGTTGACGCTGCCGCAGCGCATCTTCGTCAAGCCGCTCGCCCGCGCGCTGATCGAGCAGCGCCGCAATCTCGCGCTTGATGCCGGCGCCAAGCCGGTCGTGCTCACCGCGCTCGACGCGCTGACGTTGGCGCCGGAGAAATTCACGCCCGAGGCCGGCGTCTATCTGGGCCTGCGCTCGATCTATTTCGAGCTCGATGGCGCCAAGACGGACGATCAACTGCGGGCCGTGGTGGCGCGGCTGTGGGACATGGCGCTCCAGATCGAGAACGGCAATGTCAGCCAGGCCGAGCAGGCGCTGCGCCAGGCGCAGGAAAATCTCCGTCAGGCACTCGAGCGCGGTGCGTCGGATGAGGAAATCCAAAAGCTGATGCAGGATCTGCGCGCCGCCATGGACAAATTCATGCAGGCGCTTGCCGACGAGATGCGAAAAAGCCCGCAGCAGCTCGCGCGGCCGCTCGACCGCAATACGCGCACGCTGACGCAACGCGACTTGAACAGCATGCTCGACCGACTGGAGAACCTCGCCCGTTCTGGCAACCGCGAGGCGGCTCAGCAATTGCTCAATCAATTGCAGTCGATGCTCGAGAATTTGCAGATGGCGCGTCCCGGCGCTTCGCCCAACCAGGGCGACGACGAAATGAACCAGGCGCTCGACGAGTTGGGCGACATGATCCGCAAGCAGCAGCAATTGCGCGACCGGACCTACAAGCAGGGCCAGGATTCGCGGCACGACCGCCAACTCGGCGGCCGGAAGCCGAAGATGGGCGACCTGCAACAGGATCAGCAGGCCCTGAAGGACCGCATGAGCAAACTGCTGGAGCAGCTACGCAAGCGAGGGCTCGGTCAGCAACAGGGTCAAAAGGGTCAGCGCGGCCAGCAAGGCCAGCAAGGTGAAGGCCAGCAGGGTGGCGAGGAGATGGGCCAACTCGGCGACGCCGGCGAGGCGATGGGCGAGGCCGAGGGCCAGCTCGGCGAGGGCGATCCGGACAATGCCGTCGACAGCCAGGGCCGCGCGCTCGAGGCCATGCGCAAAGGCGCCCAGGGGCTGGCGCAGCAGATGCAGCAGGGGCAGGGCCAAATGGGCCAGGGTCCGAACGGGCAGCCGAACCCGAATGGGCGGCAGCGGGCGAATTCCGATACCGATCCGCTCGGCCGGCCCTTGCGCGGCCGTGGCTACGACAACGATTCGACCGTAAAGGTCCCGGGCGAGATCGACGCCCAGCGCGCCCGCCGCATCCTGGAAGAGCTGCGCAAGAGGTATGGTGAAACCAACCGGCCGCAGCTCGAACTCGACTACATCGAGCGTCTGCTCAAGGGGGACTGACCCGCGCGGTCCGCGCGTCCGCCCCTCGGATGGAACTTTGGCGCGCAGGACCTGTTAGGCTCGCGCGCGGGCGCAACCGGTCCGACAGGCGGGAGCAAGCCATGACGATGTCCAATCAATCCACCTCGCTGGGCGAGACGGTAGGCCGTTCGATGCGCCACCATTGGCTGCTGTTCGTCATCGAGGGCATCGTTCTGCTGATCCTCGGTGCGCTCGCGATCGTCGTGCCGCCGCTCGCCACGCTGGGGGTTACGATTTTCCTCGGCTGGCTGTTCCTGATCAGCGGCGTCGTCGGCCTCGTGATGACCTTCATGGCGCGCGGCGCGCCCGGCTTCTGGTGGTCGCTGCTGTCAGGCGTGCTCGGCATCGTCGCCGGGCTCGTGCTGCTGGTCTGGCCCTTGACCAGCGCGGTGTCGCTGACGCTGGTGGTGACGGCCTTCTTCATCGTCGAGGGCGTCGCCTCGATCATGTACGGGCTCGAGCATCGGCGCGAACTCTCCGGCCGCTGGGCCTGGATGCTGGCAAGCGGCATCGTCGACCTGATCCTCGCCGCGATCATTCTCACCGGTTTGCCGGGCAGCGCGTTGTGGGCGATCGGGCTGCTCGTCGGCATCAACATGATCTTCGGCGGCGCCTCGCTGATCGGTCTCGGGCTCGCCGCGCGCAGCGTTTAGAGCAGATTCCCATTATTTGAAGTCGCATCCGGCGTGGGCAAAGAAGTTCGCGCACTCAGCGGGCTGGACTCTTGTGATGGCTTAGCGGCGGTAGTTTCGAGGGCATCGAAGCTTCGGGCGGCGGTGGCACGCACGATCGCTTGAGTTTGGCGAAGGCATTCTCGATCGGATTGAGGTCGAGGCTGTAGGGCGGCAAATAAAGCGGTAGTTCGAAGCCGTCGAGTTCGCGGCGCTGGAGCCGGGTTAGCGTTATGACGAAGGGTGGAGCTCTGGTCTAAGACAGATCTCACGATGCCTTGGGAAGGGCGACAACGCGACGAAGCAAACCGCGGGCGGCGCGTTGTTGGCATTCAAGAGCGTTGTTGTAGTCTCAAAGACTCGCCAAAACGTCCGCAGTTGTTCTCACAAGGCCGAGGCGCGGAAGTGTTTTGGTCACCGTGAATGCGTGTTCCTCAGCAGACATCGCGGACATCGCATCTTCAGCAAAGATTTGATTGTATCCGTATTCATAAGCGAACCGGGCAGTGCTTTCGATGCTTATGTTCGTAGCTATGCCGCAAAGAACGATGGTCGTTATTCCGCGTCTTCGACATTCCAGGTCAAGTTCGGTACCGTAAAAAGCGCCCCATTGGCGCTTGGTGATCACTAGATCACCTTCTTCCGGTCCGAGCTCGGGAACGATCTCTGCCCAGTCGGGGGAAAACGCTTGGGCGGGCCACGCGGCATCCGCGACAGGGCGCAAAGCATCTTTTCCGTCCGGGGAGGACGTTACGCGCACCAAGAACACCGGCATTTTTCTTCTTCTGAAAGCCGCGGCAAGTATCGCTGCATTTTCGACCACGACCTTGGAAGCGCGTGGGGCCGTTTGCCGGCCAACGATACCCTTTTGGAGATCGCTGATGACCAGCGCCGTCGTTGATCCGTCAATGGATAACATTGCGCTCATAATTCTATGAATCTCCCGTTCCTTTACCACGCGATCATCTGCATCACTACATTACACAAACGACTCGGTATCGGGGCGGGGAAGTTCGACGCCGCTGAGGGTTGCTGCCCGCATGGCAGGTTTGCGAGAAAGATGTATCTTAAGCGGCTTTTTGGGATGTGGCGCTCGGCCATGAGCTTCGCCATCCCGCGAACGTTCTTTCTCACTCGTCCTGCGCAGGACGAGTGAGAAACTTCTGTTTTGGCGATCAAATGCTAGCTAGCGCCAGGCTCAGGTCGGCATCTCGCCAAGGGTCACGGCAACGGTGCGATCGCGTCCGTTCCGCAGCACCGTAAGCGTGGCCTGACGCTTCGACGCCATCATGCCGATGGTCCGAGCGAACTCACCCGGATCCGTGACGGACTTGCCGTCCACTGCGGTCACGACATCGCCCGCTTTCAGGCCGGCGCGTGCCGCCGCACCGGCTTTTTGAGCGGAATCGATGATGACACCCTGCGTGATATGGATGCCCATACTGTCCGCGAGGTCGGGGGTCAGCGCCTGGACCTGCACGCCGAGATAGCCGTGATCGACGTGGCCGTGCGCTTTGAGCTGGGCGATCACCTGGCGGGCCGTATCGCTGGGGATATCGAAACCGATGCCGACCGATCCGCCCGATGGCGAGAAGATCGCCGTGTTCACGCCGACGACGTCTCCGGCCGAATCGAAGGCGGGGCCGCCCGAGTTGCCTTTGTTGATTGGCGCGTCGATCTGGAGATACTTGTCGTAGGTATCCGTACCGATGTCGCGGCCCTGCGCCGAGACGATGCCGGCAGTCACCGTCTCCGAAAGTCCGTACGGATTGCCGACGGCGACCACCCAGTCTCCGACGCGCGGCGGTGCCTTGGCGAATTTCACGTAGGGCGCGTCGTGGATGTCGACTTTCAGCAGCGCGAGATCGGTCTTCGGATCGGTACCGACCACCTTGGCCTTGTAAGAATGCCCGTTTGCGAGGGTCACGCGGACGGAATTCGCATGCGCGACGACGTGATTGTTGGTGACGATGTATCCGTCCGAAGAGATGAAGAAGCCGGAGCCGAGACCGATGATCGCCTGGTTCGCGGATGGGGTGATGCCGTCCGCGCTCAGGGATTGAAGATTTGCCTTATCGGGGGCGATTGTGACCCTGACGCTGACCACGGCCGGCTTCGCTTTCGCAACGAGATCGGCGAAGCTGGCCGGCGCATCGGCTCTTGCCGCATGAGCCGACGCCGAAGCCGGCGTTGCGGGAGACGCGCTCCTGGCGCTGACGCCGATTGCGCCACCGGCGATGACAATGGCTGCCGCCGATCCCAAGAGAACCATGCGCCAACGGGACACAGACGATGCTTGCATTGCCGACCTCCGGATTGGATGGCTTGTTCGCCATATCAACGCCGTTCATCGGCAAAATCGCCTTACCGGAGCCTTACGGGCGGATTGCATTTTCGCAATTTGGCTGCTGGTCTGTCATGGGGCCGCATGGCCGCGGTGGGCGATCACGCCGGCGTGACTGCTTGCGTGAGCGTCAGCCGCCAGACCGTCTCCGGTCGTCGATACCCGCGAGCTTCCTTGCCCGCGCCTTCTTGTCCTCGATGGCCATGCCGCGCGCGATCTGGATGCGCTGCGCCTGCGGCGACCCGGCGCCGTGCAGGCTCTCGGTCAAATAGCCGACGGCGTTGCGGCCGATGGTCATGTTCTCAATCAGCCGCAGCACGCGCATGCGGTCGACCGTGTCGATGCCGCTCCTGCCTTGCAGGAATTTGCGGATCAGCGGTCCGATCTCGTTGTTCTGGAGGTCCTTCTCCGACGGCATGGTGACGACGAGGCCACCGGCGATGTCCTGGGCCAGTCGCGCGATCTCGAAGGGAAAGCGCGTGACGTTGTGCTTGGCGACGTTGGACAGCATCTCGTCGTTCAGATAGGCGCCGGACGCCATCGGCTTGGCGCGGTAGGCGCCCGCCATGCAGCTCGAATAGATGGTCTCGTTGAGATGCGTCATCTCGACGAGCTTATCCTTGATGTGCGAGACGGCCTCGACACCGTTGTGCGAGGCCGCTTCCGCGGCGGCGCCGATCAGAACATCGCCGAGGCCGGTTTTGCAGACATATGACGAGCGGTGATAGGTGGTGAAACGCTCGACCAAGGTCGCGGCGTATTGCCATTCGCCGTCCATGAAGACGTGCTCGTGCGGGATGAACACGTTGTCGAAGACGATCAGCGCCTCCTGGCCGGCGAACTGCGCGTTGCCGGCGTCGAGCGGCCCGCCGTCGACGCCGCGCGTGTCGTTGGTCTGGCGGCCGACGACATAGGTTAGCCCCGGTGCGTCGACGCGCAGCGCGCCGACGAAGGACCAATCCTTGTCGGCCTCGGTCATGCGCATGGTCGGCATCACGATCAGCCAATGCGAATTGACCGCGCCGGTCTGATGCATCTTGGCGCCGGAAACATGAATTCCATCGGCGTCGCGCTTGACGATGCGCAGGAACAGGTCGGGGTCCGACTGCCGGTGCGGCGGCTTGGAGCGGTCGCCTTTGGGATCGGTCATGGCGCCGCCGATGACGACGTTGGCGGCCTGCGCCTTCTTCAGAAAGCCCAGGAAGCGCTTGTGATAGTCGGTGCCGATCTCGGCATCGATGTCGAAGGTCACCGAATGGCAGGCGCCGATCGCGTCGAGCCCGACGCAGCGCTGGAAGCAGGTGCCAGTGCGGCGGCCCAGTTCGCGCTGCATCTCGTGCTTGGCGACGAGCTCGTCCGGCCCGATCGGCACATGCAGGAAACGGTTGATCCGGACCCCGGCGATGGGCGTGTGGACGCTGCCGACATCCGGATGGTCGCTGGCGAGGCGGTAGGTCTCGGCCATCGCGTTGATCGACGGGAAGATCACCGGGTTATCGACCGGCTCCGGCACGCGCTCGCCCATGAAGAACACGTTCATGCGCCGGCCTCGCAGGGAAGCGATGTAGTCGTCTGCGTTGGCGATGGGGCGGGCGAAATCGGCCCAGAGGGCATCGATATCGGGCATGCCGGTCTCCACGAGGTGCTGACAGGGCATATTGCGCCGATCGGGCAGGGCTGCAATCCGAATAGGCGGAGCGCGCAGAACGGCCCTGCGGCGGGCCTTTTGCCTTGATTATGTCGCGGGAATTGCATCTGAATCCCGGCTCGGAACCGGTTCCGGCAGACCCGAACCAATCGGGCTGCCGGACATTAGGGTAGGAACCCGCAAGGCCTGATCGGACCCAAGCCTCCATGTTTGCCGCCGCTCTCGCCGCCCTGACGGCCGTTATTTGGCTCGCGCTTCTGTTCGGGCGGGGGTTCTATTGGCTGAGCGCCGTCCGCGATAGCGACTTGCTACTAAGACCTGCGCGCTGGCCGTCGGTTGTCTCGGTCATACCGGCTCGCAACGAGGCCGCGGTGATTTCCCGGAGCGTCGCCTCGCTCATGCGCCAGGACTATCCGGGCGCGCTGTCAGTGATCGTGGTCGACGACGATTCAAATGACGGCACAGGGGCTGCAGCCGACGCCGCCGCAACCGGAAGCGGCCGCACCTTGACCGTCCAGAAAGGCCAGCCGCTGCCGGCCGGATGGACCGGCAAGCTGTGGGCGCTAAAGCAGGGCGTGGCGGCCGCCGAACAAAGCGCGCCGGACTTGCTGCTGCTTACCGACGCCGACATCGCGCACGCGCCGGATTCGCTGTCCTGGCTCGTCGCCAAGGCGATGCAGGACGGCACCGTGCTGACCTCGTTCATGGCGAAGCTGCGCTGCGAGAGTCTTGCCGAGCGGAGCCATGTGCCGGCCTTCATCTACTTCTTCGAGATGCTCTATCCATTTTCCTGGGTCCGGCAGCCCAAGGCGCAAACAGCCGCGGCGGCCGGTGGTTGCGTGCTGCTGAAGGCGGATGCGCTGCGCCAAGCCGGTGGCATCGAGTCGATTCGCAACGCGCTGATCGACGATTGCTCGCTGGCGCGCCGGCTCAAGGCGGTCGGTCCGATCTGGCTCGGCCTGACCGATCGCGCGCACAGTATCCGCGCCTACGATAGTTTCGCCGACGTGCGGCAGATGATCTCGCGCTCCGCCTACGCGCAGCTCAATTATTCGCCGCTATTGCTCGCCGGGACGATGATCGGGATGGGCATCACCTATCTCGCCGCGCCGCTGCTCGCGATCTTCGCGCATGGCTGGCCGCAATTGGCAGGGATTGCCGTGTGGGCGGCGATGGCGTTGTCCTTCGTGCCGACGCTGCGCTTCTATCGCCTGTCGGCGTTATGGGGTATCGCTCTGCCCGGTATCGCCATGTTGTACGCCGCCTACACCTTCGAATCCGCCTGGAAGCACTGGCGCCGCCGCGGCGGCCAGTGGAAGGGGCGCGTCCACGTCAACGCGCCGAGCCTGCAATGACGACGAGCGCCGAACTCCGGTCCGGCAAGGGCTCAGGCGACGAGAATTTTCCCGTCGCCTCCGTCCTCGTTGCGCCGAAGCACCGTCCGGCGGTGCTCGCCTTCTACGAATTCGTTCGTGTCGCCGACGACATCGCCGACCATGCGCAGCTTGCACCGGCGGAGAAGCTGACGCGGCTCGACCGCATGGAGGCGAGCCTGCTCGGCACCTCCGAGGCGGAGCCGGAAGGCGTGCGCCTGTGCGGCGTGCTGCGCGAGCGGGGCCTTTCGTCTGTCCATGCGCAGCATTTGCTGCGCGCCTTCCGTCATGACGTCACCAAGCTGCGCTACCAGGACTGGGACGATCTGATCGAATATTGCCGCTATTCGGCCATGCCGGTCGGCCGTTACGTTCTCGACGTGCACGGCGAGGCGCAATCGACCTGGCCGGCGAACGATGCGCTCTGTGCGGCGCTGCAAATCATCAATCACTTGCAGGACTGCGCCAAGGATTTCCGCGAGCTCGACCGCGTCTACGTGCCGCTCGACGCGCTCGCGGCCAATGGCCTGACGGTGGAGGCGCTGGCCGCGCCGGAGGCGAGCCCGGCGCTCAGACGCTGCATTCGCGAACTTGCCGCGCGCACCGGCATACTGCTCGAGCAGAGCCGGCCGTTCGCCGCGCAAATCAGGGACCGGCGGCTGGCGATGGAAGTCGCCGCCATCCAGAGTCTTGCCGAGCGGCTCGTCGGCGTGTTGCGCACACGCGATCCGCTCAGCGAGCGCGTGCATCTGAGCAAGCCGCAGATGCTGTTCACCGGCCTCAGCGGCGCCGTCGGCGCCCTGTCGCGGCGTTTGTTGTCTCGGGCACCGTCGTCCGCTTTCGCCCGGTGAGCCAGATGATGACCGCCGCCGCGCCACAGCCTCAAACGGCCGCCGCCACCCGCGCCAGTGGCTCGTCATTCTATTTCGCCATGCGCATCCTGCCGGCGGCGCAGCGCGACGCGATGTTCGAGATCTATTCGTTCTGCCGCGCGGTCGACGACATCGCCGATGGTGACGCGCCGCGCGCCGAGCGATCGGCTGCATTGGCGCAATGGCGGCGCGACATCGACGCGCTGTACGCGGGTTCGCCGCCGTCCGCGCTGTCCTCGCTTGCCGGCGCGGTGAAACAGTTCGGCATGCGCAAGGATGATTTCATGGCCGTCATCGACGGCATGGAGATGGACGCGGTCGATGACATCCGCGCGCCGGATTTCGCCACGCTCGATCTTTACTGCGATCGCGTCGCCTCGGCGGTCGGCCGCCTGTCGGTGCGCGTCTTCGGCATGAGCGAAGACGACGGCATCGCGCTGGCGCGTCATCTCGGCCGCGCGCTGCAACTCACCAACGTCCTGCGCGATATCGACGAGGACGCCGGTCTCGGCCGTCTCTATCTGCCGTGCGAGGCGCTTGCCGCCGCCGGCATCGCCTCGACCGACCCGGCCACGGTTGCCGCGCATCCCGGTCTCGACGCGGCATGCAACATGGTCGTCGAGCGCGCGCGCGGTCACTTCGTCGAAGCGGACAAGATCATGGCGCGCTCGCCGCGCCGCGTCGTGCGCGCGCCACGTATCATGGGCAAGGCGTACCGGAAAATCCTGGACACCATGGCCGTGCGCGGCTTCGCGCCGCCACGCGAGCGCGTCCGCATCAGTAAACCGCATCTTATCGGAATCGCATTGCGTTATGCCTTCATCTGACACCGTTCATATCATCGGCGCAGGCCTGGCAGGCCTTGCCGCCGCCGTGCGTCTGTCCGCCCAGGGACGGCGCATCGTCGTGCACGAGGCGACCGGTCAGCCGGGCGGGCGCTGCCGCTCCTACTACGACCACGTCACCGGCATGGTGATCGACAACGGCACGCATCTCCTGCTGTCGGGCAATCACGCGGCGATGTCCTATCTGAAGGCGATCGGCGCCGGTCATCTGCTCGAGGGGCCGCCGTCGGCGGAATTCGAATTCATCGATCTGCCGACCGCGCAACGCTGGACCGTGCGGTTCAATGACGGCCAAATTCCGTGGTGGATTTTCGACAAGAGCCGGCGCGTGCCGCAGACGCGCGTGCGCGACTACCTGCCGCTGATGCGGCTGATGTGGACCTCGGCCGACAAGCCGCTGAGCGAACTCATGCGATGCGAGGGACCGCTTTACGAGCGGCTGCTCGAGCCGCTCTTTCTCGCCGCGCTCAACATCGAGCCGCTGCACGGCTCCGGCAAGCTCGCCGGCCGGATCATTCGCGAGACGTTGGCGCTCGGCGGCCAGGCGTGCCGGCCTTTGATCGCGCCGGGCGGTATCGGTGACGCCTTCGTCGCACCGGCGTTGCGTACGCTGCGGGAGCAGGGCGTCGAGATGACCTTGCAGCATCCTCTGCATGCGCTGGTGTTCGACGGCGACCGCGTCGCCGGCCTCGATTTCGGCGAGGAGACCGTCTCGCTAGGCGAGGGCGACCGAGTCATCCTCGCCGTGCCTGCCTATGCCGCAACCGTCATGGTGCCGGGCCTGTCGGCGCCGACCGCATTCCGGGGCATCGTCAATGCGCATTTCCGCGTCGATCCGCCGGCCCGCGCGCCGCGCATGATCGGGGTCGTCAACGGCACGACGGAGTGGATCTTCGCGCTGCCCGGGCGGGTCGCGGTGACGGTCAGCGATGCCGGCGATCTCATTGACATGCCGCGCGCCGAATTGGCCCAGACCATCTGGAACGAGGTCGCCAAAGTGCTCGGCCTGTCCGACACGCTGCCGCCATGGCAGATCGTGCGCGAGCGCCGCGCCACGTTCGCCGCCACGCCGGAGGAGAACGCCAAGCGCCCGCAGCCGGTCACGCGCTGGCGCAATCTCGTCCTGGCAGGCGATTGGACCGATACCGGCCTGCCGGCGACGATCGAGGGGGCCGTGCGGTCCGGCCACCGGGCTGCCGAACTCGTTGCAGGTGAAGCGCGTTCCAAGAAAGCCGCATGACGCTCGAATTCGACACCCGCGCCAGCCCCGACATCGACGCGCTCGACCGCGCGATCGATGGCGCCTGCGACGCGCTCTACCGGACGCAGCAGGCGGACGGTCACTGGGTCTACGAGCTTGAGGCCGACGCCACCATTCCCGCCGAATACGTGCTGCTGCGCCACTATCGCGGCGAGCCGGTCGACGCTGAGCTCGAACGCAAAATCGGCGTCTATCTGCGCCGCATCCAGAACGCCAAACACGATGGCTGGCCGCTGTTCAACGACGGCGAATTCGACATGAGCGCGACGCTGAAGGCCTATTTCGCGCTCAAGACCATCGGCGACGACATCGACGCGCCGCATATGCGCCGCGCCCGCGAGGCGATCCTCAAGCGCGGCGGCGCGGTCAACGTGAATGTCTTCACCCGCATCCTGCTCGCATTGTTCGGCATCATGAGCTGGGAGGCGGTGCCGATGATGCCGGTTGAAATCGTGCTGCTGCCGCGCTGGTTTCCGTTCCACCTGACGAAAATCTCGTATTGGGGCCGCGCCGTGCTGGCGCCGCTCCTCGTGCTGTTCGCGCTCAAGCCGCGCGCAAAGAATCCGCGCGGGATCACGCTCGACGAACTCTTCCTCCAGCCGCCACTGACGATCGGCCCGCCGGAGAAGGCGCCCCATCAAAACCCGGCGATCTTCGCCGTCTTTCGCGGCGTCGACATCCTCTTGCGCAAGACCTTCAGCGATCCGCCGGCGAGATTGCGCCGACGCGCCATCGCCAAGGTGGCCGACTTCGTCAGCGAGCGGCTCAACGGCAAGGACGGCCTCGGCGCGATCTTTCCAGCCATGGCCAATGCCTGCATGATGTTCGACGTGCTCGGCGATCGGGAAAAGGCGGCGATCGCCCGCGACTCCGTCGAGCGGCTCCTGGTCGTCAAGGACGACGAAGCCTATTGCCAGCCCTGCGTCTCGCCGGTGTGGGATTCGGTGCTGGCGGCGCAGGCGCTGCTCGATGTCGGCTCGCCGGATGCGGTTGCGCATGCGCGCAAGGCGCTTGACTGGCTCGTGCCGTTGCAGGAACTGAACGTCGAGGGCGATTGGATCGTGCGCGCGCCGGGCCTGCGGCCGGGCGGTTGGGCCTTCCAGTATGCCAATCCGCATTATCCCGATCTCGACGACACCGCCGTGGTCATCATGGCTATGGACCGCGCACGCAAGATGAGCGGCGGCAACGACTACGACGCGACCATCGCCCGCGCCGAGGAATGGGTCCGCGGCATGCAGAGCCGCAACGGCGGCTGGGCGTCGTTCGATATCGACAATACGCACGAGTACCTGAACAATATTCCGTTTGCCGACCACGGCGCGCTGGTCGATCCGCCGACCGAGGACGTCGCCGCGCGCTGCCTCTCGGCGCTGGCGCAGCTCGGCGCCCAGGCCAACGATCCGTCGCTTCAACGCGGCATCGCCTATCTGCTCGGCGAACAGCTCGACGACGGCAGTTGGTACGGCCGCTGGGGCCTCAACTACATCTACGGCACCTGGTCTGTCTTGTGCGCGCTCAACGCCGCCGGCCTGCCGCACGATCATTCGGCGATGCGCAAGGCGACGAACTGGCTCATCTCGATCCAGAACAAAGACGGCGGCTGGGGCGAGGACGGCGACAGCTACAAGCTCGCTTACAGGGGTCACGAAAAGGCGCCGAGCACGGCATCGCAGACCGCCTGGGCGCTGATGGGGCTGATGGCCGCGGGCGAGGTGTCGCACCCCGCAGTGGCGCGTGGCGTCGAATACCTGACGCACACGCAAAGCGCCGACGGCTTCTGGGAAGAGGAGCGATTCACCGGCACCGGTTTTCCGCGCGTCTTTTACCTGCGCTATCACGGCTACCGGAAATACTTCCCGCTCTGGGCGCTCGCGCGGTATCGCCGCCTGCGTTCGAGCAACGAGCGTTTCGCCTTCGGGATGTAATCACTCGTGCGGTGCCGCTTGCAGGTGAAGCGAGTTCGCGGCTCCGAAATCCCAAATCTTGGCTCAAAAAGCAAAATGCCCGGCGCGGGGCCGGGCATCTACACGATTCAACGCGGTGAGGCGACTTACTCCGCCGCTTCCATCGGCTGCGGCGCGTCCTTGGCGCGCGCCTTCTCCTCGCGAATTTCGCCGAGCTTCTGCTGCACGTGCCGCGAAAACACGAACTCCGGCGGCCGCTGCTTCGATAGATCGATATCCGGCGCCATCTCGCCATCGGTGTTCACGCCCTTGCGCGACAGCTTCAAGAGCTTCAGTGGATGCGAGATCGAGTCGTTGACCGCGGTCGCTTCAAAGCCGGAGTGCACCATGCAGTCGGCGCATTTTTCGTAGTTGCCGACGCCGTAGGAATCCCAGTCGGTCTCTTCCATCAGTTCCTTGAAGGTCTTGGTGTAGCCTTCGCCGACCAGGTAGCAGGGCCGCTGCCAACCGAACACGGTGCGCGTCGGGTTGCCCCATGGCGTGCACTTGTAGGTTTGGTTGCCGGCGAGGAAGTCGAGGAACAGGCCGGACTGGCTGAACGACCAGTCCTTGCCGCCGTTGCCGCGCTTGAAGATGTCGCGGAAGAGCTGCTTGGTGGTCGTGCGGTTGAGGAAGTGCTGCTGGTCCGGCGCGCGCTCATAAGCGTAGCCGGGCGACACGGTGATGCCGTCGACGCCCATCGCCATGACGCTGTCGAAAAAGCGCGCCATGCGCTCCGGATCGGCGTTGTTGAAGAGCGTGCAGTTGATGTTGCAGCGGAAGCCCCTGGCCTTCGCCGCCTTGATCGCGGCCACCGCGCGGTCATAGGTGCCTTCCTGGCACACCGACTTGTCGTGATCCTGCTTGGCGCCGTCGAGATGTACCGACCAGACGAAGTAGGGCGAGGGCCCGTAGTCCTTCATGCGCTTTTCCATGAGAAGCGCATTGGTGCACAGATAGACGAATTTCTTGCGGGCGATGATACCCTTGACGATCTGCGGCAGCTCTTTGTGCAGCAACGGCTCGCCGCCGGCGATCGACACGACCGGCGCGCCGCATTCGTCGACCGCGTCGAGCGCGTCCTTCACCGAAATGCGCTGATTGAGGATTTCGTCCGGGTAATCGATCTTGCCGCAACCGGAGCAAGCGAGATTGCACCGGAACAACGGCTCCAGCATCAGAACAAGCGGATACCGTTTGCGGCCGACCACTCGCTGACGGACGACGTAGCTACCGACAATCAACTTCTGCAAGAGAGGAATGCCCAAGACTTCCGTCCTTACCTATTTTGCTGGCGTTTTTGACCTGAAGGAGTTCCACCGGAACACGGAACTCCATATTCTCCTCGCGCCCCGGGAGCAAGGACACTTCGACCGCGGCGAATTTGCGCAACGCCTCGATCGCGCTCATGACCATCACCTCCGGCGCCGAAGCGCCTGCGGTGATGCCTACCGCCTCCACACCCTCAAGCCATTCGGGCTTGATTTCGCTGCCATTGGCGATCAGGTGGGTCGGAATTCCTGCCTCGAGCCCGATTTCGCGCAAACGATTAGAGTTCGAGCTGTTGGCCGCGCCGACCACAAAGATAACGTCCACGAGCTTGCTGAGTTCGCGCAGGGCCATTTGGCGATTTTGTGTCGCATAGCAGATGTCCTCGGTGCCGGGGCCGACCACATCGGTGAACTTGCGATAAAGGGCGGCGATGATGTCCTTGGTGTCGTCGACCGAGAGGGTGGTCTGGGTGACGTAAGCGACCGGGGTCTCCGGCGGCAACGTCAGCGCGTCGACCTCCTTTTCGTTCTGAACCAGCAGAACCTCGCCCGGGATCTGGCCGAGCGTGCCCTCGACCTCCGGATGTCCGGCATGGCCGATGAGGACGACGGTGCGGCCCTTGCGCAAATAGTGACGTCCTTGCGTGTGCACCTTGGACACCAGTGGGCAGGTGGCGTTGAGGACGTGCAGGCCGCGCTCCTGCGCGTCCAGTTCGACCTTCTTGGCCACGCCATGGGCGCTGAAGACAGTGATCCCGTCGGGCGGAACCTCTGACAAATCCTCAACAAACCGGGCGCCGCGCGCCTTCAGCGCGTCGACCACCCATTTGTTGTGCACGATCTCATGCCGCACATAGACCGGCGGGCCGTATTTTTCGAGCGCCCGCTCGACGATCTCGATGGCGCGGACCACGCCGGCGCAAAAACCGCGTGGCTGCGCGAGTATCACCTTCATCGAATGGCTCCGTTACCGGCCTCCGCCGCCAGGAACGGCTGCAAGGCGGGGGCCCGGGTGTTGAAGACCTCGAATACCTTGGCGACGATGCCGTGGGCATCGAGACCAGCCTTGGCGTACATGGCCGCCGGGGCGTCTTGATCAAGGAATACATCGGGCAAAACCATCGAACGGACCTTGAATCCTGGCTGTTCCAACGCGCCGGTTCCAGCAAGGAACTGTAGCACATGGGAACCGAACCCGCCGATAGCCCCTTCCTCGACGGTTATCAGCAACTCGTGCGATCGCGCGAGGCGAGAAATGAGTGTCGAATCAAGCGGTTTGGCGAATCGGGCATCGACCACGGTTGTGGAAATGCCCTGCGCCGCCAGCATATCGGCTGCCCGCATGCATTCGGCAAGACGCCCGCCGAGAGATAACAAGGCGACCGTATTGCCCTCCCGGACGATTCGGCCGCGGCCGATCTCCAGGGGCTCGCCGCGTTCTGGCATAGGAAGTCCGACGCCTTCGCCGCGCGGATAGCGGAACGCCGACGGGCGATCGTCGATCGCCGCCGCCGTGGCCACCATGTGCGCTAGGTCCACCTCATCGGCCGCCGCCATGATGATGAAGCCAGGCAGGCAGCCGAGATAAGCGAGGTCGAAAGCGCCGGCATGGGTCGGACCGTCCGCGCCGACGAGGCCGGCGCGGTCCAGCGCGAAACGGACCGGCAGCCGCTGGATGGCGACGTCATGCACCACCTGGTCATAGGCGCGCTGCAAGAAGGTGGAGTAGATCACTGCGAAGGGCTTGAACCCCTGTGTCGCCAGTCCTGCGGCAAAGGTGACGCCGTGCTGCTCGGCGATACCAACGTCGAAAGCGCGGTCGGGGAAAGCCTTGGCGAAGATATCGACGCCGGTGCCGGACGGCATTGCCGCGGTGATGGCGACGATGCGGTCGTCATGCTGCGCTTCCTTGACGAGATATTCGCCGAACACTTTCGTGTATGAAGGCGCGTTCGAAGCGGCTTTCTTCTGCTTGCCCGTGGCGACGTCAAATTTGACGACGCCGTGATATTTATCGACCGAGCTTTCGGCCGGCGCATAGCCTTTACCTTTCTGTGTCCGGACATGGACAAGGATGGGGCCCGCATCGGCGTCGCGCACGTTCTCAAGCACCGGCACGAGCTGCTCGAGGTCGTGGCCGTCGACGACGCCGACGTAATAGAAACCAAGCTCCTCGAACAGCGTGCCGCCAGTGAGAAAGCCGCGCGCCAGTTCTTCCGCCTTGACCGCGCGCTCCTTCAGGAAATCGGGCAACCGCTCGGCGACTTGCTTGCCGATGTCGCGCAGCGACATGAAGGTCGGGCTCGACAGGAGCCGCGTCAGATAATTCGACATCGCGCCGACCGGCGGGGCAATCGACATCTCGTTATCGTTGAGGATGACGATGAGGCGGCGCCCATGCGCGCCGGCATTGTTCATCGCCTCGTATGCCATCCCGGCAGAGATCGCGCCGTCTCCGATCACGCAAACGACGTTGAAATCGTCGCCGGCGAGATCACGCGCCGTCGCCATGCCGAGCCCGGCCGAGATCGAGGTCGAGGAATGTGCGGCGCCGAACGGGTCGTATTCGCTCTCGGCGCGCTTTGTGAAGCCGGACAAACCGCCGGCCTGGCGCAGCGTGCGCATGCGATCGCGCCGCCCGGTCAAAATCTTGTGCGGATAGGCCTGGTGGCCGACGTCCCAGATCAGCTTGTCATGCGGGGTATCGAAGACGTAATGCAATGCGACTGTAAGTTCGACGACACCGAGGCTGGCGCCGAGGTGACCTCCGGTGACGGCGACCGCATTGACGGTCTCGGCCCGCAATTCGTCGGCGACCTGCCGAAGTTGTGCGGCGTCGACCCGGCGCAGGTCTGCCGGGGTGTGCAACGTTCCTAGCAGGGAGGCGGGACGAGCTTGATCGATGGTCGAAGTGGGTGCAGGCATTTGGGATTCACCCTTCACTGACAGTGCGCGGAGGGCGAAACCCCAGCTCCGACGCTCTTCTGGACTGCCCCCCAAGCGGTCTCGCGTCATTTAAACGCCGTGAAAAGACGTTCGATGGGGGATAATAGTGGTCGCTCTTAATGGTTCCGCTGCGTTTGGGATTCGACGGATCCTGGAACTGCACCTGGGGCGAATTGAATAGGTCTATCGCCTCATGTTGCTTTCTGCCGTTTCACGGGTCGTACGTTTCTGCGCCCACAACCCCTGGTTGGTTATCGCCGTCGTCATGGCCGTGACCGGCGTCTCGGCCGCCTATACCGTCACGCATTTCGCGATAAATACCGACATCAACAAGCTTATTTCGCCAGATCTGCCGTGGCGTCAGCGCGAGGCAAAGTTCGAGAAGGAGTTTCCCGGGCATTTCGCATCGACTTTGATCGTCATCGATGCACCGACGCCGGAGTTCGTCGCAGCGGCAACCGGCGCCCTCGTCAATCGCCTCAACGGCCACCCGGACCTGTTCCAGGCGGTCGATGATCTGGCCGGCGGCCCGTTCTTTGCTCACAACGGGCTGCTATTCCAGCCGGCGGAGCAAGTGACCCGCTTCACACAAGGGTTGGGCGCGGCCGCGCCGCTGATCGAGACGCTGCATGACGACCAGAGCCTGCGCGGGCTCACCTCGGCGCTTAATCTCGGTCTCGCCGGTGTGGTGCAAAACAAGCTGACGCTCGACCAGATGAGCCGTCCGCTGACGATGGCCGCCGACACGCTCGACGAGGTGCTCGCCGGCAAGCCGGCGGCCTTCTCCTGGCAGGAAATGATGAGCGGCGGCAAGCCAGCGGCAAGCCAACTGCGCCGTTTTGTCGAGGTCGATCCGGTCCTCGACTTCTCCTCGCTCGAACCGGGGCAGAAGGCAGACACTGCGATCCGGCAGGCCGCGGCCGACCTGCATCTGAGCGCGCGCTTCCAGGCGCGCGTGCGCCTCACCGGCACGGTGCCGATGGGCGACGAGGAATTTTCCACGATACAGCAGGGCGCCTGGGTCAATATCGCCGGCACGGTGGTAATTGTCCTGGTGATCCTGTGGCTGGCGCTGAAGTCGAAGCGCATCATCGGCGCCGTCTTCATCAATCTGTTTGCCGGGCTCGCGATCACGGCTGCCTCCGGCCTGCTGATGGTCGGCGCTCTGAACATGATCTCGGTGGCGTTCGCGGTGTTGTTCGTCGGCCTCGGCGTCGATTTCGCAATCCAGTTCTCGGTGCGCTACCGCGCCGAGCGCCACCATTGTCCCGACCTCAAGGAATCGCTCGGCCGCACCGCCACCGAGATCGGTGTGCCGTTGACGCTCGCGGCCGCCGCGGTCGCTGCCGGTTTCCTCTCGTTCCTGCCGACCGACTATCGCGGCCTGTCCGAGCTCGGGCAGATCGCCGGCGTCGGCATGCTGATTGCCTATGCAACGAGTATCACGCTGCTGCCGGCTTTGATCACGGTCATGAATCCGGTCGGCGAATCCGAACCGGTCGGCTACGCAGCGCTGGCGCCGGTCGACAACTTTTTGCAGCGGCACCGCATCGGCGTCGTCGCCGGCACGGTCGCGGTGGCACTCGCCGGCCTGCCGCTCCTTTACTGGCTGTCGTTCGATTTCGATCCGATCCATTTGCGCAGTCCCAAGGTCGAATCGATCTCAACTTTGATGGACGTGCAGCGCGATCCGGGTGTCGGCGTCAACGCCGTCAACGTCGTGGCGCCGAACCTCGCCGATGCGCAAAGCATCGCCGCCCACCTCAAGACATTGCCGCAAGTCGACCGGGTGATGACGCTGCAAAGCTTCATCCCCGACGATCAGTCGCAGAAGCTCGAAGCGATCCGCGCTCTCGATGGAAGGATCGGCAAGGCGCTCCGCGCGCCGCCGGATGAGGATCAGCCCACTGATGCCGACGAAGTCGATGCGCTTAACAAGACTGCCGCGCGGCTCAAGCAAATGGCTGGCACGGCGGCCGGACCCGGCGCGGAGGCGGCCCGCAGGCTTTCCGGCGACTTGACGAAACTGGCGCAGGGCGACGCGGCGTTGCGCGCGCGTGCGGCCGACGCTTTCCTCGTGCCGATGCGGGTCGCGCTCGGCGAACTCGCGGGCTATCTCCAGGCCGGGCCGGTCACCGCCGATACCGTGCCGAATGTACTGAAGCGGCAATGGACCGCCGCCGACGGCAAGACGCGCGTGCAGGCGTTGCCGAAAGGCGATCCGGACGACACCGACGTCTTACGCAATTTCGCGCAAGCCGTGACAAATGCCTATCCGACGGCCACCGGCGGCCCGATCTCCATCCTGGAATCCGGCAAAACCATTGTCTCCGCCTTCGTCCATGCCGGAATCTATGCGCTCTTGTCGATCGCGCTGATCCTGTGGATCGTGCTGCGTCGCATCGGCGACGTACTGCTGACGCTCGTGCCCTTGTTGCTCGCGGGCGTGGTGACGCTCGAGCTGTGCGTCCTGATCGGCATGCCGCTTAATTTCGCCAACATCATTGCGCTGCCGCTGCTGCTTGGCGTCGGCGTCGCTTTCAAAATCTATTACATCACGGCCTGGCGGGCCGGACAGACGAACCTGCTCCAGTCGAGCCTCACGCGCGCGGTGATCTGGAGCGCACTGACGACCGCCACCGCCTTCGGCAGTCTCTGGCTGTCGAGCCATCCCGGTACGTCGAGCATGGGCAAGCTGCTGGCGCTGTCGCTCGTATGCACGCTGGGCGCCGCAGTCCTGTTCCAACCGGCGCTGATGGGCAAGCCGCGCATCAGCAGTGGAAAAAACGAAAGCTCAGCGCCGGCCGATTCCTGAGCAGACCTGCGCGGCCGGCTCTTCGGCGATCGACCGCTTTGGGCGGCCTGCGCCAGTGGTCGTGTGCGCCGGTGCGCGGCGCGGGTTCTCGGCGAGCGCGGGAGCGGCGCGGCTCCAGGTTTCGCCGCCGCACATGAAGCCAAGCACGCAGCCTTCGACACGGAGGCCGTTGGCGCCGGCGAGCGTGATGTGACTCTCGTAGGTTTGCCCGTCTTCCGCGTTGTAGATGTGGCCGGTCCATCGCCCCGTCTGGTCGGGCGTCATTCCGAGCAGAACCGGCATGCCGAGCGTCGGCCGGGACTTGAGCGCCGGATTCGGATTCTTGTTGTCGACGCCGGGAGACTTCTCCCACGCCACCACACCCCAATACTTGCCGCTGCAATCCACGATGCGGACCAGCGCCTTGCCGTCCTTTACCCGCCAGGTGCCCGTCAGGCTGTCTTGCGCTGCGACCGGGGCTGACGAGGCGAGCAAGGCGGCCCAGGCGACCAAAAAGACAGCGCGGCGAGACGTCGCCACGACGAGGGGCCAGGATAGCGCGGACATGGGCAAACCCCTGAACGGTAAGGAGAAGATTGCACCTAACGCAATGTCGGAGACGCTAAATGGTTCAATCCGGCCGGGCGGCGCTTCCTGACGGCCAAAAAGCGCTTGCGCACGAGGAGCCCGAATGGAACTTTGAGTTGATCAAAGTCTTGTGAACATCACTCTGGGGGGAGCTGATGCTGCAGACCGTCACGCTGCCGAGACCGCCTGCGCCGGTGCCGCGCGCCAAGCCGCTGGGGCTTGTCGCTTTGCTCAGGGTGCTGGCGATCAACCCGCTCGAAGCCTGGACCGACGCGCACTTCGAAGAGCCGATCGTCTCCGGCGACCTGCCGTTCGGCCGGGCCGTGGTCGTGAGCGATCCGGCCGCCATCCGCCGAGTTCTGCTCGACAACACGGGCAACTATGAGAAGGACTGGATGCAACGGCGCATCCTGTCGGCCGGCCTCGCCGACGGCTTGCTGAGCGCCGAGGGGCATCAATGGCGCGTTCAGCGCCGGGCGCTCGCGCCGTTGTTTTCCCGTCGCAGCGTCATGACCTTCTCGAGCGCGGTCGTCGCCGAGGCCGTAGCCCTCGTCGAGCGGCTCGATCGCAAATCAGGGACTGTGGTCGACGTTGCAGCGGAAGTGACGCTTCTCACGCTGGCGGTGCTGGAGCGCACGATCTTCTCGGACGGCGTGGGCGCCGACCGTGAAGAGGTGCGCCTCGCGATGCAGCGCTATTTCGAGGTCGCCAGCCGTATCGATCCTTTCGACATCCTCGGCCTGCCCGCCGCCATCCCGCGGCCCGGGCGGCTCACTGTCTGGTCGACACTGCGGTTCTTCGAAAAGACCATCGACCGGCTGATCGAGACCCGGCGCCGGCGCCTGGCCGAAGTGGCGGACAACGTCCCGCAAGACCTGCTGACGCTGCTTCTGACGACGAGCGATCCGCAGACCGGCGCAGGCTTGAGCGAAGCGGAGGTGCGCGCCAATGTGCTGACCTTCATCGCCGCTGGCCACGAGACGACGGCCAATTGCCTGACCTGGTCTCTGTATCTGTTGTCGCAATCGGAGGAGTGGCGCGCGCATCTCCGCGCCGAAGCCGAACGCGAACTCGACCGCGGCGACCCGGCGACGCTGACCGATCGGCTCGTCGAGACCCGCGCGGTGATCGACGAGGCTAATCGGCTTTATCCCCCGATCAGCGCAATCAGCCGCGTTGCGCTCGGTCCCGACGTTCTATCGGGCCACGTCGTCAAGCCCGGCACGATGGTGGTGATCGCGCCCTATGTGCTGCATCGGCATCGCGCGCTGTGGACCCAGGCCGAGGCGTTTAATCCCGAGCGCTTCCTTCCGGGCGCGCGGGAGACCATCGACCGCTTCGCCTACCTGCCGTTCGGCGCCGGGCCCCGCGTCTGCATCGGCTCTGCCTTTGCGCTCCAGGAGGCCTGCGTGACATTGGCGCTGCTGGCGCGGCATTTCGATTTCGCGCTGGCGGCCGGGCACAAGGTATGGCCGGTACAGAAGATGACCTTGCGCGCCGAGGGCGGCATGCCGATGGTCTTGTCGCGGCGGAGATGACGCGGTCGCCGGGTGCCCGTTTCCAAATCAAACGCCATGCGCGATACTGGTCTGTCTGACCTTGAGTACGGATTAGGGCGCCATCCATGCAACGGATCATCCTCGCGGCGGCGCTATGTCTTATGGCCGGCATAGGCCAGGCCTCGGCCAGTGACGCGTTCAAGCGCGTCGAGGGCCAGTGGCGCGGGAAGGGCACCATCGAGTTCTCCAATAAAACCAAGGAGACGCTGCACTGCCGCGCCTCCTACGACGTGCTGCAAAGCGGCGCGAAACTGCAGCTCGCCATCCGCTGCGCGAGCGACAGTTACAAGATCGATCTTATCGGCACTGCCATCGAGGCGAACGGCAAGGTCACCGGAAGCTGGAGCGAGGCCACCTTGAACGTGTCCGGATCCTTGTCCGGCCGTGCCGAAGGCTCGAGCATCAAGGTCTTGGCGGCGAGTCCGGTTTTCACCGCGAACTTCAGCCTCGTCACGCACGGCGGCAAGCAGTCGGTGTCGATCAGGTCGGAAACGCCCGATTCGACCATCCGCGGCGCATCGATCTCGCTCGCGCGCAATTAGGTTTTCGGCAGCTCCTTGCGGCTCGGTCCGGACAAATGCCGGCCGCCGACGCGGCGCATGACCTTGCTCAGATACATCGCCACCGGTCGCAGGATGAACAGGTCGGCGACGAGCGCCGAGATCATGGCGAAGGCTGATAGCCAGCCGAATAGCCTCAGCGACGGCAGGCTCGAGAACACAGTCATCGCCAGGCCGCAGGCGAGCACGGCCGAGGTGAGGATGAGCGGCGGACCAACCAGGACGGTGGCGCGCTCGACGCCGACACCGGGATCGTCCTCGTCGGTGTCCTCGAGCTGAAGCCGGTTGAGGAAGTGGATGGTGGCGGACAGGCCGAGGCCGAACGACACCGTCAGCGCGATCACGCTGGCGAACTGAAGACCCATGCCGAGCACGAACAGCAGAGTGCCGGCCGCGACGATCGGGAAGATGCCGGGCAGGATGCTCACCAGCATGACGATCGGAGAGCGGAAAGCGAGGCCGATGAAGGCGGCCACGAAAGCGATCTCGACCGTCAGGCCCCAGCTAAGCCGGTCGATCATGGTGGCCGAATTGCGCGCGGCGATCGCGGAGAGCCCGGTGACGGCGATGGTGTAGCCGGGATACTTCGCCCGCACCCCGTTGAGCTGGCGGTCGAGCGAGCGGATCACCGGCAGCAACTGACTGGCGTCGATGTCGGGCACGCGGCCGTTGACGATCACCGCGTCCTGGTTGGCGGAGATGAACCGCCGCGTCAGGTATTTCGGCAGGATGTCGACGTAGCTCTTCAGCGTCGCCACGTCGTTGACGTGCAGCTTCTCAGAGAGCCAGTTGCGCAATGTCTGTAGCGACCAGACGTTGCCGACGCCGGCCTGCTTCTCGACCAGGGCATGGACGTCGGCGATAACGCCGAGCGTCTCCGGATCGTAGAGCGACTTGCCCTTCGGGATCTCGATCAGGACATCGATCGGATTGGCGCCGGTGAGCTTGGCGTCGAGGCGGTGCGCCGCCTGCACGGCCTGCTCGCGATCGGGCAACTGGTCGGCGAGGCGGTAGCGCGGCTGAAGCTGCATATAGACGGCAGACAAGCCGACGACGACGAGCAATCCGGTCAGAGTGTAGAGTCCCGGCCGGCTCACCATCTGCGTCGCGATCCACGAGCAGAAACGCCGCAGGAAATCGAGGCCGGTGTCGGAGCCGCGGACCTCGTCGGCGAAACGCGATTCATTGCGCACCAGCAGCATGCCGAGCAGCGGCACCAGCATCAGGACAGCCACCATGGCCACGGCGACCGCGACGAGTCCCGCCTCGCCGAAGGCACGGATCAGGTCGGATTGCGAGAACATCAGCGCGATGAAGGACACGCCGGCCGTCGCGTGGGTGAGCACGCAGGCCGGGCCGACGATATAGAGCGCGTTGCGGAATGCCGTCGCCTTGCTGTCGCCGGCAATCAGGCGGTCACGGGCCGCGAAAGTCAGTTGCATGCTGTCGGAGAAGCTGATCACCATGATCAGTGGCGTCATCACGTTCAAAAACATGTTGAGCCGGAAATCGAGCCAGCCGAGCGTGCCGAGCGCGAGTAATATGGCGGCGAGCGGCGGGCCGGCGGCGATGATCATGAATGAGATGCGGCGGAAGAACATTACCGCGATCAGGCAGCCGGCGATGAAGCCGAGCGAATTGTAGATCAGGCGGTCGCGCTCGATGGCGTTGCGGATCTCGAGCTGCATCACCGGGACGCCGGACAATTCCTGCTTGAGCCCCGCGCCTTGGAGATCGTCATGCACCGTGGAGCGCACGTTGGCGACGATCTTGTCGAGCTGGCCGTTGTCGACGGCCTTGGGGTCGAGCGCGAGCACGAACAGCGCGAGCTTGCCGTCGTCGGAGACGAGCTTGCCGCGGATGATCTCGTTCGACAGGACGCGGTGGACGAGCGCGTCGTATTCGGCGCCGGTCGGCAGATTTTGCGGGAAGAGAGGTGGTGGCACGCCGCCACCCGAAGGTGGCGGCTCGCGCGCCGAGAACAGCGAGATCAGCCCGCGCGTCCCGTCGATAAGCTGGAGGTCGATTGCCATGTCGCGCAGCTTCTCGAGCGAGCCGCGCGCCATGAGCTTGTCGCCTTCGATGACGACCAGCACGTCGTATTCACTCGCCGGGAAGCGATGCGTCACCTCCTGGTAGATCTTGTATTCGGGCGTATCGGAGCGGAACAGCTGGCTGAGCGAGTCGTCGACCTTGAGCCGTTCGAAACCGACGGCACCGAGGGCAAGCAGCACGAGGAAGGCGAGCGCCGCGACGATGGGATAGCGGATCGGCAGCAAGCCGATGCGCTCGATGCCGAGCGCCAGATTGCGCGGCCCGCTGACTGGCAGATGCTCGCCGCCTTCGGGTATCATGCGATCGGCCATCGGGCCCGTTTGCGCTCACCGAGCGCGGTCGTCCGCCGGGTCGAGTTCAGTCCATCCGGGGTCATCGATTGCGCGCGCAGGGCCAAGAAATTGCTCCATGACGCGCACCATTCCGGCTTAGTCGGTCGGCGAAGCGGCCGGTCGCCGGGGGTTGGATTGCGTTTCCGGATAGTGGCTAACGCCGCCGCCCGGTTCAAGGCTCAAAAGGCCACGGCGATCACCTTTCAACGCCGCGGAATTGTTCTGGAAAACCGGCTCCCCACCTTGCGCTGCGTGCGCTAGGGTGCCTTGAAGACGGCGCGGCGCCGGTAGCTCAGCTGGATAGAGCACCAGACTTCGAATCTGGGGGTCAGGGGTTCGAATCCCTTCCGGCGCGCCATTAAAATCAAGGGTTTAGCGGCTTTTTAAGCTTCCTCTTATTTTCTCTAGTTACCAATCAGCTACCACGCGCGCCTCACTCGTGAACGTGCGACCCGCTCGGACTCGCCCTGAAACACGTGTGCACCCCGTGCATGCGTTCGCCCGTGCACGACTTGCACGCATTTCTGAACACAGAAACCGTGAAGAAGATTGCGAGGCCGACTGAAAGCAAAAGTCTTCCGGGTGAGGGACAATGCGACGGGAACTATTATGAAGTCATAGAGCTCCGTTGTCCGGTACTGAACGCTAACGGCAGCAACTCCGGACTTTGTCTGGTCAGCGGTGCGGGAAATCGCGACTGCGCGAGCGCACAGAGCGTTCAGGGCTCGGGTTTTTGCGATCATTGTGTTTGATAAGGAAAGAAAGACGCAAAAGCTTATCAGTCCAGAGACGCTGCGGCGGGCTGCCGATCTAACGGCGGCATCGTGCCAGATATACAGCTCTGATGTCATCGGAGGCAGCGCGAATCAGCATGCGCATCCCGATGAACGTTCACTCGCTTGCATCGCACCCGTATCGACGCACGCCATGGGTCTTCTCCAGGTTCAGCAGGACCGACTTGTCCGGATTCCTGGCCGCGATTCCGACACGCATGCCGCTTTTCGCGAATAGCCTCGCGCAACTCGAACTGATCCCGGGGCCGCCTCCAACGATGAGAGCAACATCTTGTATCGAAGGTTGAGGATCGCCTTTGTCCGATTGGGTCATAAGTCGTGCTCCCGTATGTCGTTCAGAAGAAGGGCGAGACGCCAAGTATGCTAGCGCGACGCCAATCGTGTCCGCGCGGCGGCCAATATGCGGTCCGACAATTCCGGATCATCAACGCCGCGCGCCAAGGTCAGCGCGCCAACCATCGTCGCGACAATGGCCAGCGCCTCGTCTTGGGACTTGCGACGGCCTGACAACAGGCTGGCGATCTGTTTCGTGGCCGCCCGCACGGCATCCGTGAAGTTGCGCCGGATCGCGCCGCCCTGACGGGGGATTTCGCTCGCCAGAGCCGCCATTACGCAGCCATCACCACGCCGTTCCCGATGATCCGCGGAGAGGTACCGGGTGATGTAGTCGTCCAGAGTCCCGGCGGTGCTCATGCGCGCCGAACTCTCACTTTGGGCGTGACTTAATGCCTCGGCGGCCAGGCGTTCCTTGGAGCCGAACTGGCTGTACAGGCTGCCGTGAGTCAGGCCGGCGGCCTCGGTCAGGGCATCGACGCCAACGCCCGACAGGCCGTGCTCCCGGAATAACCGGGCAGCTTCGGTCAGGATACGCTCCCGGTTCTCGGCCGCTTTTTCCTTTGAAACCCGCATGGCTCCCACCTTCCCGGCCGCGCGAAAACGGGCCTTGACATTATTAATGGCGATCGCCACTAATAATGTCAATCATGACGAGCGTCATCAATGTGACGGTCCCAAACTGGCGGAGACCCACGATGTCGAAGGCAAACACCGCGCTCGTCACCGGCGCCTCTGCTGGCATCGGAGCCGTTTACGCTGACCGCCTGGCGCGCCGCGGCCATGACCTGATCCTGGTGGCGCGCGATGAAGCCCGGTTGAGCGCTCTGGCCGCACGCCTGCGGGCCGAGACCGGGCGCTCCGTGGAAATTCTGGTCGCGGACCTGACGGCGCGGCCGGATCTGTTGCGGGTCGAAGGCCGGCTGCGTCAGGACCCGTCCGTTGGCATGCTGCTGAACAACGCGGGGATAGCCATCGCCGGGCCGATGTTTGGTTCCGAGGTGGACCGGCTGGAGGCAATGGTGAACATCAGTATCACCGCCGCGCTCCGCCCAGCGCATGCCGCCGTCGCGGGTTTCGTGGCGCGTGGCCAGGGGCGCTGATCAATGTCTCTTCCGTTCTGGCCTTGGCGCCCGAGCGGTTCGACGCCGTCTACAGCGGGACCAAATCCTTCATGCTGAATCTCAGCCTGGCGCTACAGGCCGAATTGGCGAGCATGGGAATCCGCGTTCAGGCGGTGCTTCCCGGCGCCACCCGCACCGAGCTATGGGGCAAGGCCGGCGTCGATGTCGCGGTGATACCGGTGGACAAACTGATGGAGGTCGACGACATGGTCGACGCAGCGCTTGCGGGTCTGGACATCGGCGAGGCGGTGACAATTCCATCCTTGCCGGACACGTCCGCGTGGTCGCGGTTCAACGATGCGCGTCTCGCGATGGGGCCGAATTTGTCGCTGGCACAGGCGGCCAGGCGATATCATCTGGCGGGAGAAGCGGCGTGACCGCGGCAACGAAGCCGGGTCAGGTCCTGGCCATTGTTTGCGCCGGCATCGTGCTGGCCAGTCTCGACCTGTTCATCGTCAATGTGGCGCTGCCGAACATCGCGCAGGAGTTCAATGACGCGAATCTGGGGAATCTGTCCTGGATTCTGAACGGCTACGCCATCGTCTATGCGGCGTTGCTGATATTTTGTGGCAGGCTGGCCGAACGCTTCCCGCGAAATCGCAGTTTCCTCGCGGGCGTCGCCCTGTTCACCGCTGCGTCGGCCGCCTGCGCCTGCGCGAACAGCGTCGAAACGCTGGTCGCGTTCCGTCTTGTGCAGGCGGCCGGGGCAGCGCTGCTCACCCCGACGTCGTTGGGGCTGATCCTCGCCACCTTTCCGTCTGAGCGCCGAGGCGGCGCGGTCCGCGCCTGGGCTGCGGTCGGCGGCTTCGCCGCCGCTCTGGGACCCTTGGTCGGCGGATTGCTGGTCACGGCCAGTTGGCGGTGGATTTTTCTGGTCAACGTGCCGATTGGTCTGCTCGCGTTGGTGATAGGCTGGATCAAACTCCCAAGGATTTCCGGCCACGACGTTCCTGCACCGGACTTCTCGGCGGCCGTTCTGATCACCGCTGGCATCGCCGTGCTTATTTTCGGGATCGTTAAGCTGAACGATTGGGGTTGGAGCTCGTACGGCGTCGCGCTGAGTTTCGCCGCCGCTGCGGCGATGTTGGCGTTATTTGTCGCGCATTGTCTGCGATCCAAAAATCCATTCGTCAATCCGGCCTTGTTCCGAATCCGGGATTTTGCCGGCGCGTGTTTGGCGATGGCGCCCTTCTCCATCGCGTTCGGCGGCTTCCTGCTTGCGCTCGTGCTATGGGAGCAAGGCGTGTGGCACTGGTCCGCCATGAAGATCGGTCTGGCCATAGCGCCGGGGCCCTTCATGGTTCCCGTCACGTCGCTGTTGCTGGCCGGACGGTTGATCGCCCGTTTCGGCGCCGCGGCGGTTGCTGCTGCCGGACTGGTCGTCTTCGCCGCAGACGTGATCATGTGGGCAGGTTTGGCCGGATCGCACGCCGACCTGTGGCTCGCTGTGCTTTGCATGATTCCGTCGGGCATCGGCGTCGGACTGACGCTGCCGACGCTGATGGGGGTCGGTACGTCGGCGCTTCCCGCATCGTCGTTCGCAACCGGGTCCGGCGTGATCAACATGGTTCGTCAGCTCGGCTTGGCCATCGGCGTCGCCATTTTGGTCGCCATCGTCGGATCCCCCGACTCGGCGGAGGCATACATGGCGGCGTTTCGTGTCGCCTGGTGGGCAATGGCGGCGATCACCGTGCTTGGCCTGCTCCCGCTGCTTCTGCTGCAGGGCCGCGCGCAAGTGCGGTCCAGATCCAGTCACGTTGGCGTCCGCAGAGGCTGCATCCCGGGTCCGGCGTTCAGCGAACCGGCGGAAAGCAGACACTCATGAAAGCCTTCATCCTCGATCGATACAAAAAGAACCAAACCCTGCGGCTTGGCGACGTGCCGGAGCCGCCAATGGGGGACGGCGATGTGCTGGTCGAAATTCGCGCCGCTGGTCTGAACCAACTCGACTCCAAGATCAGGGACGGAGAGTTCAAAGCCATCCTGCCCTATCGCCTGCCGCTCATCCTCGGCAATGACGTGGCGGGGCTCGTGCGCGAGGTCGGCCCTAAAGTGCGGCGCTTCAAGCAAGGCGACGAGGTCTATGCGCGGCCGGACAAGGACCGT
>Ga0208357_1000470_pt1 | contig 32854 bp, 39 predicted proteins | sample NGESurdeep092012_6_FD_184487 | JGI IMG/M metagenome (GOLD analysis project Ga0208357, IMG submission 184487) | Arctic peat soil microbial communities from Barrow, Alaska - NGEE Surface sample F52-2 deep-092012 (SPAdes) | ecosystem: Environmental > Terrestrial > Soil > Wetlands > Peat ...
GAGGATATGCGTTCCGAGATAGCCCGCTTCGCGCGCGATCTCGATCGCATGATTAAGTGCCAGGATTGCGTGCGGATACTCCGAGCGCACGTAGATGTAACCATACGTTGCTCCGACAGCGACCCCGGCAATTGTCATTCCCTCGATCAGCATGAACGGGTCACCTTCCATGACCATCCGATCGGAGAAGGTCCCCGAATCCCCTTCATCGGCATTGCAGACGATGAATTTCTGGTCCGCCGCCGTGTCTTTAACGGTCTTCCATTTGATACCCGTAGGAAATCCGGCGCCGCCGCGGCCGCGAAGTCCGGATTCGATCACTTCCTGGACGCATTGCGCTGGCGACAGCTCGAGGGCTCTGCGCAATCCCTGATAGCCTTCATGTTCCAAGTAGTCGGACAAGGAGAGAGGATTCGTGACCCCGACGCGTGCAAACGTGAAGCGCTGCTGGCGTTTCAGATAGGGGATATCTTCTGTCAGCCCATGACAATTCGCCAGAGGGGCGCCTTCCAAGAGCCCATCCTTCACCAACCGGGGAACGTCTTTGGCCACTATCGGGCCATAAGCCACACGTCCCGCGGACGTGGCGATTTCTACGAGAGGTTCGAGCCAAAAAAGCCCGCGCGAGCCGTTGCGCACGATGCGGATGTTACGTCCCGAGCTTTTGGCCGCAATCGCAATCGCGTCGGCGACTTCGTTCGCACCCAAGGCCTGGGCGGTCGAGTCGATTGGAACATAAACCGTCGTCAGGAGATCGCTCATGCCAATTTTCCCAATGTCGCTCCCATGATTTCGTCGAAGCGTCGTGCGGTCACCCTCGCGTGCAGGACTTCGCCCACGACAATCGCGGGCCCTACGGCGCATTGTCCAATGCAAAACACGGGTTCGAGCGATACCACTCCATCGGCGCGGGTCTCATGAAATGCGCAATGCAAGGAGGTTTGCGCGTGTAGACAAAGATCATCGGCGCCCAACGATTGACACGCTTCGGCGCGACAGATCTGGATCACGGTGTGACCTGCGGGCTTGTCTCGAAAGTGGTGATAGAACGTGACCACGCCATGGACTTCGGCGCGCGATACGTTTAGCGCCTTGGCGATGCTCGGCACGGCCTCTTCAGGGATGTATCCGAACGCTTCTTGGACTTCATGCAGTATCGGAAGCATTGCACCGGGTAATTCGCGCTGGCGCTCCAAAATGTCGTGAAGAACCAGGGGGTCGAATGGGATTTGTGTCGGCATGGAACTGCCTTTCTGCGAAGCCAATGCTTTAACATATGCTGTAAAGAGCATATCGTGTAGTTCAACATACGGGCGTAAACTAACACCACTTAAATGTAAGGTAAATAAGGTGCCCAGAGCATGCCGAATATGCTCTGTAAAGCATACATGGGGCTGCCCGATGTTTAAAGTGGCGATCAAGCCGCAGTGGACCATCCGCGAAGGCGATCGGGACGTGTTGGTGCCGCGTCTCCTGGGGCTCTTGGTTGCCATTGCGGAACACGGGAATCTCTCGACGGCTTGCCGAGCCCTCGCGGCTTCGTATCGATACGCATGGGGCTTGCTCCATCAAGGAGAGCTTCTCTTTGGAGCGCCACTGGTCACCTCCGGCCGGGGAAGGGAATCCAAACTGACTGCCTTGGGAGAAAAACTGGTCTGGGCAGATCGCCGCATTGCGGCGCGACTGTCTCCGCTACTCGACAGCCTGGCATCGGAACTCGAGGCGGAAATCGAAGAGAGTCGATCCGCGAAACTGGCCATTCTTCATCTTCACGCAAGTCATGGCTTCGCGGTGGAGGCGCTGCGTGATTTCATGACCCGCGAGCAGGTCTCGATCGAATTCAAATATCGGTCAAGTCTGGAGGCGATCGGGTCCCTCGCGAGTAAGAACTGCGAAGTTGCGGGCTTTCCGGTTCCCACCGGCAAGTTCGAAGCACGCGCGCTGGAACGTTATGCGCCTTGGCTCAAGCCGCGCAGCATTAAATTGGTCCATGTCGCTCTGCGAAGGCAAGGGCTGATGGTCGCGCACGGGAACCCTAAAAAAATTTACGCCCTGGAGGATCTCGCGCGCAAGGACGTTCAGTTCATCAATCGTGAGAAGGGCTCTGGAACCCGACTCCTCATTGAAATGCTGTTGGAGCACGCTCACATCGATACGCGCAAAGTGAATGGCTTCGAGGAATTCGAATATACCCACGCCGCAGTGGCTGCCTACATCGCGAGTGGTCGCGCAGACGCGGGTGTGGGTGTCGAAACACCCGCGCGGAAATTCGAGCTCGAGTTTGTGCCCTTGGAGACTGAGCGGTATTTTCTGGCTTGTCGCAGCGAATCGATCGATTTGCCGCAAATTCAACAGCTCCTCAGAGTGTTGGCCAGCGATGATTACAAGGCCGCCGTAAACAAGTTACCTGGATATCAAGCGTCCCTGTGCGGGACTGTCATGTCGGTGCGCGAAGCCTTTCCGGCATTCTCCCAACTCGACCGCCAGTAGAGAGCAACGACTTGGTTATCGGCGTTGTGTTCGTCGTTGGGTGTATTCAGTGTCTTATAAAAGTGGGTTGCTGCGCTTCGCATCGAATTCGTGCGCCGTGCCGTACCGCCCCGACTGGGTCGCAGCATTGCGGGCCACAAACCTGCGGTCTAGGCCAGATGGATGCGGGAATCGTCAACCGCCACCTGATTGCGCCCCGCACGTTTCGCGACATACAGCGCTCGATCCGCCGCCTTCAATATTTCTTCCGGGCTTTGGAACATCACACTTCCTTCGCCAAAAGTAGCCAGTCCTATCGATGCGGTCACAGCGACATTGGTACCGTCATCGAGCCGGTGTTCGAGGCTTGCAACGCGTTCTTTCACGCGGTGCAAGAGAACTTTCGCTTGTTCAATATCGGTATCGGGCAAAATCACCGCGAACTCTTCTCCGCCATAGCGAGCCATGGCATCAGTTTGGCGCAGTTGACTCATGGCAGCGCGCGCAACAGATATCAGCACCGTGTCACCCAGGGGATGTCCATAGGTATCATTGATCGACTTGAAGTGATCAAGATCGATCAGGGCAACTGAAAGCGGCCAGCCACGACGCAGTGCGATCTCGAACTCGCGGCGCAGCGTCTCATCGAAAAAACCTCGGTTGTACGTTCCCGTGAGGGCGTCCCGTTGCGAGCGCTCCTCAAGCTCCCTCGTTTTCTGCAGTTCGTGGATCACCTGTAATTCGTGGGCGTGGTTTAAGACCGCGATGGTCTCCGCGTGGCTCAGCAATTCGACCTCGAAGAGGTCTTCCATGTCTCGCAGCATGCCAGCCACCATGTGCAGCGTCTCGTCGATCATTTCGATGTCAACGCCAAGCCGTTGGAAGGCCGCTCGTGCAGTCGTGCCACCCTCGGCCTTGATGCACATGTCGGCGATATGTCCCGATAGCGCGACACAGCGCGCAAAGGCTGGATCGCGATCGGTCAACGGGGCGTGGCTTGCCAGGACGGCGTGTGCGAGATGCTCGGGTAGCTTCCAGCGCTCGAGCAACCACGCGCCCACTTCGTCATGACCCGCGTGGAGCTCGCGACGCTCTTCGGCCAACAGGGCTTCGTGGTCCCCTGCCGCTCGCATCAATATCGGTGCATATTCCGTGGCAAGCATCGTATTGAGCGCGAGGATACCCACATCTTGCAAGAGGCCGGCGAGGAACAAATCATCCAAATGGTCCAGGCCCATGCTCGCGCCCAACGCACGGCAAGCGATTGCAGACAGTATCGAGCGCCGCAAGAAGTGCGATGCGTCGAAGCTGGCCGTCGGTTGGTCGGAGATATAGGTCGCGAGCGAAAAAGAGAGTGCGATGCTGATCGCGCCGTGTGTCCCGAGCAGGTTGACTGCTTGGCGAACGGTCTCGGCCTTACGCCTTGACCCGTAAAGGGGCGAGTTGGCGACTTTTAGCATCTTCGTCGCAAGCCCTGGATCGAACGACACCAAATCGGCGATCTGGGTCATCTGGGTTTGTGGGTCGTTCGCGAGCGAAATAACGCGTACCGCCACGGCCGGCAGACTCGGCAGCGTTTCGCAATGGCGTAGCTTCTGTCCGATCCCTTCTTCCAAGCTCATTGCTTTCACCGAGATCCCATTTTTCCCGTTGGCCGTGGGGGCGCGGTCTGATACAACCTAACGGGGAAAAGCCAAGTTATCGCCGCTCTTCTGAATACATATCAGATTCCTTCAAACACCCATCGACACTATTTGGCGAAGCTAAAGCGCCGCAAAGAGTAATCTCACCGTGGGCAGAGCGACGCTCGCCGAAACCTCGATGCTCGGGAGGCCCGGCGGCGCGGCGGATGCGAAGGCAAATTCCCGCCGCAACAGGCCAACTACACGATCGGCCTTGTGCGCAATCGCGCCGGCGAGAGTCAAAATGAGGATCTAGCACACTCCTTCACGTGAACTATCGGGCCTTTTCAGCAGAAATTGAGGTACTCGACGAGGATTTAACAAAGCTTAACCAGCCCGTATGAAGGGATCGCGTCGTGCCGAAAGGACCCCTTCCTGTTTCGTAGCATATCTTTAGCCGTGCCAGATTCGATTCACCCCGGTGTCGGTATGGACCCACCCCCCCGTGGGCCCAGGCCGGAAATAGAATCCTACACCACCGCGCTCAAAACTACGGACCAAGCCACCGAGAACCTCGATATTGAGATCCACAATGCGGACATCGGCGGCGCGGCCATCTAAGTGCAGAGATTTGCGTGCGGCCGGCAAGCCCGCCTCAATCAGTCTGTTGTTCGTCGCCGGGGTACGAAAGCCCGATAGGACTTCCAGCGGGTGTTTTATGCCATAGCGCGCGCAAAAGGCCTCGCATGCCCATAGAGTTTCGATGAGTTTGGGGTCCATTCGAATCGTCTTCTTGGCCCGCACGTCGCGAAGAATGTGGCAGATTTGTTCATAGGCGCCCGGCGTCATGGCACCCTCCTTCCAGTAAAGCATCGACAGACGTTCACCCGTTGCAGGTCGCCACAGATTGAGTGTGCGCGGTTTGACCCAAAAATCCGCATCGAGCAACGAGGCATCGAAGAGATCCGGCGGAGGTGCCGGTTGGGCGGCTGAGAGAACCGGGCCGGCGGACTGCAGCACGCTGGGATTCGATGCCGCCGGCACCACCGCGGACATCACCTGCGGCGTGACCGGCTGGGTTGAACATCCGGCGACCCACCCGGTATAGAGGCCGGCAGCCCCCAGGCGCAAAGTACGTCGCAGGAATATACGTCGTTTATGCATCGGCATACTCCACGGTCCACTGCAAATGATGCGACAGGCGCACAAACCCAGGGCAAGCAAGCACCTGTTCCGGCACGCGCTTGAAGACCAACCGCATGATAGTGGATGCTCAGCGAGCCGTCATCGCGGTGTGCAACTTCACACAAGACACGTAGGGACGCGTACGTGAAACCCACAGCGTGGTTCTGGTGGCTCTGTATCGGCGCGCCCAGGCCGTTCCAGTCAAGGCGCGGGTGAATCGAAAATTCGATCCGCGCCCGTATTCGAACGCCAAGCGCCTCGGGAAAAAGGACGCCCGTTTGGGGCTTGAAGGTTCGGCACGACGCTGGCCTTATACTTCGCGTTTGACCTGCTTTCGCACTCTCGTGCCCCCTTTCCCATGTTTCGAGTGCTGTTTCGATGATCATTTCGTTTGTTCTGATGGCCATACTGGCTGTACTGGCCATCGCCGCGGTTGTCATTCCCCTCGCGTGGCCCGACCGAAAGCAGGTGCTCGCCGCAAAACAGAGCAATCTTGCAGTCTTGCGCGAGGCACGGGAAGAAATCGGACGCGAATTCAATAGCGGCGCGATCAGTCAAGACGAGAGCAAAAGGGCGATACTCGACTTGACTCTACGTGCGGCCGAGGAAATCGAACCGGATTCGGTCCAGCCGTCTTTGGGGGTGCGGGCTGCGCGACCCGTGTTAGCGCTCGCGATCAGCCTGGGAATTCTGGGTTTGTCGGTTGTCCTGTATCTGCAGCTGGGCGATCCGATAGCGCTGGACCCGGCCCTTCTCGCGAGAAGGGCCGCGGTTCAAGCACATCCTGCTTCCGACCCGCAGGTTCTGGCCATGGTCCAAACGCTTGCCGAGCGGCTCAAGAGCCGCCCTGACGATATCGAAGGTTGGACGCTTCTGGGCCGCTCAGAAATGGCGCTTGGGCATTTCCCCGAATCCGTCCAGGCCTATGCGCACGTGGTCAAAATTGCGCCTCCGAATGCCGAGTTGTTTGCGGACTACGCAGATGCCTTGGCCATGGCGCAAAATCGCCGATTCGATGGAGAACCCTTCCAATGGGTACAAAAGGCACTCGCGCTCGATCCGAATAACGCCAAAGCGTTGGAACTGGCGGGCAGCGCCGAATTGGCGGGCGGTGACGTTGCAGCGGCCCGGACCTATTGGGAGCATCTGGCAACCCTGTTACCCCCGGGTTCGGAAGATTCAAATCAGGTTGCCCAGGCGCTGGCCGCTCTCGATGCGCGCGCGATATCCCCGAAAACGGCTTTACCGGGGGACAAGGTCACGGCGTCGGCGGGTACCACCGTCTCCGGACAGGTCGAACTTGCCGATGCCTTGGCGAGCAAGGTGGCATTGAGTGACACCGTCTTTTTATTCGCGCGGGCGGCCAATTGGAACGACAAAGGCCCCAGAATTCCCCTCGCAGCATTGCGCATACCCGCGCGCGATCTACCGCGCCAATTCAAATTGACCGATGCCATGGCGCTTGCTCCCGGGGTTAAGCTATCGAGCGCAGAGCAGGTCGTCATCGAGGCCTTCATCTCCAAAAGCGGCCGCGCGGAACCCGTGTCGGGAGATCTGATCGGAACGAGTAAGCCGGTCAAACCCGGCGCGAGCGGGGTGGACGTCATGATTAACGCGGTCATCCCCTAATATGCCGCCGCGCGACCCGGACATGCAGGCCGGCAGCCTGTTCGAAGGCCACACCTTGGCTTGCCGACGTGGCGAGTTGACGCTGTTCGAAGATCTGTCTTTTGCGCTCGACCCAGGCCAAGCCCTGTTCGTGGTCGGACCCAACGGGAGCGGTAAGACGAGTCTATTGCGAATCGCGGCTGGTTTGGCGTTACCTCACGCGGGATGTCTTTTTTGGGGTGGTCAAAAAATACGCGCAGCAGCATCCCAGTTTCGGTCGCGTATCCTCTACGTCGGTCATACCCTGGCCCAAAAGGAGGAATTGACCGTTCTGGAGAATCTGACCCATACGCTCGCGGTCGATGCGGTTCACCTTCCCGCGTCGACCCTTTTGAGGGTCCTGGAGTCCGTCGGCCTGAAGGAACGACGGCATTTGCCGACGCGTTATCTCTCCCTGGGTCAAAAGCGACGTCTTAGCTTGGCGCGCATGCTCTTGGCGGGTCGCAGGCTCTGGTTTTTGGACGAACCGGCTTCGGGGCTCGACGCGAAGGGTGTCGAATTTCTCGAGTCGACTTTAACAGCGCACCTGGGTCGGGGTGGAATGGCGATACTCACTTCGCACCAGCTATTGCGCGTGGCGGGGGCCGTTCAGACCCTGCAACTGTGAACCCCACCCTATCTACTTCCTCCGACACCCCCAAGCGCGACGCCTTTGAGCGCGCGAGCGAACAGGTGTGCGAAGCGGCGCAAGCTAACATGGCCGCCGCCTGTCGACTGATTTTGACCAGTGAACTGCGGATGGCATTGCGCAATCGCACCGATGTGGCTCAACCCCTGATCTTCTTCATCGTGGTGGGCAGCCTTTTTCCGCTAGGCCTTGGGGACGGCACCAGCCGGCTCACCGCTTTAGCCCCGGGCTTGCTGTGGGTATGCGCCTTGTTATCTGTGCTGCTGTCCTTACCGCAGATCTATGCGCGCGATGCTGCCAACGGCACACTAGAGCAACTGGTTTTGTCTCCGTACCCGTTGGCCGCCCTTTGTGGCGGTAAAATCATGGCGCACTGGCTTTTGACCGGGGTACCACTGGCTTTGCTCGCTCCCCTTCTGGGCATCGCCTTCGGATTGGACTTCGACTCCGGCGCGCTTTTGGCCGTGACGCTTTTGTTGGGTACGCCGATACTTTCAATGATTGGTGCCATCGGCGCTGCGCTCACCCTGGGTGCTCGCGCCGGCTCGGTGTTGGTGGCGCTCTTGGTGCTTCCGCTTTACGTCCCAGTGCTGGTGTTCGGCAGTGGCGCGGTCGAGGCGTGGCGCGCCGGAGTCGCCTTCGGTGGCCCGCTCCTCTTGCTCGGTGCCGGGATTTTGTTTGGTGTCGTGCTGGCCCCATTGGCCACGGCCGCAGCAGTACGCATTGCGATTGAATAAGGTTTCTGTCATGAGTTCGTTGTTTCGTTACGCATCGCCCGTGGCCTTTTATCCGCTAGCCGGCCGATTGGTGCCTTGGTTCTCGGGGCTCGCGCTGTTGTTTGCCATCGGAGGGCTCTATCTGGGCTTGATCGTCGCGCCTCCGGATTGGCAACAAGGCGAGACCTACCGCATTCTTTTTATCCACGTGCCCTCCGCCTGGATGAGCATGTTCATCTATTTTGTCATGGCGGGCTATGCCGTATTGACCTTGACGCTGCAGACGCGACTCTCGGCGCTCATGATGCAGGCACTCGCGCCGACCGGTGCACTCTTTGCTGCCCTTGCACTGGCGACCGGTGCGTTCTGGGGTAAACCGACGTGGGGAGCATGGTGGGTATGGGACGCCCGAACGACATCCACCCTCCTGCTGCTTTTTTTGTATTTGGGATACCTCGCCTTGCAAAATGCCTTCGAAGATGTCCGGCGGGCCGATCGTGCCGGTGCGCTACTGGTGCTTGTGGGCACCATCAACCTGCCCGTCATCTACTTCTCGGTGCGCTGGTGGAACACATTGCATCAAGGTGCATCCATAAGTCTGACGGCAGCGCCCAGCATGGCACGCATCATGGTGACGTCGATGCTCCTCATGAGTCTTGCCGCGTGGGCATATACCATCGCGGTCGTGCTGAGCCGAGTGCGCGGCAAGATTCTATGGCGTGAGCGTTCTTCCCAATGGGTCTTGGAATTACTGCGAGACGGCCGTTCCGACGGGGTTGATTCATGAATCTGTCCGAGATGGCGCAATTTGGACCGTACGTTTGGGGCGCCTATGCTCTTTTCGCCGTGGCACTTTTGATTGAAGTTGTCGGCTTGCGCGTCGCTCAGAGGCACATCGATGCGCAGTTGCGTCAGGCTCGAGCTATGGCAGATCTGATGCAGCGCGAACATGGCTCAAACAGGGTCAAAGGCGAAGTGTCATGAAACCGCGCAGTCGACGTTTTCTTTGGATTGTCGCGGGGCTGGCCATCCTCGGACTGGCAGTCACCCTCGTATTGCAGTCTTTTCGAAGCAATCTCGTGTTCTTCTACACGCCGAGCCAAGTGGCATCCCACCAAGCGCCGACCGGCCGCGAATTTCGCATCGGCGGCCTGGTCGAAGATGGAAGCTTGGCGCGCGATGCCGGCCTGGGTGTTCGCTTCAAGGTGACAGATACCGCGCGCACCATCATCGTCGACTACCGAGGCATCCTCCCAGATCTATTTAAGGAAGGTAAAGGCGTCGTGGCGTTGGGTATGCTCGGTCCCGACGGTGTTTTTCATGCAAGCCAGGTACTCGCCAAGCATGATGAAAACTATATGCCGCCCGAAGCGGCCGAGGCGCTGCGGGCGGCCGGCAAGCCGATTCGTGGGACCCTTTTTGCCGGCGAGAAGCCAGTCGTGACCCAAGCAGTTCCCGCACCTGCAACCTCTCCTTCCCATGGTTCCCCATGATTCCTGAACTGGGTCACTATGCCCTCATCCTGGCCTTATGCCTGGCGCTGGTGCTCAGCGTCGTCCCTCTGGTGGGCGCCGCGCGCGGCAATGTCGTGCTCATGGGATTGGCGCGCCCCGTGGCGCGTGTCCACTTTTTCCTGGTGGCCTTTGCGTTCGGTTGCCTGGCCTTTTCCTTTTACGTCAACGACTTTTCTGTCGCGAACGTCGCGAACAATTCGAACTCTCGCCTGCCCGACGCGTACCGATTGGCCGCGACCTGGGGTTCTCACGAAGGATCGTTGCTGCTTTGGGTTCTGATGCTATCGATCTGGATGTTTGCCGTGACCGTGTTTAGCCGCAATCTCCCGCTCGATGTGTGCGCGCGGGTTCTGGCCGTGATGGGAATCGTGAGCGTGGGGTTTTTGCTGTTCATGCTCTTGACCTCGAATCCATTCGAGCGACTTTTCCCGGTTCCTGGCGAGGGCAACGACCTCAATCCGTTGTTGCAGGATCCGGGCATGGTCTTTCATCCACCCATGCTGTACATGGGATACGTCGGGTTTTCGGTCGCCTACGCGTTCGCGATTGCGGCCCTGTTAGGCGGGCGACTTGACGCAACCTGGGCTCGATGGTCACGCCCATGGACGACCGCAGCATGGTGCTTCTTGACGATCGGGATCAGTCTGGGAAGTGCCTGGTCATATTACGTGCTGGGTTGGGGCGGTTGGTGGTTTTGGGACCCGGTAGAGAACGCTTCGTTTATGCCATGGTTGGCCGGAACGGCCCTGATTCATTCGTTGGCGGTGACGGAAAAGCGCGGCAGCTTCAAGAGTTGGACGGTTCTGTTGGCCATCGTCGCCTTCTCGCTGTCGCTTTTGGGGACCTTTTTGGTTCGTTCCGGCGTCTTGACCTCGGTTCACTCCTTCGCCACCGACCCGCGACGCGGCGTATTTATTCTCATATTTTTGGCATTGGTCATTGGTGGGTCGCTCATGCTCTACGCGTGGCGCGCACCCTCGGTCGGGTTGGGTGCCCGTTTTTCGCTTCTGTCGCGCGAGTCGATGTTACTCGCCAATAACGTCGTGTTAGGCGTCGCGCTCGCAGCGGTGGCCTTGGGAACCCTTTATCCCTTGGTTGTCGACGCCCTCGGTTTGAATAAACTGTCGGTCGGAGCCCCCTACTTTAACGCGGTGTTCTACCCCCTAATGATCCCCGCACTCATTCTCATCGGCGTGGGACCCATCACACGCTGGCGATCCCATTTTTTCCTGGAGCTCTGGCAGAAACGTCGCGTTGCGCTCTGTCTGTCGATCCTCGCCGCACTGGTTTTTTCGTCGAGGCATTGGTCTGCGTGGCTTGTTCTGGGACTCTTCCTTGCGTTTTGGATTCTGATCACTGCGGCCGATCACATCCGCACACGAGTCATGCTGGTGCCGCGTCCTGGATTGCTCAATAAATTTCGGGCTAATTCCCGTAGCTTCTACGGGATGCATCTGGCACATATCGGAGTCGCCATATTCATCATCGGTGTGACCGTCGTAAAGTGCACCGAGATTGAAACCGACACGCGCCTGCAAATTGGGGCCTCAACCGTCGTTGGCGGATATACGTTCCGTTTTGCCGGCACACGTGAGGTTCCAGGTCCGAATTACCAAGCGTTGGAGGGGCGCATCGAGGTCAGCCGAGACGGCAACGCCGTTGCGGTGCTTTTTCCTCAAAAGCGCAAATACCTGGCATCTGGCCAAGTCATGACCGAGGCAGGCATCAAGAATGGCTTATTTCGCGACCTCTATGTATCTCTCGGTGAGCCGATTGGCCAGAACGCGTGGGCGGTGCGCATTTATATCAAGCCTTTCGTGATGTGGATCTGGGGCGGATGTTTCGTCATGGCGTTCGGAGGCCTTGTCGCGCTATCCGATCGACGCTACCGTTTGCGCATTCGGGAACGCCGGCGCTTGCGTGGCGCTGCCTCGCATGCGGTGGGAGTTCCGACTTGAAGGTGTGGCGCTATACCCTGCCGCTCGCATTTTTTTTGGTTGTGGTGGCTTTTCTGTGGCGCGGTCTTACGCTCGATCCGAGCCGGGTTCCGTCGCCCTTGATCGACAAACCTGCACCGGCATTTCAGCTGCCGGGTCTTAAAAACCCCGATCGGAAAATATCCAGCAGTGACATGCTCGGACGCGTCTGGTTGCTCAATGTATGGGGGTCCTGGTGTGTATCGTGCCGCGCCGAACACGAAGTGTTGGTCGCGTTGGCAAAAAGCGGTGCTGTACCTATAGTCGGCTTGAACTGGAAGGACGATCGTACGGCAGCGTTGGCGTGGCTCCAGCAATTCGGCGACCCTTACATCGAGTCCGCAGCCGACACCGCCGGCGACGTTGCCATCAATTATGGCGTTTACGGCGCGCCCGAGACGTTCATCATCGACAAGCACGGGACGATTCGACACAAGGTGATCGGTCCGCTAACGCCTGAGCGCGTCGAGACGGAGGTTCTGCCAATCGTTCAGAAGCTCGAGAAATGAGCGCGCGCGCGCTACTGGCGGTGTTGTTTTGGATGTGCGCTACGGTCTACGCCGACCCGGTTCCGCTGTCCGCGCCAACCGCGGCCGCTGAGCGGGGCTCTGGGTCCGACCCGGTATTTGAGGCGCGTCTGAGAACTCTCGAGATGGGCTTGCGCTGCATGGTGTGTCAGAACGAAAGTCTGGCCGATTCCGGTGCGGGCCTGGCAGAAGACATGCGGCGCGAAGTTCGTTCTATGGCACTGGCCGGAAAGTCCGACGATGACATCCGGAACTATCTGCACGAACGTTACGGTGATTTCATTTTTTTTCGGCCGCCCGTCAAACCCGAGACGTGGCTGCTTTGGTTCGGGCCATTCATGCTGCTGATCGGGATGATTTTGTACCTGCTATGGAGGCACCGTCGCCCGGTACGTGTTGCGCCGGCACCCGTCGATCCAGATCGCATCCGACAGATTGAAACACTGCTCACCGAGGATGAGACGTGAACGCAAGCTTCGGCTTTGCGAATACCCGATACGACGTGATTGATTGAACGCTTAGTGCCAGATGCTGGGTATTTCCAGGAAGCGCTCGGAGGCGCGCACCGCGGCGCGCATCGCCTGGGACTGTCCGTGATCCACCCATGCTTGCGCGCGTATGTCAGCGTCGGGTTTGAGGACCTTCAAAAGGCTTCGCGCAGTGTACCAGTCATGCAGGTGGCCGAGCGCGCCCTGCAGCTTTGCCAGCCGTGCCAGATAGCGCTTTTTTTTTCGCCCTGTGCGGACGGTCCTGGCGATTAACTCCGCGCGCTCACGCAGCCGACGCGCGAGACGTCGCGTGACGTGCTGTTCTGCAGGCGTTTGCGCGTGAAGTTTCTCGATTCGTTTGCGCAATTCCCTATCGCGCTGCGCAATCTTGTGTACCAATCCGGGTGCGAGTTCGTCTGAGGGTCGCGATTGACCCGGTGTCAACTCGCAGGTCTCGCAGGCAATTGCCAAGAGGACGTCCTGAAATTCCATGCTCTGCAACGCATGTCGTGCCTGAATGAGTTGTTCATCTAAGATCTGGGTGGCCGCCGCCCTCAGGCCCTCAAACACGGAAAGCAACGCCGGTGAGCAATCTCGCGCCAACAGATGCCGGGCAAACACGTCCCAATCGCGCGCGGCCCCCAAAGCGCGGTAGAGCGCGCGGACCGCGCCCTGCGCCGCATCGACGGTGCTTGTCGGACGCATCTTGGTTGCGAACCAAAGCAGCGTTTGGATCTGGCGAAGGTCAATGCGTGTTCGATGAATATCCTCGGGGTCGTTGTGCTCGGTCGCGTTTTGGGCGTGTTCGAAGACCTGCTGCAGGGTGTGGCGACACAGCCTTTCAACCGCCGCGCCCGCATCCTCCCCGGTTTTGAAGTGAAAATCGACATTCGTCGTGCGCGCACCCCGACCCCATGCCGCGCCGACCAACGCCATGCCTCGCTGGGCCTTGCTTCTAGGCTCGATGCGTAAACCGAAAGTTGATGCCAGCTGGCGCGCCAGTTCGTAGAGTCGTGCGACCTGGCCGTGTTCGAATTCCAATTCCAGTTCAGCCAGCGGCAACGTGGCACCCCGGCCGACGATATGTCCTCGGTCGATACAAAGTTGTGCGCGGCTGCCATCGGCAAACGTCAGAGGAACGATGGTGCGCGTGCAGCGTATGTCAAACACCGGAACGAGTTGGCCGCGTAAGCGCGCAAATATCGAGGCCCAGGGGGTGCGCTCAAGTTGCTCTTCATCCAACTCGGGCCCCCGCAGTCCGCATTCATATTCCGCGCGCCGATGCAGCCCGGCCGTCGGAATTGGACTGTCTTTGACGGTTTGGCGCCATTTTCCGCGGTCTTCGCGAATGCGTAACGACAGCCCGAAGTGCGCCAGAGCGAAATCGGCGGAATCGAAGTAGCGATCCTTGTGTATTTCACGCTGATTGGGGGTTTGGTGCAATCCGGCCAAAGCGGGGTAACGCAGCAGACGTGACGTCGATGTTTTACCGAGGGTAAATTTCAGCTCGACCTCGGATGTATGGACAGGGTCGTACTGAACCGGCGTGCGAATGGGCTTCATGGCGTCCAGAATGATTCGAATGCCGCACGAGCAATTCGCCCATGATAGCCTCGCCAATCGTGGCGTGCGCGATTCCGAATCCGCACTGAGCTATGGTTTGGGAGGATAGCGCTCATTCCAGTTGGCGACATTGCGATCGAGCCACTGGGCCAGTCCCGTGTCGCCCGCGCGGGCTGCGAAATCCCGGGCCGTTAACCCGGCGTCGTTTCGAGGTCGCGGGTCAGCCCCTTCGTCGATTAAAAATTGACAGACTTCGCGGCTCTTTGCACGCGCTGCCATCATGAGCGGCGTGCTCCGATTGGGTGACTGCGCATCGATGTACGCGGAATGATCCAGCAGGGTGCGGACCACTTCGAGGCGCCCACTGGATGCCGCATAGTGTAGTGCCGTCCAGCCGGTGTGATTGACCTCTGCGTTTGCGTCCAACAGTTTTTCGACCAGGGCCTCCTTGCCTTGAAACGCAGCGACCATCAGTGCCGTCTGCCCATAGGCGTTCTCGGCATCCAGATCAATGCCCTTGGCTGCGATCAGGATGGCTGCCGCTTCGAATTTTTGCTCATGCAGCGCGAAGATCAAGGCAGGCTCGCCACGCTCGTCGCGCGCATTGGGATCAACCCCTGTCTGCAGCAAGTGCTCGACGCGTGCCGGATCAGCGTCCCTGATCGCGAGAAATAGCGCGAGGCCGCGGTCGGCAGCGGCGATGTAGGGCACCCAACCCAACATGAGCAGACCGATAAAAGGTTTAATCCACATTCTAGAATATACATTCATATTCTATTTTAATATATTGAATAAACGCATAAAATTATTTGTAGTCTGCGCGCCAATTTGGGCGCATGACACATCCTTTAGCCGTCCCAGATGCTCGGCGACGTGCGTCACAAAGGCCGGCTCGTTCGTTTTGCCGCGATGCGGGACGGGCGCGAGATACGGGGAGTCAGTTTCGATGAGCATCTGTTCGAGGGGCATGCGACGCGCCACCTCGTGCAGTGCGTGGGCGTTTTTGAATGTGACAATGCCCGAAAATGAAATCAAAAATCCGAGATCCATTGCCTGCTGGGCGACATCCCAGCTCTCAGTAAAACAATGCATCACCCCGCCGACCTCTCGGGCGCCTTCTTCCCGCATGATGCGCAGCGTGTCGTCCGCAGCCGAGCGGGTGTGAATGATGAGCGGCTTGTTGCAACGCCGCGCAGCCCGGATATGCGTGCGAAAGCGTGCACGCTGCCAATCGAGGTCACCCGTCAGCCGGTAATAATCGAGTCCTGTCTCTCCAATCGCGACCACCTTCGAAGTTTCCGACAGTCGGACCAGTTCGTCTTCGGTAGGCTCGGTGCTTGTCTCGTAGTCGGGATGAACGCCGACTGATGCATAGAGATTGGCATGGGCCTTCGCCAGAGAGGCGATGACCGGAAATTCAGCGAGTTCGACGGACACGCACAATGCGTGCGTGACCTGCTTGGCGGCCATGTGTTCAAGAAGTTCGGGCAAACGCGCCTGTAACTCGGGAAAATTCAGATGGCAGTGAGAGTCGACGTACAAAGGGGTCACATTATGAGAAAGAAAAGCCGGCTAGAGAGCATTTGAGCCGCGATCGATCAACCCCGAAAATTTCGCCGGAACCGGATTGGCTTGCCCCATGGATGTTTCCTAATCGATCTGGCGGCCGACAATCACCAGATCGCGTTCGATACCGTCCATGGAAGCGATCCGCGGCAACAAGGCCCACCGCTCGAATCCCTGACTGTGAAACAAGGAGAGGCTGCGCACATTGTGACCGAAGATGAGTCCGACCAGTGTTTTGGCCTCGATCTGGGGTGCAAACTGAATGGCACGTTGCAGAAGTTTGGAGCCGTAACCGTGCCCACGCGAATCCGACGCGAGGTAAATGCCGAGTTCCACTGTATACCGGTATGCGCTGCGATGATGAAAATCCGAGAAGCTCAGCCAACCCACGAGGCGCGAATCTGCAGGATTCGTCGATTCAAGGACCCATAAGGGTCGCCGCTCCGGATTGTGCTCGTCAAACCATGCGCGACGATCCTCAAGGCCAACGGGAGCGAGATCGGCAGTGGCCTCGCGCGACGCGATGGTGGAATTATAGATCTTGAGAATCTCGGGCAGATCGGCGAACGTTGCATCGCGGACTGCAAAGCCCTCTGTCAGTTTAAACGGTGCTGTCACACGGTAAACAGAGCCAAAGCGTTAGAGAGTGTGCGTCGTGCGTGAAGATTTCAGCGCCGCACCGAGAATTTCCTCGATGCGCTTGCGTGCAGTCGCGCCACCCTCGTCTTCCGAGAAATGGACGCCGATGCCCTGAGCTTTGTTATTGTGGGCACCTTGCGGGGTCACCCAGGCGACCCTTCCCGCAATGGGGAATTTTGACGGATCATCCATGAGCGAGAGGAGAAGATAGACCTCGTCGCCCAAGTTGTAAGGTTTGGCGGTGGGAACGAAGATGCCGCCATTCTTCAGATAAGGCATGTAGGCCGCGTACAAGGCGGCTTTTTCCTTGATGTTGAGCGACAGGACGCTCGGTCGCGCCATTGCGGTCGGTTTGGCAACGTCGTTCATGCCTCTCTACCGGGTTGAAGATGATCCATGGATTGCGTCCGCATAAGCCAAAAGCAGATTTTCGACGAAAAGCCGACCTGACAGGGGATGATCCGCCACACGCCGCTCGGTCAAGAGGAACCGCGCGTACGCCACTAGGCGCTTAGGCTCACAGCCCTCAGCAAGCGCCATGATGCGCTCTTTATGGGAGGGATAATAGCGTATTCGCTGTGCCAGACGATAGCCAAGGCAATCCCAAATCCAGCGCTGTATCCACCCGACAACAAGCGGCAACTCGCATTTGCCCAGTGTCTCGGAAATATTGAGGGCATCGAGCCGATCCGGCCATTCGAGTCGCGCGAAAAGTTGTGCCTGCAGGTCCAACTGTTCCGTCGGCGACTGGGCGATTTTGAGAGCGCTCAACGGTGCGCCCCCGGCTTCCGCCAAGAAGCGCGCAGCGTCTTTCACCCGGTGGGCCGAAAGCCACGCCATCGCCTCTGCAGCATCGGGGACAGCCAAGGCCAATCTCTGGCAGCGTGACACGACGGTCGGCAAGAGCCGTTCTACACTGTCGGCCACCAATAACAGAATCGTCGAAGCGGGAGGCTCCTCCAAGATTTTGAGGAGTGCGTTCGCCGTGAAGACATTCATGGCTTGCGCCGGATAGAGGATGACCACACGCAAGCCGCCACGATGGCTACTCACCGACAGGGCCTGCGTCAACGCGCGAATCTGATCAATCCGAATTTCTTTACTGGGTGCCCGCTTGGGTTTTCGGTCAGTCTCCTCGTTTTCATTCGCCGCACCGTCATCCGCGTCGCGATCGTCAGCACCTGGCTGATTGGCCGACTCCAGCCATTGAATGGCTTCCGGCCGCACTAAAATGTAATCGGGATGGCTTCCGGCTTCAACCCAGCCGCAGGATGCACACGTCCCGCAGGCATGGCCCGCGGCATCGGGCCGTTCGCACAAGAGCGAGGCGCCCAGATGGCGCGCGAACGCGACCTTGCCGATACCGGGCTGGCCCGCGAAAAGAAACGCGTGGGGCAGCTTCTGGCCCATCGCACGAATGGCCTCCCACGGCAGCGCTTGCCATGAGAGCATTGAAAATTCATCTCTATATTGTTTTTCAGTCACTTATAACTATTTTATAATGTAATACATGATGTATCAGCGGTTCTTATTTTTAATAATGTTCAAATGCTTAGAATGATTTCTTCAAGTTGTTTCCGAATATCTGCAATCGGGGCGGTGCCGTCGATGATGCGGATCCGTTTCGGGGTCGCCTGGGCACGCGCCAGATAGGCGCGCCGCACACGTTCAAAAAAGGCCTCGTTCTCGTTCTCAAAGCGATCCTTAGTGCGCGATTCTGATAGACGTGTCGCGGCGATTGCCGGAGACACATCGAAATACAAAGTAAGATCGGGTGCGAACGCCGGATGGACCCACTCCACCAGCGTCTCGAGTTTAGCGGCAGCCAGGCCCTTGCCGCCCCCCTGATAGGCGAAACTCGCGTCGGTGAAGCGGTCGCTGATGACCCACTGGCCCGCGCGCAATGCCGGCTCGATGAGGGTCTTTAGGCCTTCGTTGCGCGCGGCAAACATCAGAAGTGCCTCGGTTTCGACTTCCATAGGCTGTTCCAAAAGCACGGTCCTTAACGCCTCGCCCACGGGCGTGCCGCCGGGTTCGCGGGTCACGACAACTTCTTTTCCCTGCATGCGCAGCAGCTCCGCGAGCCATTGAACATGCGTCGTCTTGCCGGCGCCGTCGATCCCTTCGAATGTCAGAAATCTTCCCCTTGGCGCATTCATGACCGCCCCCCCCGTTGGAATCGTGAGACGGCGCGATTGTGATCCTCCAGGGTTTCCGAGAACTGACTGGTCCCATCCCCGCGCGCGACAAAATACAAGGCATCTGTCGCTGGTGGATTGAGCGTCGCGGCAAGTGCCGCAGCACCCGGCAACGCGATGGGAGTCGGCGGCAAGCCAACGTGGGTGTATGTGTTGTAGGGGGAATCGGTCAAAAGATCTTGTTTGTGCAAATTGCCGTCGAATTTGTCGCCCATGCCGTAGATCACACTCGGATCGGTCTGTAGCATCATGCCGCGTTCGAGGCGATTCATAAAGACTGCCGCGACAAGAGGTCGATCCTCGGGGCGCGCGGTCTCTTTTTCGACGATCGAAGCCAGAATTAAGGCTTCGTAGGGCGATTTGAGCGGCAAGCCCGGTGCGCGGTTGGCCCAGGCTGCGGCCAACCGTCGCTGGAGCGTGCGATAGGCCCGCTTATAGATCTCAAGGTCGGTCGTGCCGCGTGCGAATCGGTAGGTATCCGGACAAAACAATCCTTCAGGATCGCTTTCGGGCGCGCCGATGGCACGCATGAGTTCGCTATCGGACAGCGTGCTGACGGTTTGCTTGAGATCCGGATCGGCCGCCACGGCCGTGCGCATTTGATGAAACGTCCACCCCTCCGGGATGACGAGGTCGATTTGAACCACGTCTCCGCGTTCCATCTTGCCCAACAACTGCCAGGGTGTCGTGCCCTGTGTCAGGGAATATGTCCCGGCCTGAAGATGCGTCCCTTTATGAGTTACGCGGGCGAGCAGGTAAAACAGGACGGGCGAAACCGGGGCGCCGGTGGCCCCGATCTCATGGGCCATGGCCGGTACGGACGTGCCCGGGGGAATCGTGAACTCCACCTGAGCGCCGGACCACCTCAGGGGGCGATGGGCCCACCAGGCGAGCGTAATGCCGGCCAGCATCACGATCGCGGCAAGCGCGAAGAAAGGCCGCAAAAAACGCATGACACGACCGAGAAATGACAGAACTCGTATAATACATGGTCGACTTAGCACACTGGGCTGCCCAGCCTGTCCATGGACTCGCACTTCGCCCCATCCCTGTTCTCGCAGGGCGTTTCGGTCCAGCTGGATCATCTTGGAATCATTGAGGTCAGCGGCCCCGATGCGGCCCGGTTTCTTCAGGGCCAATTGACCAATGACGTTCTGACGCAGGATTTGAACAATGCTCGGCTCACGGGCTATTGCTCACCGCGTGGACGGCTGCTTGCTACCGCACTCATCTGGCGCAGTGCAAACGAGACTTTCCAACTCCTTTTAGCGCGCGATGTTCTTCGCGTCATCTTAAAGCGCCTATCCATGTATGTATTGCGCTCGAAGGTGACCTTGACCGAGGCCAGTTCCGACACGACCCTATGGGGATTGGCCGGCGCATTGGCGGGTGCATGCATTGCCGGGCGTGTGAACCCTTTGCCAGAGTCCCCGTTTGCCGTAACCCAACAAGATGAGGTTCGTGTCATCTCGGTGCCATCCGCGATGGGATTTTCGCGCTGGCTCGTTGTCGCCGGCAAAGACAGCGTGCAACCCTGGACACAAGCGGCGTGCGGCCTGATCAATCCGGGGGCACAATTCTGGCGTTGGCTGGATATCCGCGCAGGCATTCCGACCGTGACCTGCGCAATTCAAGAAAAATTCGTCCCACAGATGATTAACTTCGAGGCACTCGGCGGTGTCGACTTCGACAAAGGTTGCTATCCGGGTCAGGAAGTCGTGGCACGCAGCCAGTATCTGGGGCGGATGAAACGCCGAACCTTGTTGGCACATCTGGACGCGTCAAACCTTGTTCCCGGAGCGGGTAGCGATGTTTTTGACGCCGGCTCGCCCGAACCCTGCGGTATGGTCGTGGCCGCAGAATCCTCGCCGCTGGGCGGCGTCGATCTTCTGGTCGAGTTGCCCGTCGATGCGCATCCTGCCGGATTCCACGTCGCAGGGCCCGATGGCCCTCTTCTCTCAATTCTCGAATTGCCTTATTCCATTCCCGATCCTGAGGTCTTCGTGCGTCCGAAGCTCTAGATCGAAATGCAGCACTTGTATATCTATTATCGCGTGCGCCCGGAGTTTGGAGGCCGGGCGCACGCTCTGATTTTGGAGATTCAGGCGCACGTGCTCGAGCGCACCGGGATTCGCGCGCGCCTGCTGCACAAAGTCGGTTCGACCGATGAGACCCAAAACACGTCGATGGAGGTCTATGAAAATGTGACTTCAGACTTTGAGGGCGTGCTCGACGAGATGATTCGAAATACACCGTTTTTTCGCTTCATCGAGGGTGGGCGACACGTCGAGCGGTTTGTCGAATAACGCTCGGGCTCGTCTCGCTCCGCGTGTCCCGATGCGTCATCTGCCTCGTCCCGGCGCCGCGAGTGTACGACATCGGCACCCAAGCACCCCACGACGTCTGGCTCGACATACCGCACCAGTTGTTCGCGCGCCAGCTCAGTCAGCCCGCACTGCGTGTCATTCGCATGACCGGCTTTGCACTGACCGAAGGCATCGATGGCTGAAGAGCTGCTGCGCGAGGACGACCCGGGCGATACAGATCTGGCGCGTGCGACCCAGGTCAACTTCGCTCGTGATACCGAGACGGATTCCCGCGGGCTGAGCGACGGAACCGCGGTAGACGCGGGTAAAGACGCGCAGTAGCGGCCTTTCCTGAACAAGAACAAGCTCGATGTCATTGTGTTGGACGACCGGATGCCGGCTTTGCGAGGTGTATTTCAGAAATTGAAAGTGGTCGAATGTACTGATTGATAAACTGATTGAATTAATGTGGGGCCGACGGCATCATCGGCTCTCTCGTCCGATTTTGGACCGGTAGTCGAAATTCCCAATCGATACATTCGCCTGCATGTGCCTTATCGTTCTCGCGTTAGATAGCCACCCGCAGTATCCACTCGTAATCGCCGGTAATCGGGATGAATTTCTCGCGCGCCCATCCAATGCCGCAGACTGGTGGCGCGATGCGCCTCGCGTTCTTGGCGGTCGCGACCTCGAAGCCGGTGGCAGTTGGATGGGTGTCACATCCAACGGTCGACTGGCCGCCGTCACCAACTACCGCGAAGCGATTCCTCGACAACCTGAAGCCTTGTCGCGAGGAAATTTGGTCGCGCAGTTCCTCGGCTCACCGGCCAATTGCGCAACCTATCTGGCCGATGTATCGAGCCGTGCATTCGCCTACAACGGATATTCGCTTCTGGTCGGGACAAATCTGGGCAGCCCGGGCTGCGAAGTGTGGGTAGACAGCAATCGTACGCTCCAAGGCGCCACGCGCCTCTCGGCCGGTATTTTCGGTTTATCCAATGGACCGCCGAATTCTCCATGGCCCAAAGTGGTACGGGCTCGACGCGGCCTGAAAGCCGCACTTGCGCCCATGCTTCTAGATCGAGCACAACTCGCCCACCAACTGATGGATCTCTTGGCGGATCCGACCGAGGCGCGCGCATCGGAATTGCCCACGACCGGGGTTTCCGAGGAAATTGAACGGAAATTATCTGCAACTTTTGTGCGCATGCCGGGTTATGGCACACGGACCTCAACGGTCTTCATGGTCGACGATGCCGGTGCTGCCTTCTTCGTTGAGCGCACCTATAACGGCGAGAGCGAGCCGCACGAACGAAAATTCAGTTTTCAAATCGAAGGAGATTGAGTTTCGTTCACCGCGAGCGCCCTATTCGCGCCTTCCCCCGGCGAGGCGCCTGACGCAGGGCCGGTCACTGCAAATGGGCCATAATGCGGCGGCCGCAAAATTCACCCATCAGCTTGCAATGTGCAGGTGGTTCCCGACTTGGAAAAATCACCAGTGAGTCAATCGAGCACGCGTCGCATCACGCAATGGGCTATACCCGCCTCCATGAACTCCGGGCCCTCGACGGCAAAGCCTTCGGCCGCGTAAAAGCGCATCGCATGAGTTTGCGCATGCAGCATGACACTTTTTAATTCGCACTTACGGGCCTGTTCGACGAGAGCGCCGAGAATCGCTTTTCCAATACCCTGTCGCCGAAACTGCGCAAGGACAGCCATACGGCCGATATGGCCGCTGGGTAGGAGCCGTCCGGTGCCGACAGCGCGGCCGGTATCGTCGCGAGCCACGCAATGCAGGCTACACACGTCCTTATCATCAGACTCCAGCTCTATGGGAATGCTCTGTTCGGTACAGAACACTTGGTAGCGGATGGGTTGCGCTGCTGCACGTGCGTCCGCCCATGTTTCGATGGAGAACTTCACGATGCCATCAGCTTTGAATCGCCGACTTCTCAAAGGCAGTCAACACGTCACGCCAATGACTCGGAATACGCTGCGGTGTGCGCGTCGCCGTATCGGCATAGACGTAGATCAATTCGCCTGAAACGAGAAATTCCTTGGGAGGCGGCGCGCGTCGGTGGATCTCCAATGCGATGGTCAGACTGGAATGACCTATTCGTGCGGTGCGCACGCAGACATCGAGTTCATCGTCAAAGCGCGCCGGGGCATGATATTCAATGGTCGATTTTCGAGCGAACAACTCGCGCCCCTGTTCGGATTGAGCGAGAGCCCCCGGCAAATCCGTCTTGCGCCAATATTCGGTAAAGCCAACGTCAAAATACGTCTGGTAGTGCCCGTTAAAGACAATGCCTTGCATATCGGCTTCCGCCCATCGCACCCTCATCTCATGGGAAAAAGCAAAGTCTTCTTCTGGCATGCTCACTCCGGCTTGAGGTTCGATTTGGCGACCAATGACACTATACGTGACGTGATCCGACGGGTCCGAAAGGCAGGTATGCATCCTTCACGGCACAATGCATCACCGTGGCCGACGCATTCAGGTCCTTATGCGTAGGTTTCGAGTTTCGCATCCGACCCTTCTTCGATATGTGCGATGCTGTTGAAGCTGACCAAGTGGTGGCGATGGGGGGTCATGGCAAATCGGGTCACGCCGGTGTTTCGTATTCGGAGATTCAGTTCCACCGCGGTTCCAGGAGGAGCCTTCAGGGCGGCAGCAACAGCGGCGGCGATCGGCCCTCCGGAGCTTACGATGAGGACATTCCCATTTGCATGGCGGTCCCGCGCCGCAGCAAGGGTCAACATAACTCCTTCTGCGAATCGGACCCACGAGGGCATGTCTTCTGGGGCTATGCGATCTTCAGTCCATGCCATAAGAGCATCGCGCAGGATTCGGAAATATTCGCGTACAGCCGCCGGCTCCCGTCGCGCGGTCGCGGCGGTGAGCGTGGGGCGTCGTCCGGTCAAGGCTTCGACCAGCGCGTCCGGATTGTATTCGTCTAACCCTTCGAAACACTCGGTATTCGGAATCTTCCCCGGGCTGGCGTTGGCCATTTCCTGCAGAATCGCTGCGGCCGTTTGAGCGTGACGCCGCAACGTGCCGGTAAAAAGCGCGTCAAAGTGTAGTCCACGTCGGGCGAAATGCCGTCCGAGAAGCCGAGACTGAGCCACGCCGGTTTCGGTCAAGCGATCGTAATCGGCGGTTCCGAATTCGGCTTGGCCGTGACGCACGAGAAGAATGGTGCCCATCGTAGATGGATGCGCCTATCCGCCAAGAAATGCGTGCATGAGAGCGTTCACGCGCATGGGCATTTCCTGGACGACCCAGTGCGAACCTTCCTCGATACATGCGATTTTCAAATCGGGGCACAGCGCGTCCAATCCGTCCAAGAGCGAAGCGCGCAAGGCACGATCGGCTTTGCCCCAGATCACTCGCACGGGCACGCGTACCACCCAATCCGTAGGTTTGGCGGTCAGGGGTTTCGACGCGCGGGCGCCCGCTTCCGGCGGATGTAGCGGCGAAGCGCGATAATAGTTGACACTGCCTTCGAGAGGATGGCTGCCGTTTTCACCCGGCTGCGACCACATGTGGTGATAACGTGACCGGACTTCGGACGTGTACCAGGCGCCTGGGCGTCCACCGGCGTTCGAAAAGAAACCTTCAAGAAGCCGGAAGTCATCTTTCGCCAGCGCCTTCTCCGACCCTGCGGCACGCAACCCATTCATGTACGAAGACGCTTTTTGCTGTTCCGAGTTCCGGGCCAAATCGCGCATGAATAGATAGGGATGGGGCGCGTTGATGATGATCAGTCGCTCGACGAGATCGGGGTAATAGATCGCGAGATTCCAGGCGATTGCGCCACCCCAGTCGTGACCAACGATTGTCGCGCGCTGGTATCCCAAATGAGCAATCAGCAGTTGCAAATCGGTCACGATATGCCGCGCCCGGTAATGATCCACGCCTGAAGGTTTACTTGAAAGATTAAAGCCTCGCAGATCAGGAGCAACCGCGAAATGGTCCGATCCAAAATCCTGCAGTTGCTCTTCCCATTCGAACCAGGCCTGAGGAAAGCCATGCACCATGAGCACGAGTGCGTCGCCGGGCCGACCCGAGGAAGCGTAATGCAGACGAGTGCCATTTCCGAGCAGCGCGAATTGACCATCCTGGGTCAACGCCTTCACGGTTGTCCTGTCCTATGCAGTTGCAAGGCAGCGCGCAGGGTTTCGCCAATATCGGGTCGTGCAGCGAAGGGATCACCGGGATTGCGCACAGCCAGAATGTCCTCGAAGCGTTTTTGAACGCCGCCCAGGGCAAGCGGGTGCGAGAACACGTAGAACTGGTTTACTCGTATCGCTTCAAACGTTCGCATCGCGACGTCGTGCGCGCTGACTTTACCGGAACTGACGGCTTTGGTCGACATCCTACGTCCTACCCTCTGAGCCGCAGTCTGCGCTTCGGCCACCACTTCAGACGGCGCATTGCGGTGGGAGTCGCTAATACCCGTGGGTACAAAATAGGGGCAAAGCAAGGACACCCCAATGGGCGCCTCGATTAAATTCAGGTCTTGGTATAGCGTCTCGGTCAAGGAAACGACAGCATGCTTCGAAACATTGTAGATTCCCATGTTGGGTGCATTCAGAACACCTGCCATGGAAGCAGTATTGACGATATGGCCTTGATAGGCCGGATCGGCGGCGGCCGCCTGAAGCATCAAGGGCGTAAAAGTACGGACACCGTGAATGACACCCCAGAGGTTCACACCCAAGACCCATTGCCAGTCCTTCTCAGTGTTTTCCCAAGCGAGACCTCCGCTTCCAACGCCAGCGTTATTGAAAACGAGATGAATCGAGCCGAACGCATCAACTGCCGCTTTCGCGAGCGCCGCCACATCAGCGGCCTTTGAGACGTCCGTCGGATGGGCGAGAACCTGCGCACCCTGTGCCGTCAGTTCAGCGCGCGTGGCCTCGAGTGCGTCCCTTTGCACGTCTGCGAGTACGATTTTCATTCCGTGCGCAACGCCAATTCGTGCGAACTCTCGGCCAAAGCCGCTGGCACCGCCGGTGATGACGGCCACTTTGTCCTTGAACGATTTCATCTTTTGACCCTTTTCCCGGTTCACGCCACCTCTGGGGGCGCCCGCATCATTTCGATATGCCGGATGCCATCTTCAATGTAAATTTCACCCGTATTCTCAAACCCGAAGCGTCGATAGAAATCGGTCAGACGCCATTGCGCGCCAATCCGGATCGCTTGTTGGGGCCACAGTCGCTGCGCACGAGCGATTCCTTCCTGCATGAGTGCGATTCCGCAACCGCTGCGCCGAATTGCGGCGTCGGTGACAACACGACCGATCGATACTTCGGAATACTTGGCTCCGGGATCGACGATGCGCAAATAGGCCACGAGTGCATCAGTTCGGTCGCGTCCGAGTAAATGCCAACTTTGATAATCGGCTTTATCCGGATCCTGAAACACGCAGTGTTGCTCTACGACGAAGACGGCAGAACGCAAGGTTAAAATGTCATGCACATCGCGCGCGCAAAGGCCGTCCAGTCTTTCCAGTTGCCAGCGCTGAACAGGAGTCGCCATTACGCTTTCTTTAGCGCAAAACCCAAGCGAGGAAAATGAACGACGACCTCACCCGCGCGTTCATCAAACCGGCGAACCGCTATTTCAGTGGGCGTCGATAGCACAAGTTCCCCGCGCACCGTGTCACAGCCATAATCGGTTGCCGCGATTTCGACCTCGGTGCCGCGCGCGAGGCCGTAAGGTTCGAGCATGAATTCCTCGCTGGAAATCTGAGGCGTACGACTTCGTGCCAGTTCGACGGCCCCGCCGCTATCGAGCTCATCGTGTTGCGCGTGGCCTATCCTGCGCATGCGTTGCCACCACTCCACAAGCCTCGGATAGCCTTTCAGGATGTCGGCCACCGGGCCACCGCGGTAGACGAACCATAGACAGTGGTACACGGAAAAATCAGCGATACTGGGGTCGGGCCCGAGGAGCCATCTGTCGCCGCCCAGAAGCATTGATTCGAGTCGCCCGAGATAAAGCGTCAAGCTCGATAGCGCGTCGGCCGGACGCACGCGCGCCACATTGGCCCGAAATGCAGCACGGTCAGCTACAAAAGCTTTCACGCTTGCCTCGGACATTCCCGCAAAAATATGCGCGGCACCCGCCGGTTGGAGCGTATACGCGATTGCCGCCCAAAACAGGGTGGCATCCGCCCATTGCGCCAGCAATCGGTCAAGTCCGTTCGATGAGAATGGATACAAGGTCGGTAGCGGGCAGAGGCGCTCGAGATGGTCGGCGATGAGCGCTGTATCGCAATAAATATCGGCGCCGATTTGAAGGATGGGGGTTTTGCGATAGCCTCCGGTGAGCGCGACTACGTCAGGTTTTGGCAACACGACCGGGATGATGACGGAAGTCCACGTCAGTCCCTTGTAGCCGAGAATTGTGCGAATCTTCTCGGCAAACGGAGAATTCGGATAATGATGTAAAACCAGTTGCGTCATGGAAACTCCAGTCCGCGGAATACGGCGCAAGGCGCGATCCCATCCCTATGCGACGGCCTCTATACCGCAACGCCCCATACAATGACTTATCGCCAGCGACGACAGGGCGTCTTCCTTCTAGATCAATTTGACAAGTTGCTTGCCGAAATTTTTCCCCTTCAGAAGCCCGATAAAAGCATTGGGCGCGGCATCTAACCCCATGGCAATCGTTTCACGATACTTGAGCCGCCCCGTCGCGACGTAGCCCGCCAGTTCCGACAGACCCTGCGGCCACAAATCAAGGTGGTCTGAAATGATGAATCCTTGCATCGAAAAACGAGCGACGAGAAATATGGAGGGGTTCAAGATGGCACTTTTCGGCACTGCACCGGGTTCGTTGTTGTAGTCGGAGATCAATCCGCAAATCGCAACTCGCGCGAAAGGATTCAAAAGCGTCATCACACCATTTAAGACATCGCCACCGACATTTTCGAAATGCACGTCGACGCCATCCGGTGCAGCGATCTTTAACAGATCCGCAAGTTCCTGCGCATTGCTGGCTTTTTTGTAGTCAACGCAGGCGTCAAAACCGAGCTCGTCTTTTACGTAACGGCATTTTTCGGTACCCCCCGCGATTCCAATTGCGCGCACCCCCGCGAATTTTGCGAGCTGACCCACGACGCTTCCTACTGCCCCACTGGCTGCGCTCACGACCAGGGTCTGGCCGGCCCGGGGCTGCAGGATTTTGTGGAAGCCATACCATGCGGTCATTCCGGGCATTCCGACACAACCCAGGTAAGCCGAGAGCGGCACGTAAGTCGCATCCACCTTCGAGAGGGCTGCGGCCGGCGCAAGCCCGTACTCGGCCCAACCCAGCATGCCGCGAACCAAATCGCCCGTTTTGAACGCGTCGCTACGGGACTCAACGACTTCACCGACGGTACCTCCACCCATCGTTTCCCCCAGGGCTTGGGGCGTCGCGTAGGATTTCGCGTCGCGCATGCGCCCACGCATATAGGGATCGAGCGACAGGTAGTGATTGCGCACCAGAACCTGACCCGGCTCGGGCGTTGGTCGGTCAATCGTTTCCATGCGGAAGTTATCGGGTACGACTTCACCCGTCGGACGGCTGGCGAGTACGATGCGGCGGTAGGTATCGGTCATGGCGATGCTCCTGGCTTGACTCCGCTTAAGAAGGAAAGGCGTCTTCAGGGGTGCGAGCTAACCCTGCGCCGCATAAACTTGAACGTTCCCATCGCCTTCGCGATGAGGCGCCCTTTCTGGTCACGCACCTCGCCTTCGCAAAAGGCCATCGTCGTCGAGTGAAATACCGCATGTCCGATGCCCACGAGCCGGCCGCCGGCATCGGCCGGCTGCATGAAACTGGTCTTCATCTCTACCGTAACGCCAGCGCCGGCGTTCGCATCGAGCGAGCGGCCGGCCACGGCCATGGCGACGTCGAGCAAGGTCATGATGACCCCGCCGTGCGCCACATTCCAACTGTTCAGATGACGCGGCGTCAATTGCAAGACCACTTGCGATTGACCGGTGGGGGCCTCGAGAAATTCGACGCCGATGTCTTTGATAAACGGGATTTCGTCCCGAAACGCGGTGGAGTTGTTCACGATGGAGAAGGCTCTGGAAATTACGAACGGTCGTTCGAAAACGATTCTAACCCAAGACGCGGGTTGGGCGAGGTTGGTGCAGAAAATGCCCGGGTCGCGGGCAACGGGGCCCTTGAAAATCAGGATCGGCCGCGACACGGAGAAGTCGCTGAACAGTGCCGCGCTCGCGACACCGCCCCTCAACGCGTGACGGCTTGGTCTGAGTGCCGCGTCAATCGGCGAGAGCCCCGAAGTATTTGCGTGCAGCATCGAGATATGATGGCGCGCGACACCTTCATCACCGACCCGGTTTTATGCCTTCCTTGACCCTGTTCGACCTGGACCATACCTTGGTTGCCCTGGACACGAATCAGGCCTGGGTCGCATTTCTCATCGAACTGGGTGCGCTCGATGGCAGGCGCTATGCGCGCCAAGCCAGAAAAATGCAGGCGCGTTACCAGCAAGCCCAGGGGGGTATCGATTGGGGGTTCTGCGAATTCTTCATGAAAACCCTCACTGCGTTGCCGCGCGACGAGCTTGAACGCGTACTGATTCGTTTCGTCGACGAGCGTGTGCGGCCTTGCATACCCTCTTCCTGTCTGGAATTGGTCCAGGTTCATCGCGAGCGGGGCGAAGCGTTGGCGATTATCACGGCGACAAATCGCTTCATCACAGAGCCGGTCGCCGAACTGTTCAATATTTCGACGCTCATTGCCACGGAGCCTGAAGTTCGGGAAGGCAATTTCACCGGCCGCATCAGCGGCACGCCAAGCATGCGCGAAGGAAAGATCACGCGCCTTGATGCATGGCTCGCGACGGGTGCCTTAGAAGGCGCGTTGCGCCGCTCCGATCTATCCAAATTGCGCTTCTATAGTGACTCGATTAACGATTTGCCCCTTCTCGAATTGGCTACCGAGCCGATCGCCGTCAATCCCGACGAAAGACTGGCAACGATTGCGCGAGCACGGCAATGGCCGGTCTTGTATCTTTCTCGCTGCGCCTAGCGCTCGTCCTATCGCGCGCGTGGGACGTCAAGAGGGCAGGTTGGGCTATCCATGCACAACCGGCGGGAGGGGCAACGACTCTTGAGTGGTGCGCTTTAGCGCACCCACGATTTCAGCATGCTCCAAGCGGGTCAGAGGGACATGCTCGTGGCGTACGAGACAATCCAGGGTCACCAGGCCCGCGTCGACCGAAAACAGGGTCAATTCTTTTAGTTGGCGCAATACCGCGTCGAAGGGCTGGAGCCGGAACTGCGCCACTTCACCATCCTGATTCAAGGGCTCGAATTCGTCGCCGACGAGCAGATCGTATGCAAAGAGTCTCTCCCTTTGCAGGCCAGATGCAGTCATGCGGCATACCCCCAAAGTCGAGACGTGCCGCGCCGTTCTCGCGAGGGATTCGGCGATTCCAGCCTCTTCCCAGGCCTCTTTGACGAGCGTCTGGCTTGCGCTTTGGCCGGAACAGACGCCGCCGGCGACGGCGTTGTCCAATAGACCCGGGTCGATCGATTTCTTGTCGCTTCGCGTGGCGATCCACATACCTTTTTCGGTCACGATGTTCAGGTGCACTGCCGCGAGCCAGAAACCGAAAAACCGCACGGCCGCCCGTTCAATCTCGAACAACGGGGCGCTCCCAGGGGTGCTCGCCACCACGCATTGCTCGTTACGCCATCCACGCACCCGACCCTGGTGTCTCAACCCTTGAGCGACGTGCGCCATGGCGTGGCTGCGTGAAGCGTGATCACCCCGAAGCAATGCGATATCGTTACCGCGTACATTCAAGACATCGTCAAATTCCCTCAAAGCGGGAAGATCCTGATGATCTACGCTGCCGATGACGACGCGGTCGCACAGCACCGGCGTTCGGCTAAAGGGCATAGCGCCGGGTCGCGCTGGAGAGGCGCCTGGCGGATGCGCCAAAGCGAAGAGATCCAGAAGTGCCATCGGGGAGCGAACGATCCTAGATCGCGGTGACGCCTCCATCGACGGCCAGAATTTGGCCGGTGATATGCTGACCCGCTTCGGACGCGAACAGGATCGCCGCTCCCTTTAAGTCTTCGCGACCGCCGATACGGTGCAGTGGCGCGCGCTGGGCAAGTCTGTCCTCGCCGAACTGCGCCAGGATGCCACGCGTCATTTTGGAAGGAAAAAACCCAGGCGCGATCGCGTTGACCGTGATGTTATAGATGCCCCATTCGCTCGCGAGCGCACGCGTAAAGTTCACCACAGCTCCCTTACTCGTGTTGTATGCCAGCGTCTGTATCGTTCCTGGAGCATTGCCTTTCAGTCCTGCGATCGAGGCGATGTTCACAATATGTCCGAACTGGCGCGGGATCATGCTGGATTTGCCCACGGCCTGGGTGACCACAAAGAGGCTGCGAATGTTCAGGTTCATGACCTTGTCCCACGCCTCGAGCGGATGATCTTCCGCCGGAGCCCCCCACGTCGCCCCTGCGTTGTTGACCAGGATATCGATCTGGCCCAGTTCTCCCAAGGCGGCCGACACCAATGTTTGCGCCTGCACCGGATCGGAGAGATCAGCGGCAAAAGCGCCGGCCTCGATGCCCTCCGATTTCAAGTGGGCGACCGCGTCATCGAGATCCGCCTGTTTTCTGGACGTCAAAATCAAGCGCGCACCTTGTTCGCCAAGCGCCTCTGCGATCTGTAGACCGAGCCCCCGTGAACTGCCTGTGACCAGGGCTGTTTTTCCTGAAAGGTCAAAGAGTTTCTGGATACTCATCGATGTTCCCTCTCCCCATTTGAAATTAGAATCGGCGCCGCGCCGATTGGGATCTCTTCGGCCCCAGAGCGCCGACGGGCCGATATTGGCCACACGTCCGGCATTTCACGACGACCGAAGTGACTGCGTCGTGAGGTTGCCCGTGTCGCTCTTTTTCCGTATGAAATGCCCCCGATCGCGATTGTGCGGTGGCGTGGTATTCGCGTGCGGGCATTATGGGGTGAAATCTTAACGCGACTGGCCGCAGTCAGGGAAGAATCTGTGCCTTCGAACCCGGCTGCGGCCAGCCTCCAAGCCGCCATCCGGAAGTCCTTCGATCCAAGGCCATCGACATCGCGAATGATCCGAACAGGACGTCCGCTTTGCCATGCGTCCGGATGGTTCTAGCATGGGAACAACCCACTCTTGTTCAATATTCCCAGCTTTAGAGCACCTCAAACAGGCCCGCCGCGCCCATGCCGCCACCGATGCACATCGTAACCACGACGAATTTCTCACCGCGACGCTTGCCTTCGATGAGCGCGTGACCCACCAGTCGCGCGCCTGTCACGCCATAAGGATGCCCGACAGCAATCGCACCCCCATCCACGTTCAAGCGCTCGTTCGGGATTCCCAGTTTATCGCGACAGTAAATGACCTGCACGGCGAAAGCCTCGTTCAGCTCCCAAAGGCCGATGTCGCCGATCGTTTTCCCGGTCCGCGCCAACAGCTTGGGAATGGCAAAGACCGGGCCGATGCCCATCTCATCCGGTTCGCAGCCGGCCACGGCAAAGCCGCGAAATATGCCCAAGGGCGTCAGTCCTTTTTTCTCTGCGCGCTTTGCCGACATCACAACGGCGGCCGAGGCGCCGTCGGAAAACTGACTGGCGTTGCCGGCCGCGATGACACCACCCGGAAGTGCCGGCTTGATCTTCGAGACACCCTCGTAGGTGGTATCGGGTCGGATGCCCTCGTCCGCGGAAATCGTGACCTCCCGGGTCGCGATCG
>Ga0208357_1000471_pt1 | contig 32843 bp, 33 predicted proteins | sample NGESurdeep092012_6_FD_184487 | JGI IMG/M metagenome (GOLD analysis project Ga0208357, IMG submission 184487) | Arctic peat soil microbial communities from Barrow, Alaska - NGEE Surface sample F52-2 deep-092012 (SPAdes) | ecosystem: Environmental > Terrestrial > Soil > Wetlands > Peat ...
CCGCCGTCCAAGAAGGCCCCGGTGACGAAGAAGGCGGAGGGCAAGAAGGCACCCGCTACGGCGAAGAAGGCCGCTCCGGCGGCCAAGGCGGCGGGGAGCGCAGAAGTCCCGGCTCCCCGTCCGGTCAAGACGCTGGGCGTCAAGCCCAAGCCGTTGGCGCCGGTCAGGCCCAAGACGGGCCCCTACGCCAAGGAAGGCAAGTTCTTGGAGGAGCAAACGGAGCTGCTCGTCATCGAGCGGGACATCTATCAGGAACAGGCCACGTCGCTGCGGGCCGAGGCCGACTCGCTGGCGCTTGAGCGTGAGCCCGGTGACGTGCAGTTCGACGAGGAGTCGGGCGAAGGGGGTACGGTCACCGTCGACCGCGAGCGCAATCTCGCCCTCTCGGGCCAGGCCGCGCTGGCGGTTGAAGAGATCGACCTCGCCATGGTGCGTGTGGCGGACAAGACCTACGGCTATTGCGAGCGTTGCTATCAGCCCATCCCCAAGCCTCGCCTGCGGGCCCTGCCCTACGCCCGCCTGTGCGTGGCCTGCAAGAGCGGGGGGCTGTCGCGGCGCTGAAACGCGGTGGCACCGCCCGCCTGCGGATAGTGGCCTATGCGCTCGCGGTGATTGTCCTGGTGGCGGACCGGGTGACCACGTCGACGGCCGAAGCGCACCTCCATGGGGTCGTGCACCTGTGGGGGCCCTTCGGACTGGCCCTTTCCTTCAACTCAGGTTTCGCGTTCAGTCTCTTCAGCGGTCGTGCCGTCATCATCACGGTGCTGCTCAGCGTGGCGGTGGCCGTGCTGGCCGTCGTGGTGGCCCGGGTCCGAACAGTGCCCCAGGCCGTCGGCGGCGGACTGGTCCTCGGAGGAGCGGTCGGCAACCTGAGCGAGCGCCTGGTCAGTGGGCATCATGGTCAGGTTGCCGATTTCATCACGCTGACCCACTGGCCTACCTTCAACCTGGCCGATGCCTGCGTCACCGTGGGCGTGGTGGTCGTGGCCATCACTTTGGTTCTGGGTGGAGCCCAGGCCCAGCACGCCAAGCCATGACCGAGCGCACCATCTCGATGGAGGTCCCCGCTCTCCTGGCCGGTGTACGGGTCGACCGGGGAGTAGCCATGGTGGCCGATGTCTCGCGGACGGTGGCCGCCGAGCTCATCGCGGCCGGCCGGGTCCGGGTCGACGAGGTGGCGGTGACCGCCGGGCAGCGTCTCCTGCGGGAGGGATCACGGATCACCGTGATCGTGCCCGAGCCGGAAAGCGATCGGGTCCGGGCGGAAGGAGGCATCGACTTCGTGGTCGTCCATGCCGATCCCGAGCTCGTCGTGATCGACAAGCCGGCCGGATTGGTCGTCCACCCCGGAGCCGGTCATCACGACGGCACCTTGGTCGGTGGTCTGTTGGCGCGCTATCCCGACATCGCCACGCTGGTGGACGCCGGTGTCTGCCCGGCCGACCGGCCCGGGATCGTGCACCGACTCGACAAGGGCACCTCGGGCCTGATGGTGGTGGCCCGAACCGAAATGGCCTACACGGCTCTGGTGGCCCAGCTGGCCGACCGCACCATGCGGCGCCGCTACCTGGCCCTGGTGGAGGGGCTGGTGGTCGATGACCGGGGGGAGATCGACGCACCGATCGGACGGTCCACCCGGACGCCGACCAAGATGGCCGTCTCCTCGAATGGGCGGTCCGCCCGGACGGGTTACACCGTGCTGGAGCGGCGCAGCGAGCCGCGCGAACTCACCCTGCTCGAGCTCAATCTGGAAAGTGGGCGCACCCACCAGATCCGCGTCCACATGGCCGCCATCGGACACCCCGTCGTGGGCGACGCCCGCTACGGCGCGCCGGACCGGCGCTTAGGTTCGGGACGGTTCTTCCTTCATGCGGGCCGGTTGGCCTTCACCCACCCGGGAAGCCACGAAGAGGTGGAATTCGCGGTTCCGCTCCCCGAGGACCTCGAGGCCTATTGGCCCGCTTGTTGAGCCCGCTTGATTCAGGCCTGTTAGGCGGCTTGATGGACCCCGAGGACATCGGTGTCAAAGGAGAGTGCGGCCAGCGCCTCTTCCTCGGCCCTTCGTACCCGGCGCACGCCGACGCCCAGACGCTCGGCCGTGGACTGCAGCGACGCCGGCGAGTCCCCGCCGAAGCCGAAGCGCAGGCGCAGCACGTCGCGCTGGAGATCGGGCAGTTTCTCGACCGCCTCGCGGACCCGGTCGTAGACCATGGTCTGCTCCACGTCGGCGACAAAGTCCGAGGCATCCGGGGCTACCAGTTCACCCAGGGTGGTGGCTGATTCCGAGGCCGCTGGTTGGTCCAGTGACGCAGTGACCCTGGCCACATCTTCGAGCGAGTGGCGCTCGTCGGCCGTCATGCCGGTCGCCTCGGTCAGCTCCTCCTCGGTCGGGATGCGCCCGAGTGAGTTGGCCAGCTCGGCCTTCGTCAGTTCGAGCCGCTGGATCTGCTCACCCACCTCCAGGGGGATCCGAATGGTGCGCCCGTGTTGCTGGACGGCCCGTTGGAGGGCCTGCCGGATCCACCAGGTGGCATAGGTCGAGAAGCGGAAACCCCGCTCCCAGTCGAACTTGTCGACCGCACGCATCAGGCCGAATGACCCCTCTTGGACCAGGTCGGCCATGTCCACGCCGCGGTCCTGGTAACGCCGGGCCCAGTGCACAACCAACCGCAGGTTGGCCGCCACCATCTGCTTGCGAGCCGCCTCGTCGCCGGCCGCGACGCGCTTGGCCAACTCCACCTGCTGCTCGTGATCGGGCATGGGGAACTGGTCCAGATCACGCAACATCAAACCCAAGGTGTCGGCTGTGCTCACCGCGCTCTTCATCACTTCTCTCCCGACGCTCTTCGCTCTCTCTCATCCGTACCCGGAGTCACCCAGGATGAATCTGACCGGTACAACACCGGATGTGCCGCCATCATTCCATTGGGCTGTTCGCGCCCGAAGTTGCGTGTCCGGACGGGTCGTGGTCACCTTGCGCCCAATGCCTCCCCGCATGGTCCTACTACGCCACGGCGCCACAGAATGGTCCCTCAGTGGTCAACACACGGGCCGGACGGATATTCCCCTGCTGGAGGAGGGGCGGGAACAGGCCAAACGGGCTGGTCAGCTGCTCCGCCACCTACCGTTCGCCCAGATCCTGACGAGCCCGTTGCAACGGGCTCGGGACACGTGCACCCTGGCGGGGTTCGACGGAGAGATCGAGCCAGACCTTCTCGAGTGGGACTACGGCGCTTACGAGGGGTTGACCACCGCCCAGATCCAGGTCGGACGTCCGGGGTGGTCGCTGTGGAACGACGGCGTGCCGGAGGGGGAGCGGGCCGCCGATGTGGGCCGCCGGGCCGATCGGGTCATCGGACGGGCCCGGCAGTCCCCGGGAGACACCCTGTGCGTGGCCCACGGGCACATCTTGCGGGTGCTCGCCGCCCGGTGGCTCGAGCTGCCGCCGGTGGGGGGCCGACTGTTTTACCTCAGTGCCGGTGCGGTGAGTGTGCTGGGTTGGGAGCACGAGACACCGGTCCTGCAGATGTGGAACCGGGAGAACGAGGAGGTGATGTGGAACCGGGAGAACGAGGAGGTGATGTGAGGGTACGGTTCGCTCAGCTGACCGGGGCGGCCACGTTGCCCCGGGCCCGGGCCACCATGTCGGCCAGGCTGAACGACTGCAGGTGGGTGCGCATGGTCTCGCCGACGTCGGCCCACACGGCCAGAAGGACGCATTGCCCCTCGTGGTCACACGCCCCGTCGGCGTGGGGCTCGCCGAAGTCGCCGGCGGCGATGGGGCCGTCGACGGCAGAGACGATCTGGGCCAGCGTGATATCGGCGGGCAGGCGGGCCAGCACATAGCCGCCGCCGACCCCCCGCTTGGAGCGCACGAGACCGGCTCCCTTGAGGGCGAGCAGGATCTGCTCGAGATAGGGCTGCGGCAGCGCGGTCCGCTCGGCGATGTCGCGCACAGACGTGGGCGTGTCGCCATCGTGGAGGGCCAGAGACAGCAATGCCCTGCTGGCGTAGTCGCCGCGTGTCGATACCCTCACAAGCCAATGTTACCGGTCGAAGTGTCATGAGGGATGTGTTTGGCGGGTCTACGGTGTCCCGCTGTGCCTGTATCTGAAGTGTCCGCAGCGGCTGAACCTCTAGGAGCAGGGCCCGGAGCAGGGCCCGGGGCCGGGTCCGTGCAGCCGCTCCTCCCTGACTTCGGGGGGGCGTGCCTGACCGGGGTGGTGCCGGGCGTGCTGGGGAGCCTGTACCGGGGTGAGGCACCGCCCGCCTGGATGCCAGACCCGGTGGGCCAGGGGTCACAGGTGGTCCTGCTCGTCCTCGACGGCTTGGGCTGGCAGCAGTTGGCGGAGCGGCGGCCATTGGCCCCCACCCTGTCGGAAGGGGTCGGGGGCCCCATCACCTCGGTGGCACCCAGCACGACCGCCTGTGCGCTGACCTCGTTGGCGACCGGGTGCGCGCCGTCGGCGCACGGGGTGGTCGGGTATCGAGTGGCCTGGGGTCACGAGGTCATGAACATCCTGGCCTGGACCGTGGGCGGGGTCGATGCCCGGATGCGGGTCCCAAGTTCGGTCTTCCAGCCCTGCCCCTCGTTCCCGGGCGCGCCGGGCCCGGTGCCGGTGGTGACCCGCTACGACTACGGCCCGACGGGGTTCTCGGCGGCCCACCTGGGTGACGCGGCACTGCACCGCTGGTACACGCCGGCCGGCCTGGTCACCGGGGTGCGCCGGCTGCTGGGTCAGGGGGCCCGTTTCGTCTACGCCTACTACGAGGGCATCGACAAGGTGGCTCACGCCGGGGGACTGGGCGAGTACTACGACGACGAACTGGTGGCCGTGGACCGGCTGGTGGCCGACGTCCTGTGTGCGCTGCCGGCCGGGGCGACGCTGCTGGTGACGGCTGACCACGGGCAGGTGGACGTCGGGCGGGCAGGCGAGGTCCTGCCGGGCGACGTGATGGACGGCGTGACCCTGCTCAGCGGCGAAGGGCGCTTTCGCTGGCTCCACGTGCGGCCGGGGGCGTGTGATGCGGTCGTGGCGGCGGCCACGGATTCGTACGGCGACGTGGCGTGGGTGCGCACACGCGAGCAGATCGTGGCCGACGGGTGGCTGGGTGGCGTGCCGTCGGCGGCGGTGGCATCTCGGATGGGCGACGTCCTCCTGGCACCCTTCGCGCCCACGGCCTTCCTCGACCCGGCGGACACCGGCGAACTCCGGCTCGAGGCCCGGCATGGGTCCCTCACCCCCGCCGAGATGCTGGTTCCCCTGCTCAGCTGGCCCTCCCCCTGAGGCAGGGCGCGCTGGTGGCAGGATTGGGACATGGCTGACGACTCGACTCCGATCGCCCCCGACGAAGTCCTCGGTGCGCCGAGCGGCACCCCGGACCAGGCCGGCGGACCGGGCGAGGCGCCAGAGGCGCGCGAGGCGGTGAACGAGCCCGCCAAGGTGCTGCGGATCGGCTCGATGGTGAAGACCCTGCTGGACGAGGTGCGCCAGGCCCCGCTCGACGAGAAGAGCCGGACCCGCCTGCGCGAGATTTACGAGCAGTCGATCCATGACCTGTCCGAGGGGCTCTCGCCGGACCTGGTGGCCGAGCTCGATCGCATGGCCCTGCCCTTTGACGACACGGCACCCAGCGAGTCCGAGCTGCGCATCGCCCAGGCCCAACTGGTGGGCTGGTTGGAGGGGTTGTTCCACGGGATCCAGGCCACGCTCATGTCCCAGCAGATGGCCGCCCGATCCCAGCTCGAGGAGATGCGCCAACGCGGGCTGCCCCAGGCGGGGGAGAGCTCGACGAACCGCCCTGGGGCGTACCTGTGAATCAGGACACGATGGATGACCGTGTGTCGATGACCCGATGACCGCTGCACCACCAAGAGGAGGACCCGCACATGGTTGACGAAGCAAACGGTGCCGCCGGCGGAGGTGCGCCCTCGTTTCCGGGGGGAACCTCCGAGGGCGCGCCGCCGATGCCGCCACCCATGCCGCCGCCACCTCCTTCGTACCCGGCTCCCCCGCCCGGCGGGTATCCCCCTCCCCAGGGGAGCTTCGGGGCCGGGCCCGGACTGCTGGGTGCCCCATACGCCAGTTGGGGCCTCCGGGTGGGCGGCTACCTGATCGACGGCGTCATCTTCTTTGTGGTCAACCTGATCCTGCAGGCGTTGTTCCGCCGGAGCAACGTCTTAGTGCTGCACAACGCCATGACCACCCGGGGGGTGGTGCACCATCAGCGCTACGACTTCCTGGTCTACGGCCTCAGCGCCGTTTTTATCCTTATCTATTGCACTGTCCTGGTGGGTGGTCCGCGCGGCCAGACCGTTGGCATGATGGCCGTTGGGGCGCGGGCCGTACGAAACGAGTCCGGTGCGGTGGTCGGATACGGCAAGGCGTTCTTGCGGTCGCTGGTGTCGTTGCTGCTGGGCTACACCGTGATCGTGGGCATCCTCGACGTCCTGTGGCCACTGTGGGACGCGAAGAACCAGACGCTGCACGACAAGGCAGTCGGCACGGTCGTACTCCGGACCAGGAACGCGGGGTAGGGTCCAGGGTTCGCGTGCGAATGACACGATTGTAAGTTCAAGCTGAGAGGAGGGCCGGTGTCGGAGCGGTCGTTTACGCACCTACATACCCACACCGAGTTCTCCATGCTCGATGGTGCCGCCCGCGTCGGCGCGCTCGTGGCCGCGGCCGCCGCCGATGGACAGCCGGCCCTCGGGATCACCGACCACGGGAACATGTACGGGGTCCTCGACTTCTACAAGGCCTGCCGTGAGCAGGGCATCACGCCGATCATCGGCACCGAGGCCTACATGGCGGCCGAGTCACGCCACGAGCGGCCGGTCCGGCGGGGCAAGGTGGACGACACCGGCGGCGACGTGGAAGGGGGACAGAAGCTCTACTACCACCTGACCCTCTTGTCGGAGACGGTCGAGGGGTACCGCAATCTGCTCAAGCTCTCGTCGGCCGCCTACCTGGAGGGGTACTACTACAAGCCCCGACTCGACTGGGAGCTGCTCGAGCGACACCATGAGGGTCTGATCGCCACCACGGGGTGCCTGGGTGGCGTGGTGCTCCAGGCGCTGCTGGGCGGCGACGTCGAGTTGGCGGAGAGCCGGGCGGCTCGGCTGCAGGATATTTTCGGCAAGGAGAACCTCTTCGTCGAGTTGCAGGACCACGGGATCGCCGATCAGCAGCGGACCAACCCGCAACTGGTACAGATCGCCCGCCGGCTCGATGCGCCACTGCTGGCCACCAACGACAGCCACTACACGCATCGAGAAGATGCGGTGGCCCACGACGCGCTGCTCTGCGTGCAGACGGGTGCGTTGCTGTCGGACACCAACCGCTTCCACTTCGAGGGGACCGAGCACTACCTCAAGTCGTCCCGCGAGATGCGGCACCTCTTCGCCGAACTTCCCGAGGCGTGCGACAACACCCTGCTCATCGCCGAGCGGGCGGACGTCCAGCTCGAGCTGGGCAAGCCCAGCCTGCCCGAGTTCCCGGTGCCCGAGCGGTTCGCGGGCGAGGTGTACGAGGACCGCGCCCTGGCGTACCTGCGGGACTTGACGATGGATGGGGCGCGCCAGCGCTACGGCAGTGCCGTCCCGGCCGCCGTGACCGAGCGCCTCGACTACGAGCTCGGCGTGATCGGCAGCATGGGCTTCGCCGCCTACTTCCTGGTGGTGTGGGACCTGATCCGCTTCGCTCGGGACTCGGGCATCCGGGTCGGCCCGGGCCGCGGCTCGGCCGCCGGTTGTTGCGTGGCCTACTGCCTGAAGATCGTGGACCTCGACCCGATCAAGTACGACCTGCTGTTCGAGCGCTTCCTCAACCCGGGCCGCAAGCAGATGCCCGACATCGACATGGACTTCGACGAGCGCTACCGGGCCGACGTCATGCGCTACGCCGCCGAGAAGTACGGGAGCGACCGGGTGGCCCAGGTGGTGACCTTCTCCACCATCAAGGCCCGGGCCGCGGTGCGCGATGCCGCCCGCGTCCTGGGGAAGCCCTACATCGTCGGTGATCGCATCGCCAAGGCCATGCCGCCTCTGGTCATGGGGCGCGACACCCCGCTCAAGGCCTGCATGACCAAGACCGAAGGGCACGAGGAGGGCTTCGCCGCCGCGGCCGAGCTGCGGGCGATGCACGGGTCCGATGTCGACGCAAAAGAGGTGATCGACGTGGCGCTGGGCCTCGAGGGCCTGCGCCGCCAGGACGGGATCCACGCCGCCGCGGTGGTCATCTCGCGTGACCCGTTGACCGACTACTTGCCCATTCAGCGCAAGCCCGACGCGGGGGGCAAGCCCGAAGACGCCCCGATCGTCACCCAGTACGAGATGCACGGGGTCGAAGAGCTCGGGCTGCTCAAGATGGACTTCCTCGGGCTGCGCAACCTCTCCATCATCGAGCGCACGCTCGACCTGGTCGAAGCGGAGACCGGGCAGCGCCCCGACATCGACAACGTGGACCTGGCCGACGAGCCGACCCTCGAGATGCTGCGCCGGGCCGACTCCATCGGCGTGTTCCAGCTCGAGGGGACGGCCATGCGCCAGACCCTGCGGGCGCTGGCGCCCACCAGCTTCGACGACGTCGCTGCCCTGGTGGCCCTCTACCGCCCCGGGCCGATGGCGGCCAACATGCACCGCGACTACCCCGAGCTGAAGAACGGGCGCAAGAAGCTGACCTACCTGCACCCCGACCTCGAGCCGATCCTGAAGGACACCTATGGGCTGATGCTCTACCAGGAGTCCGTCATGCGGGTGGCCCAGAAGTTCGCGGGCTACTCGCTCGAGGAAGCGGACAACCTCCGCAAGGCCTGTGGGAAGAAGATCCGGGCCCTCATTGCGGCCGAACGTGAGAAGTTCGTGGCCGGCTGTGTCGAGCAGGGCTACGGCGACAAGCTGGGGACCGAGCTCTTCGACATCATCGAGCCCTTCGCCGACTACGCCTTCAACAAGTCCCACTCCTACGGCTACGGGCTGGTGGCCTACCAGACGGCCTGGCTCAAGGCCCACTTCACCGTCGAGTACATGGCCGCGCTGTTGACGTCGGTCAAGGACAACAAGGACAAGACGGCGGTCTACCTGGCCGAGTGCCGGTCCCGCGGCATCGACGTGCTGCCACCCGATGTCAACCGGTCGGTGGCCGAGTTCGCCCCCGACCGCTCGGGCGATCGCGTCGGGGATGTCATCGTCTTCGGCATGGCGGCGGTGCGCAACGTGGGCGAGAGCCTGGTGGAGCGCATCGTGGCCGAGCGCAATGCCAACGGGCCCTTCGAGGACGTCTTCGACTTCTGCCAGCGGGTCGACCCGATGGTCCTCAACAAGCGCACCATGGAGTCGCTCATCAAGGGTGGGGCGTTCGACGCGCTGGGCCACTCCCGCCAGGGCCTCTGCCTGGTGATCGAGGGCATTGTCGACCGGACGCTCGAACGGCGGCGGGAGCACGACCTGGGGATCACCTCCCTCTTCGCCGCCTTCGAGGAGGAGCAGCACGACCCAGGCTGGGGCGCGGCCAAGGTGGCCATCCCCGACACCGAGTTCGACAAGGGCCAGCGGCTGGCCTTCGAGAAGGAGATGCTCGGCCTCTACGTGAGCGACCATCCCCTGATGGGCTTTGAGCAGGCGCTGTCACGCCATACCGACTGCAGCCTCTCGGATCTTCGAGAGGAGGAGCCGACCGGGGAACAGCGGTCCCCCCTGCGCTCCGTCGGTGGCGTGGTGACCGACCTGCGCCGGACCTATACCAAGAAGGGCGACCTGATGGCCCGCTTCGTCCTAGAAGACCTCCAGGCCGCCATGGAGGTCTTCGTCTTCCCCAGGACCATGGCCGACTTCGGGGCGCTGATCGAGAACGACGCCATCCTGGTCGTCCGGGGCCGACTCGACAGCCGGGAGGAGGAGCCCAAGATCGTCTGCATGGAGGTCAGTCGCCCCCTGCTGGAGCGGGGTGAGGAAGACCTCCACGTGTCGCTGCCCCTGGGAGTCCTGACCGACGCCACCGTGAGCGGCCTCAAGGAGGTCCTGAGCGGCCACCCGGGCCCCTCATCGGTCCTGCTGCACCTCGGGGACAAGGTGCTCCGCCTTCCGCCGGAATTCAACGTGGACTGCCGGAATGGTCTGGTGGGGGAGCTCAAACGCCTCCTGGGACCGGGCGCCGTGCTGACGTAAATCCCAGTTCACCGGGGTTGGAAGTGAGAAACGGACCACTCGGCAAGGGCGCACGGGTCGGGGCCGGTTGGGAACGAACCGGAATCAGCCACTAGAATCACCTCATGCCGATCGTAGTGAGCACCAAGGATTGCACTGCGCTCAGCGACGCTGAGCTGGTGGAAATGGCTGATCTGTGTGCCGAGCGTGCCCCCGGTTTTGATATCGGGTTCCTGTCCAAGGAGCGCGAATCGTGGGTCCTCATCACGCACGCCCGGGAGGGAAACAAGTTGCGGGGCTATTCGTTCTGCACCTTGGAGAGAATCGGGGGGACCCCATCGCTGCTGGTGGGGCTGGCGCTGGTCGACCGCACCTCGCGGGCCGAAGCGGCGCTGAAGGCGATCATGGCCGACCAGTACCGCCGCGCGTTGCTGGCCTTTCCCGACGAGGATGTCCTGCTGGGCACGCGTTTGTTGTCTCCTGAAGGCTTCCGCGCCTTCTCCGGCCTGCAGGACGTGGTGCCCTTTCCCGAGCACAAGTCATCGGGCGAGGAGCGGGCCTGGGCGCGTCGACTGTCGAAGCGATTTGGCTGCGAGAGCCGGCTGGACGACCGCACCTTCGTCCTCAAGGGTGACGGCTCGGTCGCTGGCGGCCTGGACTTCTACGCCGCCAAGGTGAAGATCCCCGATGGGGTGGAGCAGCACTTCGGCGACTTCAACGTCGATCGAGGTGACCGACTGGTGGCCTTCGGGTGGGCCATGGCCGAGGATCTCGCCGGGGGCAAGCTCGGTCGTTGAGCTGAGCTGAGCTGAAACGGTCGGGCCGGCCGCCGGTCCCGGACCGAGGTGGTCAGCCTCGGGGCAGCACGGCCGAGCACACCTTGTAGCAGTGCCCGTCGCGGGGCTGGCTGACCGTCACCAAGAGGTACTGCGGATCAAATCCGAGGGCGGCGGACAGGCTCTTGCCGCTGAGGCGCTCGCGCCGGGCGGCGTCGAGGGCCCGTGCGGCTTTTTGGTCCTCGACCGGGAGCCAGACGTCGTCACGGTCCCACCCGAAACGCACCCAGGTGGTGCCGTCCCCTCCCCGGCGGATGAGCTGCGGGCTTCGGGTGGGCTCGATGAGGGCCACCGAGGGGCGGAAGCCGCGGAACTCCCAGTAGGGGGCCGACGGTCCGGGGAACCCGAGCAGGGGACCTTCGGGGCTGGCCACCATGCCCTGCAGCAGCTTGCGGACGCGCCGCCCTCGCAGTGTCCCGACGTGTCGGGGCAGATCGGCCGCCGTGGTGGCCTCGGGTTGGGCCAGGTCATCGCGTTCGGGATCGTCGGCCAGGGTGACCTCCACCACGTCGAACACCGTGATGTCCGGTTCATGGTTCTCGGGCCAGGGCACCCTCACGCGCATGATGGTGCCGGTGGCCAGGTCGACCACCGTGGTGTCCTCGACGGTCGAGGCCAACACCAACAGGTGCAGCTTGGACCCACCGGTGGTGGGGATCCTCTCCTGCCGGCGGGCCGAGCGGCGTAGGAACTGCCGTGGGTCAGCTGGTTCGGCGCGGGCGTGACCGCGCGGACTGTCCGGATCGCCTCGGCCGTCTGGGCCGCCCCGTTCGGTCTCGGTGACGTCATCGGTCATCGGCGCAACCCTTCGATTTGTCCGACCAGAGTGGTGACGTCGTCCGCCGGCACGTCGCAGGTGGCGCCGCGGCACACGAAGGCGAAGCCGTCCGGTCGATCGGCGAAGAGGGGCGACTCGCCCCGCTCACCCCAGGCCACCACCGCCGCGGGAAGCCAGGGCCGGTGCACCTCGGCCAACAGGTCGTCCCGCTGGCCCGTGACGACGATCTCCTGGCGCCCGGCGAGCATGGGGAGGGCACTCACCATGTCCGCCAGCGAGCCGGGGTGCTTGGTGACCAGGGGCAGGGCAAGGGCCACGGTGCGATCGGCGGCCTGTCGCAGCGCCTCGTCATCGGTGAGCCCGTCGACCCGCAGGAGGGCCCAGGTGGCGATGGAGTTGGTGGCCGGGAGGGCCCCGTCGACGAACTCCTTGGGGCGCACCACCAGGGTCTCGGCATCGCTCCCGGTCGTGAAGAAGCCGCCTTGGTCATCGTCCCAGAACAGCGTGACCAACTCTGCCGCCACCCGGTGGGCCCGCTCTCGCCAGAGCGATCGTCCGGTGAGCTCGGAAAGTCGGACGCAGGCCTCCACCAGCCAGGCGTGGTCGGCGGCCACGGCCAAGTGGCGGACCCGGCCCCCCTGCCAGCTGCGCATCAGCCGACCGTTGTGGTACATCTCGGCCATCAGGAACTCGCCGATCTCCTGCGCGCGCCGGGCGTAGTGGTCCGAGCCGGTCACCGCGGCCACCTCGGCCAGGGTGGCGACCGCCATGGCGTTCCACTCGGTCAGGACCTTTTCGTCTCGAGCCGGCTGGACGCGCGTCCGGCGCAACTCGGCCAGGAGGGCACGTCCCTCCTCGACGTCGGACGGACGCTGCAGGGAGGCTCCGACCGGCCGGCACGGGATGGAGCGGCCTTCCCAGTTGCCGGCGTCGGTGATCCCGTACCACTCGGCCGTGGGCCCGACGAGGTGATCGGGGAGGGCCTGGCGAAGCTCGTCGAGAGTGAAGGTCGCGTGACTGCCCTCGATACCACCGGCGTCGGCATCGAAGGAGGAATAGAGGGCACCTTCGGGCGTGGACAGGTCCGCGAGGACGAAGTCCAGGGTCTCGGTCACCACGCCCAGGTAATCGTCCTTGCCCGTCTCCTGCCAGCCGTGGAGATAGGCGCGGGCCAGCAGCGCCTGATCGGTCAGCATCTTCTCGAAGTGGGGCACCAGCCAATGGTTGTCGGTGGAGTAGCGGCAGAAGCCCCCCACCACATGGTCGTAGATGCCGCCGGCCGCCATGGCGTCCAGTGTGGTCAGGGCCATCTGGCGGGACCGCTCGGAACCGGCGCGGCGGGCGTGTCGCAGGCAGAGCTCGACCAGGGTCGGGCGGGGGAATTTGGGAGCCGGCCCGAACCCGCCCCAGGTGGCGTCGAAGCCGGAGGCGAGTCCGGTGGCCAGTTGCTCGATCAGGGCGTCGGGATCCAGGTCGCCGCCCGCCGCCATCGACCGCCCCGGCTCGCCGACGATGTCACCCATCGACTCGGGCAGGTTCACCTCGCGTCTCACGGCGTCAACCAGGGCGTCGGCTTGGGCCAGGACCTGTTCTCGTTCGGTTTCCCACGCCGTGCCCATGGCCTGGACCACCCGGCGAAATGAGGGCAGGCCATGTCGCTCCTCCGGCGGGAAGTAGGTGCCGGCGTAGTACGGGCGGCCGTCCGGCGTGCAGAACACCGACATGGGCCAACCCCCCGACCCGGTCAGTGCTTGGGTGGCGGCCATGTAGAGCGAATCGAGGTCGGGTCGCTCTTCGCGGTCCACCTTTACCGAGATGAACCATCGAGCCAGATCCTTGGCGGTCACCTCGTCCTCAAAGCTCTCGTGGGCCATCACGTGGCACCAGTGACAGGAGGCGTAGCCGATGGAGAGGAAGATCGGCTTGTCCTCGTCCTTGGCCCGCTGCAGGGCCTCGTCACCCCAGGGGTACCACTCGACCGGGTTGTCCGCATGCTGACGGAGGTAGGGGCTGGTCTCGTCCGTCAGGAGGTTCACGACCCCCGATGCTATGGCTCATGGCGGGGGTGCCCGCGTGCAAGGCTCGAACCGTGGACCTCGAGCTCAATGGCCAGACCGCTCTTATCACCGGCGCCAGCCGGGGAATTGGCCTGGCCATCGCCAGCCGATTCCTCGAGGCCGGGGCCAACGTGATGCTCTCGTCCCGCACGGCCGAAGACCTGGCCGAGGCCGCCGTATCCCTCGAGGCCGAGGGTCTCGCCGGCAGAGTCGCCTGGAAGGCGGCCCATGTGGGGGACGGTGACCAGGCCCAGGCCTGCGTGGCCGAGACGGTCGAGCGCTTTGGCGCTCTGGACATCCTGGTCAACAACGCTGGCACCAACCCCTATTTCGGACCCATGGTCGACATCGACGTCGCTCGGGCCCAGAAGACCTTTGAGGTCAATCAACTGGCCGTGCTGATGTGGTCCTCGTACGCCGTGAAGGCCGGACTACGGGGGTCCATCATCAACGTCGCCTCCATTGGTGGGCTGGGGGTCGAACCCGGCATCGGCTGGTACAACGTGACCAAGGCGGCCGTGCTCCATATCACCCGGCAGCTGGCCTTCGAGCTCGCTCCGGACATTCGTGTCAACGCGTTGGCTCCCGGTCTGATCAAGACCAAGCTGGCCCGCGCCCTGTGGGAGGGACCGGGCGAGAAGCGAATCTCCGCCCACATACCCCTCCGCCGTTTGGGGCTGCCCGACGACGTGGCCACCGCCGCCCTGTTCTTGGCCTCCGATGCCGCCTCATGGATCACCGGGCAGACCCTCGTCGTCGACGGGGGCACGACGATGCAGCCCTCGGGAGGCGTCGGCTGATCGGGACTGTCACACAACGGCGGGCTGATTCGTCCAAGCAGTGACGAAAGGTGGTGGACCATGGCCCATGTCACATTGGAGAAGGAAGCAGGAGGGGTGATCCCCCGGTTGGCCCGGAGGTACACCCGGCGCAGGTTCGGCCAGATGGTCGAGCCGACGGCCGCAGCCTCGCACCATTCCGGGGTCCTCGTCGCGATGGGCGCCCTCGAAACCGTGGTCGAGAGGGGCTGGAAGAAGCTCGATCCGACGCTGCGTTGGTTGGCCATTCAGTCGGCCTCGACCCAGATCGGATGTTCGTGGTGCGTCGACTACGGCTACTTCGAAGGCATGCATGACGGGATCGACCCGGAGAAGGTCCGCGCCGCCTCACAGTGGCGGGAGTGCACCCTGTTCGACGAGCGCGAGCGAATCGTCCTCGAGTACGCCGAGGCGGCCACCGAGTCGCCGGCCCGAGTGCCCGACGAGTTGGCCGCTCGGCTCCATGCGCACTTCGACGAGGCCGAGATCGTCGAGCTGGCGGCGTGGGTGGCGCTGGAGAACTTCCGCTCCCGCTTCAATGCCGGACTCGGACTGCGGAGCCAAGGATTCGCCGAGCGGTGCGCGGTGCCTCCGCCGAACAAGGTTCATGACTCCGTCCGAACCTGACGCAGACGTCGCCCGGTTTGAAGAATGGCGCCCGCTCCTCTTCGGCATCGCCTACCGGATGTTGGGAAGTGCGGCCGATGCCGAAGACATCGTCCAAGAGGCCAGCATCCGATGGTTGGGGCGACGGGAGCGAGACGTCGAGTCCGTACGCGCCTACCTGGTCACCATCGTGACGCACCTGGGCATGGATCTCCTCACGTCGGCCCGGATGCAGCGGGTCTCGTACGCCGGGCCGTGGCTCCCCGAACCGGTGGTCGTCGACGACACGCTGGCTGCCGAACAGGCGGACTCGTTGTCGCTGGCCTTCCTGGTGCTGCTCGAAGAACTCACTCCGCCGGAGCGGGCGGCCTATCTCCTGCACGACATCTTCGGGTACCCGTTCAACGAGGTGGCCCAGTCGGTGGGGCGCACCCCCGCCGATTGCCGCCAGCTGGCCTCTCGGGCGCGCCAGCGAATCGGGGATCGTCGCCGGCGCTTCGATGCGGACCTGCACCACGGCCGCGAACTCACCCGGCAGTTCGTGGTGGCGTGCGGTACGGGTGACCTCTTGGGACTGCTGGGCATGTTGGCCGACGATGTCATGGTCTGGACCGATGGAGGCGGCAGGGTGCGGGCGGCCATGCGTCCCGTGATCGGTCCGCACCGCAGCTCGCGATTCCTTCTCAATGTGGCCAAGAAGGTCGAGGGGTCGCCCCGGGAAACCACCTTGAACGGGCAGCCGGCCATGGTGTTCATTCGTGCCGGACAGGTGGTCACCGCCTTGGTGCTGGACATCCTTGACGGCAAGATCGTCGGCGTCCGGGTCGTCTCGAATCCCGAGAAGCTCGGCCGCTTGACCGCGGAGCTGGTGCCGATCTGATCACGACAGGCCACGAGCGTCCCGGGTGGGGATCGCCCCGGATGTCACCCCCTCGGCCTACGGTGAGCGCGTGGAGAAACCATGACGACTCCCAAGAGCGAGCTGGTCCGCATCGCCCAGGCGGCCGCCACTCACTCGTGGGACGTGACGGCGATTCCTTCTGCGGTGATGGCGACGCGGGAGTCGGGCCGCCTCGGAGAGCCCTGGGTGGTCATGGCCACGACCACGGCTCGTGGCCTGCGGGTGTCGTTCTTTCATCCGGGCGATGCCCTCGACGCCCAAGGCGAGGAGCTGTCTGACCTGTCGGGCAATCCACGCGAGATCGGGCGACAGCTCCGGACCATTCTCGAGGATCTGGCCGAGGGCGCAGCAGCCTGAACCCGCCCGGCTCAGCGCAGGTCGCGACGCCGGACCTTGCCCGAGGCAGTGCGCGGCAGGGCAGTGGTGAAGATGACTTCCTTGGGCGCGGCCCAGGGAGCCAGCGTGGTCTTGACGAGGTCCACCAGTTCTTCGGTTCCCGGTTGGCGCTGCGCCGGCACAACCCAGGCCACCACCCGTTCACCCCACTCGGGATCGGGTCGCTTCCAGACGGCCACCTCGGCCACGCCGCCGTGCGCGGCCAACACCCCTTCGACGGCGTCGGGCCACACCTTCTCGCCTCCAGTGACGATGACCTCGGTCACCCGACCCCGTACCGCCAGTGTGCCGTCCTCGTTCACGGAGCCGGCGTCACCGGTGGCGAACCACGTGCGTGAACCATCTGGTCCGGTGACGCGCCCGTCGGCCCCGTCGCGGTAGCAGCGCATGAGCATGGGGGCGCGCAGCAGGATCTCGCCTTCCTCGGCGTCGTCTTCGAAGTGGGCCAGCGCGATCTCCGCGCCGTCGAGCGGGACACCGTCGTAGACCACCCCGGAGCCGGTCTCGGTCATGCCGTAGGTGGCGACGACGTTGGGGGCCAGCCCTTCGGGGGGTCGGCTCCCCCCCAGGAGTATGCAGGTAAAGGACGCCGGGTCGATGCGGCGGAGTCCGGTGGCCACCAGGGAGACGTGAGTGGCTTCGCCGTCCCGACCAAGCCGCTCGATCACGCCGGCATCGAATCCGGGGAGCACGGTGAGGGGCGTGTCGGTGAGCAGCGCCCGGGTCACGACCGAGAGCCCCCCGACGTGCGCCAGGGGTAGGCAGGCCAACCAGGAGTGTCGAGTGGCGTCCACGGCGAGACGCTCCGAGGAGGCGCGGGCCGAGGCGCCGACGCCCTCATGGGTCAGCACGACGCCTCGGGGCTGACCCGAGGAACCGCTCGTGGCCACCACCAGCGCGTCGCCCTCCTCGACCCCGAGCCCGTCGTCCAGGCGATGGAACTCGCCATCGGATCCCACGACCCGGGTGGGGCGCAAGGCTTGGAGGAGCGCCCGGCGGGCGGGTTCGGGCAGCCGTGGGTCGAGCGGAGCGGCAGCGTCACCGGTGTCCCATATGGCGCGCAGGGCATCGACGAAGCCCGTTCCCCCTGGCAAGTCGAGTGCAACGAGTTCAGGCACTGGCAGTAGCGTAGGACGCCGTGCAGACCGTGGTCACCGGCAGCCCCCATGATCCCCTTGACGACCTTCGGCCGCTTGCGGCACCCAAATGGGAGGAAGAGGGATCCTTCACCGACATCCGCTACGAGGTGGCCGAAGGCATGGCCAAGCTGACCATCTGCCGTCCCGAGCGTCGCAACGCCTTCCGGCCCCAAACACTCTTCGAGCTGACCGATGCCTTCACCAGGGCCCGCGACAATCCGGAGGTCGGGGTCATCGTCTTGTGCGGCGAGGGTCCCGACGCCTTCTGCTCAGGGGGCGACCAGACGATCCGCGGCGACGACGGGTACATCGGTGACGACCAGGTGGGCCAGCAGGGGATCGGGCGCCTCAACGTGCTCGATCTGCAGATCCTGATGCGCCGTATTCCCAAACCGATCATCGCCATGATCGCCGGCTACGCCATTGGTGGCGGCCATATTCTCCATCTGGTCTGTGATCTCTCCATCGCGGCCGACAACGCCCGCTTCGGGCAGACCGGGCCCAAGGTCGGGAGTTTCGACGGCGGGTACGGCTCGTCACTGTTGGCCCGTACCATCGGGCTCAAGCGGGCCAAGGAGGTCTGGTTCCTCTGCCGCCAGTACGACGCCGCCCAGGCGCTCGACTGGGGGTTGGTGAACACCGTCGTTCCGCTTGACGACCTGGAGATGGAGACCGTTGCCTGGTGCCGCCAGATCCTCACCCTGTCACCGATCGCCTTGCGGATGATCAAGGCCGGCATGAACGCGGCCGACGACGGGCTGGCCGGAGTCCAGCAGTTGGCCGGCGACGCCACCATGCTCTTCTACATGTCGGAGGAGGGCCAGGAGGGGCGTAACGCCTTTGTCGAACACCGGGACCCGGACTTCTCCCGCTTTCCCAAGCGGCCGTGACCACGCCGTGGCGGCTGTGGGTGGCTGGCGCGCGCCCCCGCACGTTTCCGGCGGCGGTCGTCCCGGTGGCGGTCGGGACCGCCGTGGGCTATTCCTCGAGCGGGCGCCTGGCCATCGTTTCCTTCCTTGGTCACCACGGCAGCCAGTCCCCTGCCGTCGTCACGGTGGTGCATCAGCTCAATTGGGGCCACGCACTGTGCGCGCTGATCGTCGCCCTCTTCATTCAGATCGGGACCAATTACGTCAACGACTATGCCGACGGGGAACGCGGCACCGATGAAGTGAGGGTCGGGCCGGTCCGGCTGGTGGCGGGGGGGTTGGCCACGGTGCGCGCCGTCAAGATTGCCGCGCTCGTCTCCTTTGGTATCGCCGCGGCGGCCGGGCTGGTCTTGGCGGCCACCGTGAGCTGGTGGCTCGTCCCGGTGGGGCTGGCGTGCGGACTGTCCGGATGGGCGTACACCGGCGGCCCCAAGCCCTACGGCTACTTCGGTCTGGGTGAGGTCTTCGTCTTCATATTCTTTGGGCTGGTGGCCACGGCTGGCTCCGCCTATGTCCAGCACGCCCCGTTCAGCGTGACCAACGGCTCGAGCATCTACAGCTACCACTTCGATTGGGCCTACCCGCTGTGGGCTGGCATACCGGTGGGTCTACTGGCGGTGGCGCTGCTCGAAGCCAACAACATGCGCGACATCGAAACGGACACCGTGGCCGGCAAACGAACCTTGGCCGTGCGGCTGGGTCGTCGCAAGGCCGGGCTGCTCTACGTGAGCTTGCTCATGGTCGCTGCGGTGTCCATCGGAGTCCTGCACCGTTGGAACGCCTGGGCCTTGTTGGGCTTGGCGGCGCTCCCCTTGGCCGTCTACCCGATCGGGCTCGCTATGGGTGAACGAAAGGGCAAGCAGCTCCTCCCGCTCCTCGGGGCCACGGCGCGTCTCCAGATCGGCGCCGGCCTCTTCCTTACGGCGGGGATTGTGGCGGGGTCGATATGAGCGGTGTGAGGGCCAGCCAGTGACGGATCAGGCGGGCCGTCGTGGCCGGCTGGGCCAGGTGCACGGCATGACCCCCACCGGGGATCAACGTGGCCACGCCGTCGGGCAGTTGGCGGGCCAACCGCAGCGCATGGGCACTGAAGCGATCGTCGTCCGTTCCGGCCAGTGCCAGGGCGGGCGCCTTCGCGGCACCAAGGTCGTCCCACCGAGGTTCCTGGGTTCCGGTCCCGGCCAGTCGCAGGCTCGAGGCCAGGCCAACGGCGCTGTTGCGACGGCGCTCGTCCCGCTGTGCCGCCTGGCCCAGTCGGGCGAACATCGGACCGCGGACCCAGCGCTCGAGGAACGCGTCCACGTCACCCGACGCTTCCAAGGCGGCCGCCGTCACCTCGTCAGCCTCGCGCCGCGCCCGGCGCGCCGCCTCATCCTCGATGCCGGCAGTGCCGCCAATGAGCACCACGCGGCCCAGAGCGAGATCGCCGTCGATGGCCACATGGAGAGCTACCCGGGCACCGAGCGAGTAACCCAGCAGATCACAGGGGGCGTCGCCGACGGTGGCCCTGACGGCTTCGGACACCAGCGCGGCGGTCGCCGGAAGATCGGCCCGCACCTGGTCGGAGCCCGCATGACCGGGCAGGTCGATGCCGATCAGCATGTGGTCCTCCGCCATCAGATCGCCGAAGGCACCCCACAAGCGGGCGGTCTGGGTGAATCCGTGGAGGAGGACCAAGGGTGGCCCGGACCCACGCACCTCGACATGGAGCGGCACGGCTGATGAGCGTACAGGCCACCTTTGCCGCCACCCTGGTGGATGAGTGGGTGCGCGCCGGCGTCACCGAGGCCGTCGTCTGCCCGGGCTCGCGGTCGACGCCGCTGGCCCTGGCGCTGGCGGCGCGCTCGGAGGTGCGCCTCCACGTCAAGCTCGACGAACGCAGCGCCGCCTTCTACGCCATCGGACTGTCGCTGGCCACCGGTGTCCCGACCGTCGTCTGTACCACCAGCGGCACGGCGGCAGCGGAGCTGCACCCGGCCGTGGTGGAAGCCCACCAAGGACGAGTGCCGCTCATCGTGTGCACGGCCGATCGCCCACCCGAGCTCCAGCACGTCGGGGCGTCACAGACGATCGACCAGATCGGGCTGTTCACCACCGCGACGCGGTGGTCCTGTGCCCCGGGCGTGCCCGAGCCGGACCAGACCGCATCATGGCGGCCCCTCGGGATGCGGGCCTTCGCCGAAGCGTGTTGGGGACCTCTGGGTCCGGGACCGGTCCACCTCAATCTGGCCTTTCGGGACCCTCTGATCGGTGACGCCGGCTCCCTTCCGGCGGGCGTGGGTCCGACCCTGGTGCGCCCGGATCCACCCACCCTCCCGCTGGCCGGGGCGCTCGCCGGGCGAGGCGTCATCGTCACCGGAGGTGGTGCCACGCAGCACCCCGCCCGACTCCTCGAGCTGAGCCGGCGCCTCGGGTGGCCCGTCCTGGCCGATCCCCGTTCGGGGTGCCGGATGGAAGGAACCATCGCCGCGGCTGATGCCATCGTGCGGACCGGCCCGCCGCTGGCCGAGGCGGTGGTGTTGCTCGGGACACCTTGGCTCTCCAAGGAGGTGGCTGACTACGTCGGCCGCTGCGCAGCCGAAGGTGCTCACGTCGCGGCCGTCGATCCTTGGTGGCAGTGGACCGATCCTTCACACGTCGTGAGCGAGTTCTACCGGAGCCACGGGGACGCGTGGGTCGAGGCCGCATGGCGCGACAACGCGGCGAGCGATCCCGAGTGGCTGCCGCTGTGGCAATCGATGGAGGTCGCGGCCCAGGGGGCCATTGACGGCGCCCTCGGCCACGATCTAAGTGAACCGAAGGTGGCCCGGGTGTTGTTCCGCCGGGCCGCGTTGCTCGATGCGGGCATCATGGTGTCCGCCTCCATGCCCATGCGCGATCTGGAGTGGTTCGCGGAGGCCCTTCCCACTCCACCGGTCGTGCGGGCCAACCGGGGTGCCAATGGGATCGATGGGGTGGTCTCGACGGCGCTGGGGATCGCCGCCACCGGACGGCGCACCTTTGCCCTGCTGGGTGATCTCGCTTTCCTGCACGACGTATCCGGCCTGGTGAACTTCTCCGACCTGCCCTGCACCCTTGTTGTCATGGACAACGGGGGAGGGGGGATCTTCTCGTTCCTCCCTCAGGCGGCCGCCGTGGAAAGCGAGCGATTCGAGTTGCTCTTCGGCACGCCCCCGACATCCGATGTTGGCGACGTGGCGCGGGGTTTCGGACTCTCGGTCTGCGAAGTGACAACCGTGCCCGGGCTCGAGGCCGCGCTCAATGATGCCGCCCCCGCGCTGATCCGGGTCGAGGTGCCCGGACGGGCGGAGAACGTCGCCCTTCACGAATCCATCAACCGGGCGGTCCGGCTCGCGCTGGCTTGAAGGTCGGCGAGGCGTCGACGTGACGACGCGACCGATCGGGTCAGGCCGAGCCCATGAGCAGCGCTCAGCGGTAACGGTCCGCTCCCACCCACGTCCCATGGCTGCGGAAGGGCAAACCGGCCGGCAGGTGGATGACCGCCTGGGGACCGCGCCGCCCGAACGAGGACGCATCGAGCACATAGATGTCGCTGGCCTCCCGGGTGGCGTCGTAGACCACGGTCAACAGCCACCCTTCGTCGTCACCCTCCCCATCGGCGGCCCGGACGAACAGTGGCTCGCTCGCCACTCGATACGCCCCGGGGCGCCACGACCGCACCTCGTCCCGCGCCACGTCGATCTTGATCAAACCGAGATGGTCGACGTCGCCGCCTTCGAGGCTGCCGGCGGCCGCCGGCGCCACCTCGACGCCGTACCCGTGGCGGAACCGGGCGCCTTCGCACAAGGGATCCGCCTGCACGTACTCGACCATCCGGTCGTCGACCTGGACCTGCTCACACGTCGTGCCTTCGATACGCCAGCGTTCGAGCACGCCGAGCCCACCGGCGATCAGGCTTTCCCCGATCCCAGCCGGCCCGACCACCGAGGACGCACGGTCGAAAGGCTGGCCCGACTCGGGCACCGGATAGCGAACCACGTGCATCACAATGGCCCCACCGGTCCCAGCACTCCCTCCAGTCCCTCCAGTCCCGCCCTTGCCGCCGCCGCCCTCCTCGTCGTACGCCCCCAACACGTGGGTCACCAGGCAAGGGTCCTGGCGGATCCACCGCACATCGGTTCCATCCCCGGTGCGGTCAACCACGCCGATCCAACCCTCGGCCCCCGGGGTCCAGCGAAAGGGGACCGCGACGCCGTCGTCCGCCAGGTCCTCACCGTACGAAGTGGGCGACTCCATGAAGACCACATGGCCGTGGGTCACACCGATATCGTGCTGCCACGTCGCCCGCTCGAGCCCTACTCCTTGATAATGCGCCAGCGCTCCCGTCGCATCCCATTCCCCGATGCGCAAGACCGGCGACGACGTCTCCGAGCCCGGCTCGACGCCGAACAGCACGCGGCCGCCGGTGACCGAATCCCGATGGACGTGGGAGGCGATGGGCTGGCTCAAGCCACCGTCGGACTCCTCGGGCTCGAGGGCCCGGGAGAAGCGTTGCGGGAGGCCCGTCTCGGCCAGGGCCAGGAGCGAGCCGGCGTGCCAGAACACGTTGGCGTCGGCTTCCGAAGATCCCTTCAGGTACGACACGGCGGCCCCGTCCCGCAGCTCAATGGCATGGAGCGCCCCGGCCGCCTCGCTCCCGGGCCCGATCCGCACCAGGGTCCCCTGCAGGTCCGGCGGCAGCACACCGTCCATCGGCAACGGTGGGTTCATGGGGCGCCAACGTTACCGGGGTATGGCAAGGTTGGATCATGCCCACGCTCTCGGAGGACCTCGTCTTTCGCGGCTTGATCCATCAGGTGACCGACCCCGCTCTCCCTCCGCGACTCGACGCGGGGGGCCTCACCGTCTACATCGGCTTCGACCCAACCGCGGACAGCCTGCACGTGGGCAACCTGCTCCAACTCTGCACCCTGCGCCGTTTCCAACTGGCCGGTCATCGGTCCATCGCCCTGGCCGGAGGGGCCACCGGGCTGATCGGGGACCCGGGTGGCAAGACAGACGAACGCGCCATGTTGACTCCGGAGGTGCTCGATGCCTACCTCGACAGCATCCGACCCCAGCTGGGCCAATTCCTCGACCTCTCCAACGCCCTCCTCCTGGACAACAGCGCCTGGCTGAGCTCCATCACGGCCATCGAGTTCCTGCGCGACGTGGGGAAGCACTTCACGGTCAATCAGATGGTGGCCAAGGATTCGGTCCGGTCTCGCTTCGAGCGACCGGAGCAGGGAATCTCCTACACCGAGTTCAGTTACATGCTGCTGCAGGCCTACGACTTCCTGCGTCTCCACCAGGATCATGGCTGCGACCTCCAGGTGGGGGGCAGCGACCAATGGGGCAACATCACCATGGGGATCGACTTGATCCGCAAGGTCTGTCAGGACGAGGTGTGGGGCCTGACCACGCCGCTCGTGCTCAAGGCGGACGGGACCAAGTTCGGCAAGACAGAGACCGGGACGGTCTGGCTCGATCCGGACCGCACCAGCCCCTACGCCATGTACCAGTTCCTCTTCAACTCACCCGACGACGTGGTCGGGTCCTACCTTCGCTTCTTCACGTTCCTCTCCCATGAGGAGATCGAGGCCCTCGATGCCGAGACGGCGGACCACCCGGAACGACGGGCCGCCCAGCGGGCCCTGGCCCGCTCCGTGGTCGGACTGGTGCACGGTGACGACGAGGTGAAAAAGGCGGAAGCGGCCGCCGACGCCCTCTTCACCGACGAGATCGCCGAGCTGACCGAGGAGATGTTGCTGGCGGCCACCGAGGACGCGCCGACCACCGAGATGCCACGCACCGAGCTCGCTGACGGCCTGGCGCTGGTGGAGGCCCTCAGCCACGCCGAGCTGGTCGCCTCCCGGTCCGAAGCCCGCCGGACCATCGAGGGCGGCGGCGTGTACGTCAACAACCAGCGCCAGTCCGATCTGGAGCGGAAGCTCGGGACCCCCGACCTCCTCCATGACCGCTACATCCTGTTGCGCAAAGGCAAGCGCGAGGTCCACGTCCTGCGCTTCAAATGAGCCGCCACACCGCCGAATGAGTCGCTCCCCGGCGACAAGAGGCTTTCGGGTCGCCGCACTCTTGCTGGTCGTGGCGGTCGGGGCCACCTCTTGCGCTGGCCAGGATCAGCAGGGCTCACCGGCCCACCGGATGTCCGAATGGGTCACCGGCACCGGGCTGGGCGGGGACATCGGGACCCTGAACGCCGACAATGCTCGAGTCGCGCTCGATGTGCCCAATGGCACCGGTGCGGTGCATGCTGCCTGCGGCACGATCGAAGTCGATGCCGACATGGCCAACGGCGAACTCCCGTCGCCCGATGCGCAGGTCACCGATTGGCTGTCGGCGGCCTATGGGCTGGAGGGCACGGCGGGGACGCAGTGCTACAACGCCGGCGCGACCAACACGGAGCTGTTGGCCCAATCAACGCGCAACACGGCCAAGGCCCACGCCCTGTTCCAGCGGGCCTTGATCCGGATCCAGTCCATCATCGGCAAACCGGTTGCCACCACGACGACCACGGACAACGCAACAGGAGGGATCTTCGGGTGACCGAGTCCGAATCACACGACGAATTCGACCGGCACAGCCGGCGGGTGCTCTGGGCGATGCCCACGGGGCTGTATCTCATCGGGAGCCGCTGGGAGGACAAGGTCAACCTCATGACGGCCAACCTGGTGGTCCAGGTCTGCCTCGAGCCCAAACTGGTGGCGGCGGCCATTGAGACGGACTCGGTCACAGCTGATCTGGTCACCCGTTCCGGCAGCTTCGCCCTGTCCCTCCTGGCTCGAGCCGACAAGGCGGTGGTGCGCCGCTTCGTCAAGCCCGTGCGGGAAGTCGAACGCAAGGGCGACGGTCCCGTCGTCGCCCTGTCCGGCCACCCGGTACGCGAGGTGGGGCCGGCCGGACTCCCGGTGCTGAGCGCGGCCGTCGGTTACGTCCTGGCCACCGTGACCGACCGACGATCCCTCGGCAGTCATGTGCTCTTCATCGGCCAGGTAAGCGAGGTGGGCGGTGAACCAGAGGAGGTCCTCCGAATGGAGGACACCCTCATGCACTACGGCGGTTGAGGGCTACGAGGATTCCGGCGGGGTGTCCTTGGGGCGCAGGTCGATCCGGAGGGTGAGAATCCCATCGACCAGCTCGGCGTCGGCGTCACCGATCATGGCGTAGTCGGCGAAGTCCTGTTGCGCTTGCTGGCGGAATCGTTGGCGTTCGGCCCCTTCTATGGGGGGCATGCCCCGGGTGCGCACCGCCTCGGCGCGCTGGCGGAATCGGGCCACCATCTCTTGAGGGTCGAACACGTGGGCCAGCGTAGAGGCTGCCGTGGCCGGTCGGCCTGGATCCACTCGTGAGGGGAAGTGGCGCCGCGCTCACGGAACCGATCGATGCATCGGGGATTGCCAACGGCCCGGTCGGACCGTCGGGCCGTCGCCCCATCGGGGCCAACCGCGCACTGCACCTGACCGGCCCGAGCGGCCGCCGAGGCCCCAGTGACGGGCCGGCCCCGGCCCGGCCAGCCACTACACTGACTTGGCGGTCCGGACCATGAAATTCGGGCCCCTCGGGGCGGGACGCAGTTGTACCGCTCAGCTTTGACAAGGAGTTCTTGTGAAAAAGGGACGCCACCGGCGCTTTGAAGAGGCCCGTAGCTTGAAGCGATCAGCGACGGAGTCCACCGCTCGCTGCGCTGAATGCGGTGCCGAACCCGATGATGTCCACGCCACCTGGTGCCTGGCCGAAGAGGACAAGTACGACCGAATTCTCGGCTCGACGCCCACGCCTTCCTACGCCGAGGAAGATCCGCTCAACGACTAGTTGCTAATTGCGAGCCGAACGGTTCTTGCGCACCGCCGGGTGGGGGAGTGCCACGCGCTCGGCCCGCAGGTGGTCCCGTTGTCGCAGATAGGCCAGGAGCCGACCGAACACCGTGGGGCCAACCATCTCGGTGAGTTCGGCCTCCATTTCCCGGTAGACGGGCTTGGTGCCCACAAACGCATCGGGTGATTCGGTGCACCACCAGTGGAATTCGGCGCCACCGACGCCCCAGTCCTTGCGGTCCCACTGCCGAATGGTGGAGGTGACGTAACCCTCATCGTCCACGTCGTCCTCCCGTCGGAGTGGCAGCTGCCAGCAGACTTCGGGCTTGTATTTGAGCGGGTTCACCCCGCGGTTGACCGCAGCCACGTGCAGGGCACAGCCGGCGCCAGTGGCAAACCCCGGGCGATTCAGAAAGATGCAGGCATCGTCGACCAATTTCGTCGTGTGCTCACCGTCTTTGTTCCTTTGCGTCACCTTCTTCTTGGTGCCGTGGTACTGCCACTCTTTGGGAGTGAGCGTGAGGGCGATCTTCTCGACCCGGCGGGCATCCTCCTTATCGACGAAGTGCGCGCCGTAGCTGCAACAGCCCTGCTCGAGCTCGGGTGCCGGACCGGTGTACACGCCTTGGCAACCCTGGCCGAAGATGCACTTCCAATTGCTGGTCAAGAACGTCACATCGAAGACCCAGGTGCGTTCCTCGTCTTCATCGTCGAAGCTGACCCATTCACGAGAATCAGCTGGAGGTCGCGCCACGACCAGGACGTTACAAGGTCGTGCGCTCGGCCTCGCGTTGAGTCCGGGAGCGGCCCGTTGGCCCCGGACTGCCGCCGGCGGATCGCGGTCATTCCGACCTCCTGCGCCTTCTGCGCCAACTCCCGTCAGATTGCCATGTGGTCTCGGACAAGGAGCGCCAGGCAACGGACTACAGCCGGGTCTGCAGGGACCGGCGCCGAGCCCTCTGACCTGCCGCAAACTGCCGTCGAGCAACCTCGCCCGCCGCTCCGCCGGACGCCGCGCCGCCTGACGCGCCGCCACCTGGGCCCGAGCACCGTAGACTGGCTTCCATGGCCACTACCGCCCAAGATCTGACTGCCGAGACGACCGAAGAGACCTCAGTGGTGTCACTGACTCCCGAGGCCCACCGCATTGTGCGCGAGGCCCTCGACCAGGAGCCCGAGCCGGCGAGCCTGGCTCTCTGGCTCGAAGTGCGAGGGGTGCAGGAAGGGAACTTCGTCTACGACCTCTACTTCCAGGCCACGTCGGATGCGGCAGACGATGATGCAGTGCACCATGACGGTGACATCCCGGTCGTGGTCCCTGCCGGGAGCGTCGACCGTCTGCGCGGGGCGCGACTGGAATGGTCCGAGGACGGGAACGGCGGGCTGGTGCTGGTGAATCCCAACACGCCCACCGTCGAGGAGCGCTCACCGGGTGTCCCGCCGGAGATCCTGGCCGCCGGCATCACCGGCCCCCTGGCCCAGCGTGTCGTTGCCGTCCTCGAACAGGCGGTCAATCCCTCCATTGCCAGTCACGGCGGCCGGGCTGACCTGATCGGGCTCGATGTGCCGCAGGGCTTCGCCTACCTCCGTCTCTCCGGCGGTTGCCAAGGATGCGCCATGTCGCAGATGACGCTGCGGCAGGGCATTGAGACCACGTTGCTCGAAGAGGTGCCCGAGCTGACCAAGGTGATCGATGTCACCGATCACGGTGAAGGTGAGAATCCCTTCTACGCCTGAGTCGCATTCCACCAGGCAAGAAGGGGAGGCATGGTCAAGAGAAAGTCCGGAGCGGGTGACGAGCACTGGCGCGACGAGCCCGAGGATCATGATTACCCCGCCGCGACGGCGTATCTCAGCCTGATCCATCCGCCGGCCGAGGTGAAGCGGGTGGTGGGGGCACTGCAGAAGGCGCCGCTGGAGCGCCGTCAGGCCAAGGACCTGCTCCGGGCCTCTGGATTGGACCTGCTCCCAACTGACAACGCCCACGTGGCGGCCGACCTGGCCAAGGTCAAGCGGGGCGAGAGCCTGTCTCCCGTCCTGTTGGTGCGGGGCGAGATGCGGCGAGGGGTGCCGCTCACCATCGCCGACGGCTATCACCGGGTGTGCGCCAGCTACCACCTCGATGAGAACGCCGACATCCCGTGCCATCTGGCCGATTTGGTGGCCGAGTAGCAATCCGGAGTGTTGCCGCCTCGAGCCGCGCTCGCGCCGAGCACAACACCTCGAACGCCACACTCGATGAAACGTCACACTCGGATAAAGAGCCACGGCAACGGTCCGGTAGCGTGACCACGTGCTGCGTTACCTGACTGCCGGTGAGTCGCACGGCCGTGCCCTGGTCGTCATTGTGGAAGGCCTGCCCGCTGGCCTGCCGGTCCGGGCCGACGACCTCACTGGGGAATTGGCCCGACGCCGGCTCGGCTACGGGCGGGGCCCCCGCATGCGGTTCGAAGCAGACGAGATCACTCTGGTGGGGGGGATCCGCCACGGCCGCACCCTGGGCTCACCGGTGGCCATTGAGATCGCCAATTCCGAGTGGCCCAAGTGGACGGAAGAGATGTCGCCCGATCCCGGTGCGCCGGCCGCCGTCTTGACTCAGCCCCGCCCGGGCCACGCCGACCTGCCGGGCATGCAGAAGTACGGCTTCGACGACGCCCGCGACGTCCTGGAACGGGCCTCGGCCCGGGAAACGGCAGCCCGGGTCGCCGCCGGCACGCTGGCCAAGCTCCTGCTCGGGCAACTGGGCATCACGGTGGTCAGTCACATCATCCGGTTGGGCGACGCGGCCACCAGCGCCGACAGCCCGCGGCCGGGACCGGGCGATCTGGCCCGGGTCGACGAGAGCTCGGTGCGCTGCTTCGACCCGGCCACCGAGGCGGCCATGGTCGAGGCGGTGAAGGCCGCCGCCAAGGACGGTGACTCTCTCGGTGGCGTGGCCGAGGTCCTGGCCTACGGCGTGCCGGTCGGTCTGGGCAGCCATGTGCACTGGGACCGCAAGCTCGATGCGCTGCTGGCCCAGGCGCTCATGAGCATCCAGGCCGTCAAGGCGGTCGAGATCGGCGAAGGGTGGGAGAACGCCGCCCGCCGCGGCTCCGACGCCCATGACGCCATCACGTTCGACGATCACGACGGCTATGTACGCCCGACCTCCCGAGCCGGTGGCATCGAGGGAGGCATCTCGAACGGCGCACTGCTGGTGGCCCGGGTGGCCATGAAGCCGCTGGCCACGCTCAACCGGCCGGTGCTCGAAACGGTCGACGTGGTCACCAAGGAGTCGACGGTCAGCTTCCGGGAGCGCACCGACGTGACCGCGGTGCCGGCCATGGGCGTGGTGGCGGAGACCATGACGGCGCTGGTGCTTGCGTCCGAGGCCCTGCGCAAGTTCGGCGGGGACTCGCTGGCCGAAGTGGTGCGCAACCGCGACGGCTTCATGGCTGCCTTGGCGACCACCCCGTCGAAGGCACCGGGCCCGGCCGAGGGTGCCGCGGCCGCCGGTCAGTGACCCGGCGGATCCTGCTGGTCGGCATGATGGGGGCGGGAAAGACCACCGTGGGACAGCTCACGGCCCGGGAGCTCGGTTGGGACTACCTCGATTCCGACGCGGAAGTCGAGGCGGAGACCGGCGCCACCGTGCCCGAGATCTTCGCCCGCGGCGGCGAGACGGCCTTCCGGGAGGCCGAAGCCCGGGCTCTCCGGGCCGCGTGCGCCCGCGCGTCGAACGTCGTGGTCTCGGTGGCCGGTGGCGCGGTGCTGCGGCCGGAGAACCGAACGCTCATCGCGGCCAGCGGGACCGTCATCTGGTTGCGGGCCCAGGTGGACACCCTGGCCCGCCGGGTCGGGAGCGGTGCCGGTCGTCCACTCCTCGACGGCGACCCCCTGACCGCGCTGGCCGATCTCGAGGCGGTCCGGCGACCCTTCTACGCCGAAGTGGCCGATCTGACCATCGATGTCGATGGGCTCCCGCCCTCCGCCGTGGCGGCGCGGATTCTCGAAGCGGTGGCCGAGTGACGCGGGAGATCACCGTCGACCTCGGTGCCCGCTCGTACCCGGTGCTCATCGGTCCCGGTGCTCGACACGAGCTGGCCCACGTCATGCCATCCTCGGCCAAGCGCGCCGTGGTGGTCACCCAGGATGCGGTGGCCGGGGCCGGGTGGCTGGACGGTCTCGACCCCGGCCTGCCCTTTGAGGTCTGCACCATCGGCGATGGTGAGACCACTAAGACCCTGGCCACCGTGGAGGAGCTCGGTCGCCAGTTCGCCCGCACCGGCCTCTCCCGGGCCGACGTGGTGGTCGCACTCGGCGGCGGCGTCGTCACCGATGTGGCCGGCTTCGCCGCCGCCTCGTATCAGCGCGGCACGGCCTACGTGAACGTGGCCACCTCGCTGCTGGCCCAGGTCGACGCCGCCATCGGGGGCAAGACCGGCGTGAATCTGCCCGAGGGCAAGAACCTGATGGGAGCCTTCTGGCAACCCGGTGCCGTCCTATGCGACACCGAGACGCTGGCCACCTTGCCGCCCCGAGAGTGGGCCTGCGGGAAGGGGGAGATGGCCAAGTACGCCTTCCTGGGCGAGCCGTTCCTGGGCAATCCGCGCCTGGGCGATCCCCCTCAACCCGATCAGGAATGGGACGAACAGGTGGCCCGCTGCGTGGCGATCAAGGCCGCCGTGGTCTCGGCCGACGAGCGAGAGGGTGATCAACGTATGGTCCTCAACTACGGCCACACCCTGGCGCACGCCCTGGAAGGCGTGGCCATGTCCGACCATCCGGATTGGGACCTGCGGCACGGCGAAGCCGTGGCCATCGGCCTCATGTTCGCCGCCCTGCTGGCTCAGCGCCTCGGGCGCATCGACGAAGCGCGGGTCCAAGAGCACCGAAGGGTGATCGGAGGGTACGACCTCGCTTCGGACCTACCGCCCGGAGCGGGAGCGTCCGAGCTGCTCACCTTCATGGGTCGGGACAAGAAAGCGCAGCAGGATCTGACCTTTGTGCTCGATGGTCCAGACGGCGTCACCCCGGTCCGTGGTGTGGCCCCGGCCGACGTCGTGGCTACCCTGGCTGGCATGGGAGCCCGCCAGTGAACGACCGAGCCTGTCCGTGAGCATCGTCGTCCTCTTGTCGGGGCCGAATCTCAATCTGCTGGGCGAGCGTGAGCCGGCCATCTACGGCACGGCCACTTTGGCCGAGCACGTGGCCCGGGCCGAGGCCACGGCCACCCGCCACGGCCTGACGCTGGAGCACCGGCAGTCGAATCACGAGGGTGAGCTGGTCGAGGCCGTGCACGCCGCCCGGGGCCGGGCTGCCGCGCTGGTCATCAATGCCGGAGCGCTCAGCCACACGTCGTGGTCCCTGCACGATGCGGTGGCGGCCTTCGACGGGCCGACCGTCGAGCTGCACCTCTCGAATCCGGCCGCCCGCGAGCCGTTCCGCCACACGTCGGTGCTGGCTCCCGTGGCGGCCGGCATGATCGCCGGCTTCGGTGGCCTGGGCTACGAACTGGCCCTCGACGCGGTCGCTCAGCTGTTGAAAGGAACCCCATGACGCCGACACGCCCAATGTCGACTCCGACGTCGACTCCGACGTCGGCTGCGCCCACTCCAGGGTCACTGGCCCCGATATCCGTGGCCGGTCGCCTCGACGCGCTGCGAGCCCGATTCGAGGGTTTCGACGCCCTGCTGGTGACGACCTTGCCCAACGTGCGCTACCTCACGGGATTTGCCGGCTCGGCCGCCTTGCTGGTCGTCACCCCCGGTGGCGCCCTCCTCACCACCGATGGCCGGTACCGCACCCAGTCGGCCGAGCAGGTGGCTGCCGCCGGCGCCGAGGTCGAGATCACCATTGGCGGTCAGGCCGACCAGCGCAAGGCCGTCACCGACTTCCTCTCCGCCTCGTCGCAGGTCGGCCTGGAGGCCGACAATGTGTCGTGGTCGGCGCAGCGCGTCTGGGCGGGCCTGCTCGACGCGGCCGAGCTGGTGCCCACGTCCAACGCCGTCGAGGCCCTGCGCGAGGTGAAGGACGAGGCCGAGATCGCCCGCATGGAGCGCGCCGCCGCCATCGCCGATGCCGCCCTCTACGAGGTGCTGCCCATGATGTCGGAAGGGGTGACCGAGGAGGAATTCGGCCTGGCGCTCGATACGGCCATGCGCCGTGGGGGGGCCGAGGGCGTGGCCTTCGAGACCATCGTGGCTGCAGGGGAGAACTCGGCCAAGCCACACCACCACCCCGGGTCTCGTGTCATACGCCGGGGTGATCCGGTGGTGGTCGATTTCGGAGCCACGTTCGAGGGCTACCGCTCGGACATGACCCGCACCTTTTGCGTGGACGCCGAGCCGCAGGGGGACATGGCCCGGGTCTTCTCGGTCGTGGGAGCCTCTCAAGCGGCCGGGGCGGCGGCGGTCAAGCCC